>SDBT01010032.1_pt1 | contig 15329 bp, 12 predicted proteins | sample 2277101 | NCBI WGS metagenome assembly SDBT01 (sample SAMN10404973, study PRJNA504765) | marine sediment metagenome | isolation source: marine sediment core GS10_PC15, 103 cmbsf | place: Arctic Ocean: Southern Knipovich Ridge | collected 2010 | reverse complement strand
ATTTTCTCGAATTAAATTCTCGAAAATCACTCAGGGCGAACGGATGAGGTGGCAACTTAGATAGTTATAGGTGTAAATACAATATTACGGTAGATTTGTCAGCTTATGAATGATCGTTTATCTAAAAAATCGATTTTAAAAAAGACTTTTCAGTTTGGTGGTTTTACTTTTCTTAGCCGGGTTCTGGGGCTGACTCGAGAGATGCTGCAGGTACGATTGCTGGGTCTGGGAGCGCTTTCGGATGCGTTTCTTACGGCTTTTTGGTTTCCCAATTCTTTGCGAAAGGTATTTGCTGAAGGAGCACTTTCCGCAGCGTTTGTTCCAACTTTTATAAAAATTGCTAAAGATAAGGAAAAGGAGAGACCTTCTCGATTAATGTCGGCCGCTTTTTTATTTTTTGAGGGAATAGTTCTTCTTCTTTGTATTTTTGTCTTTTTATTTCCGCGTGTGGTGATCAAGATGATTGCTGCAGGGTTTTCAGAACCGCAAATATTGTATGCGGTTTCTTTTTTGAGAGTCCTTTTCCCCTTTATTTTTTTTATTTCAAGCAGTGCTCTACTTGCGGGAGCCTTGCAGTCGGTTAATCATTTTTTTGTGCCAGCATTTGCACCGGTAGTGCTTAATGTGGCATATATTTCTGGTCTTTTACTTTGCTTATATTTTAATTTCTCGCTGATGGTTTTGTGCGTTGGGATTATGATTGGAGGATGCATGCATTTTTTACTTCATCTTCTTTTCTATTTTATTTATAAATTCAAATTCAAATGGCCTGACAAAAGAGCTTGGATAAATTTTGGAGCGACATTGACGAAATTTGGAAACTGCTTGTTTGCCGTGAGTATAATGGAAATCAATAACTTTGTAGACAGGAACATAGCCTCGTTTCTTGCTGAGGGTTCTGTTTCGATCTTGCACTACAGTTTTGCTTTTATACGGATTCCTTTGGGGGTTTTTGCTGTTGGCTTTGCAACGGTTATGTTGTCACACCTTTCAAGAACCGTTTTGCATGCTCCAAAGCGTTTGAGCTTTTATCTTCTCGAGGCGACAAAGTTGACGTTTTGGGTTGTGGTTCCCTCGTCATTGCTTTTGATGTTCTTTTCAGAAAAATTGTTTTCCACTCTTTTGTTTGCTAGCAAAGTCGGGCCAGATCAGATAGTGCAAGCGGCTACGATTTTAATAATCTTTTCTGTGGGGCTGATTTTCTTTTCCTGGAGTAAGGTTTTGTCAAATATTTTTTATTCTTTTCATGATACCTGGACGCCTACCTTGATAGGCATAATTGCGACGTTTGTTAATTTTATATTTAATTTGATCAGCTTTTTCTTTTTAGGAAGGTTTGCTATTTTTGGCATAGCCGCCTCTACGGTTCTTTACGGCGTAATAATGAGCGTGCTTTCCTTTTTGTATCTCCATAAAAAACATAAGGTTAGTTTGCATTTGGGCTATTTTACATCGTTTTTGGTTAAATATCTTGCTCAAATATTGGTTATATTTTTACTGTTTTACTTTCTACATGTTGCTATCTTTAGTTTTTTGCGGGAAACTGTGTGGTATACGTTTTTTTACAAAAGGTATGGGTATTGGCTAATAGCGATGCCTCTTGGGGGCTTAATTTTTCTTTCACTGTTCTTTTCTAGAAAATTGTTTAATATTAAACTTTATTTTTTAGACCGTTAAGTAAGGTTATAAGGAATTTTTTATGAGTGACAAAATGGGAAAATTTTTGATTGTTGTCATATTTTCTTTTTCCGTGATTGGTAATCTGCTTCCTACTCTGGCGGGAAAATTACCGGTTTTTGTTGATAAGTCTATTTTTGCTTCTTCTGGAGGGGCCGTGGTGGCTTATTTGGGTGCTGGCACTAATGCGACAAACATCAATGAGAATTCCGTTGTATCGGCTTATGTTTCTCAGAATGAAGAGACTGAGCTTAATGAGATAAACATTACGGGACTTACACCAGAAAAAGCTTGGGTGAATTTCAACAGAAGAAATGAGAAGAATGAGCTTGTTGAAGCTAAAGATGAGGATAAAGTCGATAATCCTGCATACAACAAGGCGATTTCATACTTGGGTGTAGGCGGAGGGTCTTTATCTGTTGTTTTGGCGACCGATGATAAGGCGCCTGTTTTGGGGAACAACCAAAAAATTTGTCAAACTTCGGGTGATTCTGTTACAACAAACGCGGTAGTTCTTAGGGATGCTGCAAATGTTGCAACAAGTGGAATTGCTGGCCTTGCCGTTTCCCCTGGATATATCTTTGCTGCAGTTGCTCCGAACGGGGGAAATTTTGGTGCGGCTAATTCCGCAATTTCACTTCTTTATCATGACGTAAAAACAACGAACCAGCTTGTTCCCGTGAATGCGATTACGGGTGCAGGTACGGGAAATACTCCGATCAGTCTAGATTTAACGGTTGCTAACGGTATGATAGCTTTATCGGATGGTACGAGCGATGCTCTTCTTGCCAATGCTGTAGACATGTATTGGGATAGTGGTCTTTCAAGATTGTTTATCGCATTAAGAGTGGCCAGGTCAAATTTTGCAAACCCAGGAGGAGCGGTTGCGTTGCTTGTTGGAAGGATAGATAGCTCCGATGTGGATAATAAGCATAAGTTAATTTTAGAGCCGGTGGTTTCAACGGTTACTGGAAATTTTACTGCGAATAGTACGGATCATATTTTGGGTTTCTATCGACTTGATTTTGCTAGTGTTTGGTCGGCTTTGTATAAAGTTAAAACTCTTCATACAAGTACTCAAAAGTCATATGTTATTTTGAATGGAGGGGTTTATAATTCTGGAGGTGTTCCTTTAAATATTGCTAAAAATAAGATTTATGCTTTGCCGTTAACTTCTGCCGGTAAAATTGCAAAAAAGAATGATTTTGAACATGTCGTTGCAAGCGCTGCTGATATGACTCTTGCAACTGACGCAGCGGCGATTGTTGGTGGTGGCGATTTGCCAAATACGACTCATGACCAAGATGTACGTGATATTTTTACGATTGGTGATGCTGTTTTTGTTTGTCTAAGCGGAAGGACAGGAGATCCTAATGCACCTGCGAGACAAGGCATTTTTCAAAGTGCTGCAATTTTTGATAGCGCGGGAAAGATTGAGCGTTGGACGCCTTGGCAGCGTGTGATGGGAAGCACAGACAAAGTTCTTGGGGGAAACATTTTTGATAGTGACGGTAATTTTATGTATTTGACTCTTGATAGCGTAACGTCTCAGACGGATACTATAAAAGTTACTCAATGGGGCCGCGGAGAGAATAGTGGTCTTGGCAATCTTGTTTCTATGCTTGAGAGTGAGTTTCCACAGAATCTTGGAGGTGTTAGCCAATTATTTAATTTTGACGAAACGACCAGAACTTTTAGGCAAGATAACGAAGATATATCTTTGGCTGTTGCAACGGGATACAAGAAAGTTGCTTTGGTCGAAACCGGAAGCAGGGTTGGTGCGGGAGATTTCCTTCCTAACAGCGGAGGTTTTAGCACGAACGTTTTAAGAACTACAAATGGCTTTGCGTCAACAGGTGTTGCCGGAACTAAAGCGATGATAATTTCTGGTGGCGGCGTTCTTGATGCGTTAGGCCCTCTTTGTTGTGCCGATATTTCTCGTTCTTTAAAAGGTGCTAACGAGAGTAAGGGATGGTTATTTGTGTCAGGTTATGATGGAGTTGCTGTTTTGAGTGAGGCGAATGGTGATGGTTGGGAAACGGATAATGGTGGCGGAGTTTTGCAAGAAGGGTTGCAGCGGGGCTTTGTAGGAATTACAGCGACAATGTCTTTCAAGAGGTTAGGAAGCTTTTCTGATATTAGGCGGGTTGTTTGTGATAGAACGAATTTATATGTTCTGACGAGAAGAAATCTTTATCGTATTCCTTTGCTTAGTAATAACTTTTCTAGTGCAAATGCTGGGGGTGTTGCTGGAACTCTCTTGAAAACGGCTGTTGCTGGAGAAGTGTTTACCAACTTTTTTGTTTCCTCAAAGTTAGGATTGTTGTCCACCAACAAAGGTTTGTTTAGAGTTGGCGACGGGAAAGATATAACGGTTGATAATAATCTAAATTGGACAGAAATTAAGATTCCTTATGGAGGAAGAGAATATTCTTTTGGTGGAATTGTTTCCTTTGATCTTTTGTCTGTGACAAAGGGGCATTTTGAGCAAGGTGGGAATTTGTATGTTTTGGAAGCAAATTATTCTCATCAACTATCGGATGTGTGGAGATTTAATATTAAAGATACAAACGGAGCGAATGTCGTTGCTCCGAATACTGTTCAATTATTTACGGAAGCGGGAAGCTTTATACAATTTTTTTCTTTAGGAAGATATCGAGGAGGAATAAAGACAGACGGTGCTTTGTTTTTTCATTTTTGGTCTAAAGATTTTGGATATGCAGATTTTCTTAAGATGGTTAGTCATAGAGTTAATCTGACTCGGTATATTTCGCGGGGTAACACTATCAATCTAGGATTGGGTTCTACCGCGTATAACATAGGGATTATATCAAGAAACCCTGCTTCAGGTTCCTGGATGGTGCCGGGAGATTGGGGGCTTAAGGTAAGTGAATAATAAAACATTGTTTAAGATGTTATCGAGGATGTTATCAATGAGTTTTTACAAGAAAATAAAAGCAGCATTTTTGTTGGTTTTGGGTTTAGGTAATGTTTCAGTGATATTTGCGTATGCACCTGTAAACTTCAACAAACCGTTCGATGTTAATTATAGGACTAATTTATGGTTTGTTAGAGGTGAGAAGGATAACTTCAAAAAGTTTAAGGTTGGAGATATTGTTGAGTACGGTTCGACAAAAAGATCTTATAATTCAGCGGGTGATAAAGTTGACTTGCTATCGTTTTATCATGACACACAATCAAGCTTGGCTATGGCTCGAGGGGCAAGAGCAGGAAGTGACATAGATTTATTGGCACAAGACCTTGTGGATCCTATAATTCATGCAAGTGATAGTAGAGTCTTGGGGCGTTTTAAGATTGATGGTGAGTATGAAGAGTTGGCATACACTTTTCTTACTCAATATAATTTTGCATTTGAGACAGTTCCAGGAAAGTTTGATTTTTCTATTTATCTACCTATTCGTGACATGAAAATTAAAGACGTAAGATGGACAGATCAAACCGCGGATGATGCTGCGGGAAGGCTTGTAAAAGATCTTCTCACGAATGACATTCACAATAATGTAGCAATCCTAGGGGGACTTGATCTTGGAGGTTGGTCGAAAATAGGCCTTGGCGATGTTGCGCTTATGTTGCGTTGGTATCATGATTTTGAGCAGTACAAAAGAAATTTGAAAAATGTGAGGGTGACAGGAAGAGTTGGGTTGACTTTGCCTACAGGAAGGAAGAAAAACGAGGATAAGGCTTTGAGCCTTCCGTTTGGCAATGATGGGGCGGTCAGTATTCCTTTTACAGTTGGTTTGGACCTATTTTTTAAATGGAAGTTGAAAGGTGGACTTGAACTTGAGATAATAAAATTTTTGGATGAGACAAAAGTCAGAAGACTCAAAACCGATGCTAATCAAACCGATTTTTTACTGCTTCATAAGGGTGATGCACGAAAAAGTTTTGGAAATTCTTGGAAGTTTAATTTGTATGCAGAAGCGGAGCACTTTTTTAGGGGACTGTCTGCAAGGATTGCATACCAGTATGGAAAACACGATGATGACCATCTACATGTACAGGATCATAATTTTAACAATGAAACTGTGAATACGGCACAGACTTTGCAAGAGTGGAATTATCACAACTTTATTTTTCAGTTGTCTTATGATTTTTTCAAAGAGACAGGAGAGTCTTGCCTTCTAAAACCTCAACTTAGCCTTTTTTATAAACTACCTGTGATGGGCCGTCGTTGTATTACTGCACATACAATTGGTGGTCAGTTGACATTCAATTTTTAGGCGGAAAATACTTTCTTTGCTTATTTTCAACTGCTTGATGATCGTTTCTGATTTGGGAACGTTTGTTTTTTAAGAGTTCGTGATTATTAGCCCGAAGCAAATGTAACGGTATTATGAAAAGAGCCTTCTTTTTTGCATTGAATCATTTTTACCCAGCACATCATCAACGTTCTTCTATCGTTCCAAAAATGTTTGTCGGTTTTATTCTTTATTATTTCAATAGCATTTGTCTTAGGATTCTTTATTTTTTTGTTGAATTTAAAAAGTCCGTATTTTTTTTCGAATTTATTTAATTTTCTTCCTTTTTCATCTATGTATTTTCCAATGCAGATGCTTTTTTCGAATTTATACCAAACAAAATTTTCATCTTCTTTTTGTTTATACATTGTTACATACATTTTTTGTGTTCCTTATGCCATTAGTTATAGGAGGGGTCCATTTTTTTCTTAGTTTGACTTTATCATGCGCAGTATTATAGTCGGTTTTAAAAAGTCGTTCAAATTTTGACTCAAAATATTCGTGTTCAAGTAAATTGATATCATTTTTTATAAAATCACCTTTTTCAAGCCTGTCCCATGCGGCTGCTATTCCGGGATCAGGATCAAATTGTTTAATTTTTGTTTTTATTATATTCCCATCTTTTTCCCTGATTATGTGTTTTTCGTGAAAAGTGTGATTTTTAATTCTCCGTATCTTATATTCAGGCATTCCTGTGTTTTTTGCAATTTCTTGTATGTCTGTTTTACATGCTCTTATTTTATCATATTCCTTAGGGGCCCATTTGTTCCAGGCAAGTCCGTCATTTATAGGCCTTACCCTACGGGCACCAGTTTCAAGGGTTTTGTTTTTTCCTTTTCCCTTTAATTTTAAAATAAATTTGTTAATTTTTTGAGAAAAAGGTTTGCCTGGATTTTTTGATTTAAGGAGCTCGGTTTCTTGAGTAGCAAATTTGGCTACTTTTTGTGTTAGGCCATGACCGTGTTTGGAGCCTATTTTGGTAAGTTCAGCTGATTCGGTGAATACTTCACGAATTGGAGAAAATAGTTTTTGTAGTGTAGGATTTGAGAATGCCTTAGCAATTCGTTTTTCTTCTTTGATCATTTTGCAAATAGCCGAAGTTGCGCTTGCAGCTTCGCCGATTGCTTTATTTCCTAAGAGGAAGGCTTTTCTTGTCAAAAGTAATTCGGTAATGAAGGCTACGCTTTGAATTATAGCTTCCTTAGGATTTTCTTTGATTGTTTGGGCTATGTCAGATGCAAATTGGGCAGCCTTTTTTTCAAATTCTTCGGGGTCATTGTAGGCAAGTGAAGCTACTTTGTATAGTGCATTTGCTGCTTTGCCTATGGATGTAATAGTTTCTACGGTGGTATCTATAGGATGAATTACGGTATTTATGGCAAATTGTGCGGAGTTTATGGTACCAAGAGCTACCCCTTGACCGACAGCGCTGATTGCCTCAAGTCCAAAGTCTATGCCTTTTGCAACCTTTTTCCCAAGTTCAAGCATCGAGGAGCAAAAATCTGAAAAAGCGAAGCCGGATTCAATGTCTCTTATGTTATTGAAAAGTCGTCCGGTAACGGCAGAGTGGTATATTATTGTAGAAATGTTGTTTATAGGGAGGCTTGTTGGGTAGGCATTAAACAAAGAAGATGTATCATTAATTGTTTCAACCAATTCTTTATGCAATTGGTGTTGGAGTTTATTTCCTTTGAATTCAGAAAAAATTTCAGGACTAATTTCATGTTGTTTTAAAAATTGAGAGGCGCAATTATTTAAGTTGTAGGTTTGCGATTCAATTTTTTGTGGCTCATTTATAGTGTCAATAGTAGCGATAAGTCGGTCTTGGTGGAGTGGGATATTTTTATTTTCGCCGTCGGTGAGTTCATGATCTAGATTTTTGGCGAAAGAGATGCCAAGTTTTAAAATATTGCATGCTTCAGGATAATTTTTATTTTTCTCTAAGAGGTTTCTGAAGTTGTTGGTAGATTCTTTTATGTGTTTACGTTCTGATTTTAAAAAAGCAACCCCAAGGGCAAGGTCAGAGTTTTCATGTCGATTGTTTTTGCCCTTTTCTAGTAGTGCTTCTTGGATGGTTTTAAGTTCTTTTTGAGCGATAGCTTCGTTTTCATTTTCGATAAGTTCTCTATTTAGCCAGTCTTGGCGTAATCTTACTATTTCAATAGCGGTTTCTGGTTGCGTTTGAATTTGATAGAAATTTGTAGCCGGTTCATTGTGGTAGTCGGGACCATTGCTTATTGTGGAGGGTATGATTTGCTGCGGATGATAGGTTTGTGAGGAGGGCATTCCATATGCTTGCATTCTGGAATCGATTCTTTCTTTTGCTGTAAGATATCTGCCAGGAGGGTGTTGTTGTTTATTTTTTTTGGTATTTTGGTCTTGTAGATTCTTATAAAGGGTTATTGAAGCTTTATAGGCTGGTCGATTATTTGGATTTAGGTAGTAAGGGATTGAAAGTAAAAACGATAAAAATATTAGCTGCTTTTTATTTTTCATGGAACTCTCCTTAATTTTGATTGGCTTTTGCTTTGAAAAACTTTGAATATTGTATGTCTACCCGATGGCGACATTTTGTACAAATTCCTTCATCGGTATGTTTGTGTTGATAGCAATTGCAATAACACTTCTTGTATTTTATTGTGCCATTTCCATTACAATAATAGCATGCACCGGATAGAGCGAACGCTTTTTTTGGCGCTTTTATTGTAGAAGTTGCGATGAGTGTCAAAGTCCAAAATATTATCCGAAGTATTATTCTTAGTTTTGAAATAAATGGCTTTTTTTGATAGTTTTGCCTTTTTAAAAAATAGCTTTTCATATCTTTTGTCCCCTTATTTTTATATATTCCCCACATTACTATCTTATGATTATCTCTAATAGAAAATCAACCAACGAGTAAAATTGGGTTGGGCGACGGTAGTTTTGCTTTTTGTTGCAGGGGTATTTAAATGTTGGGGGGTGTGGTTTTGTATCGGTCTGTTTATTTGGCTTGATTATTACACATAGAAGTGAGAGCCGGGGTTAGTTGTTTAAAAAAAGGACTTGCGCCTATTTTGTATTAGAGTTAAGATTCTTTTTAACTATTTGGCTTATGTTAACCCGATTTGTTATTTTAAATGCCTAGAGTTGCGACTTATAATATTATATTGAGATATAATCCCGTTCCGCTCGAATCCCTCGATCCTTCGATACGTCGAGGCTACTCAGGACAGGTTCGATTCCTTCGGAATCACTCGGGACGAGCGGAGGGGAGGGAATAAAAGATAAGTAAGTATGTTTATTCAATCATTATTGTTAGGTATTTTCCTAGGCTTTTTATACGGTTTTCTTTTTGTTTGGGAAAAGAAAAAAACTTTTTCTCAAGTTCGAGACGGCAAAAAATTTGCATTGCTTTCTGCGGGAGTTTTTTTTCGATATTTGTTGCTTTTTAGTGTTATATATTTTCTAGTATCTCGATATGAGTTTTCACTTTTGGTTTTTCTTGGGGGTTACTTGGGAGCGTTTTGGCTTTATCTTTTATCAAAGTCAAAGATGTGATATGGTGCTGTTATGATGGAAAGATGTTATGAAAATTGAACTGTTTAAATTTGTAACGGTAAAGCTACTTTCTTTCTTTGGGGTTGAGCATTGGTTTTTCGATGTTCATCTTTGCACGTTAATTTACACATGGATTGCCATGTTTTTACTTATTGGCGGGGCTCTTATCGCTCGTTTTTTTTATATGAGAAAAGAGCATCATCCGGTGGGTGTAGTTTTAGAGCAGTCGGTTTTATTTTTCAAAAATTTGTGCACCGAGTCTATTGGTTATTTTAAGTATGAATATTTTGCTTTTTTTGCGACAATGTTTTTCTTTACACTTTACTGCAATATGGTTGGTCTTTTGCCGTTTGTTGATGAAGCAACTAAAGATTTGAATACAACGCTAGCCTTGGCGATTTGCAGTTTTTTTTATGTGCAGTATCAAAGCATTAAAGGGAACGGATTGCTTGGATATTTGAAAAGTTATGTAGAGCCGCTACCATTTTTATTGCCGCTTGAGGTTATAGGGAAATTTGCAAGCATTGTTTCAATGTCATTTCGTCTTTTTGGAAACATTTTGGGAGGTTCGATCGTTTACTTTCTTTTGGTTCAACTGTTTAAAGAGCTCAAAATGGAACTACCATTTATAATTTTTTCATTTATTGTTCTTTTGTTGTTTGTGATAGTAAACAAGAGAGTAGATCTTAAAAAACACAAGGTGCTTTCGTATACTTTTTTTGCTTGTTTTATGGTGATTTTTTTTCTAACGGGGGCACAATTTTTTTTCGGAGTTTTTGAAGGGTTTGTACAAGCGTTTGTTATTACTATGTTGACGGTTACATATCTTGCCGTTGCTATTTCTCATGGAGAAGACGTGGAGACACAACATTGAACGCGTACCTTTTAGCTTATCTTGGAAATGTATTTGCTCTAGCTTTTGCTTCCATAGGTGTTGCTTTCGGCCAGGGCTTAGCCAGCTTTGGTCAGCTTGACGCGTTGGAGCGGCAACCGATGGGGAGTGAGGCCGGGTTTAGAGCTCTTATAATTGGATTAGGTTTAACAGAGAGCGGAGCTGTTTTAGCACTTGTTGCTGTTTTGATGTCAATTTTTAATCTACCCTCAATTGACTTAACTTTAGGGGCAGGATTTGCGGAGCTTGGGGCAGGGCTTGCTATAGGAATAGTTGCAGCTGTTGTTGGAATTGCATCCAGCATGTCTGTTAGAGAATCGTGTCGTTCAATTTCCCGGCAGCCTCTTTTTAGTCATAAAATTACAACCTTTATGCTTTTAACTCAGTCGATTATAGAAGCTCCAATTATTTTTGCTTTCATAATTGCTTTGATTATTAAGGCTGAGATTGGGAATCTTCTTTCGATTCAGCAGGGTTTGCGTCTTTTTTCTGCGGGACTTGTTATTGCGCTTGGATGTGTGGGGCCTTCTATAGGTCAGGCTATTTTTGTTAAAGATGCAGCCAAGGCGGTAGGGCTTAACAAGATGGCGTACAATAAAATTTTTCCTTTTTCATTGTTTAGCCAAGCGATTATAGAAACGCCTGTAATTTTTTCATTTTTTGTTTCGTTTTTATTGATTTATTGGCCTGTAAGTTCGGAGGCAATTTCTATGGCGGCAATAGTTTCTATTGGGTCAGCTATTTCTATGGGAATTGGGTCTCTCGGTGCAGGAATTTCGACCGGCTATGTTGCTTCAAAGGCTTGTTTGTCTATTGCGGCAAATCCTGATAGTTATACTACGGTTCTTCGTGTCTCACTAATTTCTCAGGCGATTATTGAGTCTACGGTTATCTATAGTTTTATCGTTGCATTGTTTATGATTATAAGATTCTAATCGAATCCTTTTCTACGGGTTTACAATGGGTTCTTCTTGTGGTTCTCGCCAAACAGAAGATAACTGTTCTAGTAGATGAGAATGTTTTTGTTCCACTTCCAATGCCGCTACTAATGTTTTATGGGCTTCTTCCAAAATTATTGTAAAATTCTTGAAGGATAAGTTCTTAGAGGTATTCCTAACTTTTAGGATGCATTCTATTGCTTTTTGAATTTTATGTTCAAACAAAGAATTGTCTTTAGAAAAAAGGCGTAAAAAGTTTTTTGCTAAGAGATTAGAGATAGTTTTTAAATTTCTATGGCTATAAAAAACAATAGGAAATTGACTAAAAGTTGTATAAATTTTTGCTTGTTCAAAAATATAGAAAATTGTTTGACATTCTTTTAGAGAAAAACATTCTGTTGGCAGATAAATCCTTTGTCCCTCGCCCAGTTTAAGAAGTTTTTTTAATAGGGGTGACATTTGTACAATTTTAATATCAAGTTTGTAAGGGTTGTGAGGATTAATTATCTTTTCATCAGCCATCCAATAAACATCAACTTCTTGGGATCTCAGAGTTGAGAAGGCGAATATTGAGACAGCCAAGAATGTAAAAGTTTTAGTTTTATTATTCATTTTTTATCTCCTTGTCAAATTTGGATTTAAGCGGGTTTATTATTCTAGTTTACGATGGTTTAACTTTAACAAAATATTTCTTTAAGATTAAGAATAATAAATGTTTATAGCTAATTTTCAGGCTTTTGTTATCTTGGTTGGTATCTAAAAAATTTGTTTTGGAGAAAAATGGGTAGCAGTTCAGATTTACATGTGGTGCACATTATTACATACCTCAATCCTGGTGGAGCTCAAAAAGTTTGCCTTTTGCTTCTTGATGGTATTCAAAAATCCGGGGGGAAGGCGAGCCTGATTAGTAGTAGCTCTGGAGAGCTTGTGAATATTGCAAAAAAGTTTAATTCAGTTTTTTTGCTGACAAGCTTAAGGCGCAGAATTGGTTTACTGACTGTTTTTAGTGACGTAAAAGCTTTCTTTCAAATTCTTTTTTTGCTTCGTAGGTTAAAAAAAGAAACACCAAATCTTATTGTTCATACCCATACGCCAAAGGCGGGAATCATTGGGCGGTTCGCGGCGTTTTTTGCCGGAGCAAGAAAAATAGTTCATACAATTCATGGCTTGAGTTTTAATAAATATCAAATTTGGCCGGTTAGTTTTGCAATAAAAATTGTTGAATGGTTTGCAAGTTTAATAACAACCCGTTTTATTTGTGTATCGGAAGCAGATTATAAAATCTGTTTAAGTCTTTATCCTCGTTTTGAAAAAAAAAGTTCCATAATTTATCCGGCTGTGGATTGGCGTTCTTTTATTCCGGCAAGGCGGACGGATGATTTTACAGGTGAAGCTTTGCGTCAAAAAGATAAAAAATATATCAGGATAGGTTGTGTTTCATGTTTTAAACCGCTTAAAAATTTGATCGATCTTTTTGATGCTTTTAAAACGGTTGATATTTCTGTTAAAAAATCGGTGGAGGTTCTGCTTGAAGTTGTGGGTGATGGCAACATGCAACCGCAGCTTAAGAGTTGGATTGAAAAAAATGGAATGGAGAGTAAGATTAAACTTTTGGGTTGGCGAGATGATATCCAAGATTTAATGGCTCGATGGGATATTTTTGCAATGACATCTTTAAAAGAAGGTTTGCCTTGTGCGGTTGTTGAAGCAAGGTTTGCAGCCCTTCCAGTTGTTGCTTATGCGGTTGGTGGAATTCCGGAGGTGATAGTTCATGGTAAGAATGGATTGCTTGCAAGGCCGCATGATCTTAAATCTTTCACTTCTAATTTGCTTAAACTTGTCTTAAGTGACGAGCTAAGAGAAAAGGTTTCAAAATATTCTGAGGATCTTTCTTCTTTTCATGACGAAGAGATGTGCAAAAGGCATTTGGAACTTTATAAGGGATTGTTTTAATTTACATTTTTTATACTTAGTCAATGGATTACCTTAATCAAATAGAGGGACTTTATAATGGAAAAGCTAATTTTAGTAATTTTGTGTTTTTCTATTGTGACTAATGTTGTTCTGACTATGCGAGATCAAAAAGAGCAAGAGAAACTTGATTTAGAATTGTGGGAAGAGGCCTGGCTTTCACTAGTTCCAAATAGCGGCAGTGGAAGATTTGTTGATTTAAGGCCGGTTGAAGATCTTCTTCTTGTAAAATGGGCAAATCCAAACGGATGTTTAGATTGTGAACGGGGTGGGTCAATATTACATTGGGTGGCAATATTAAGAAAAGTTGCCTGGGGAAAAAATGAGCAAGTTGCGGAGTTAATGATTGATAATGGTGCAAATTTTAATTTTCAGGATTGTGAAGGTTTTACCCCGTTGCATGTTGCGATTGAGTGTAGGAGAGATTTACTTGTTGAATTACTTCTTTCTAAAGGTGCAGATCCTAATATTCAAAATAATCTGGGGGATACATCTCTGCATTATGCGGCAAAGGGTGGAAGGCTTAAGATTTTTAAATTGCTACTTACATATGGAGCAGATATCAGATTAAAGAACTTAGATGGTTGTGCTCCGGCTCAGGTTGCAAGAAAAGGTTCTAGTGTACAAAAATTTCTTAATGATATAAGAGAGCTTGCTTTGGCATTTGCTCAGGCTTCTATTGTGCGACTTGGCTTTAGCTCCCCTGTACATACTTTGCCGGATGAGCTTTTTCAAGAAATTGTGATGCCTTTGCTATATCAGTCAGCATTAAGGTGACTGGCATAAGGAATTTGGCTTCCTTACAATCTACATATTTCACCCTCCCATCCGCCTGTCCTCCGTAGCTTTAGCGAAGGGGGATCTGCCCGCATAGGGCTCAAGGGAATAAAAGTAATAAGAAGATCGTTGGTCATGAAGAGAATAATTAAATAAAAAAATGTAGATTATAAGGAAACTAAATTCCTTATTTTTAATTTTTATTTTGACATATGAGAATGTTGTTTGATAGATTACGACACGACTTAAAATTTTTTATGTGAGGAGAAATAGATGAGGCAGTGTCTCAAAATAATAGTGACGGGAAAAGTTCAAGATGTTGGTTTTCGTCACTATGTTCAAAAGGAAGCAGAAGCTCTCAGCATCGAAGGTACGGTTAATAATACTGACGATGGAACGGTTCATATTTTAGTTTGTGGAAATTCAGACAAGCTAGATGATCTTATTGATATTCTTTATAAAGGTACGCGTTCCTCTAAGGTTGAAAATGTATTGGCGGAACCTTTATCTCAGACAAAAGATTTTCGTGGAGTTTTTAGAGTTATAGGTTTTTAAATTTTAAAGAGCGATAAAAAAAATAAAAAGTATTGCTTTTTATTTTTTTACATCAATAGACTACTAAAAACGGATCATATTTTAGTAAATTGTTTTTTATTATTAGTAGATTTTTATAAAGTTATTACAAGATTACAAGTTAATTTTTTTTGTTGTTCAGTTCGGGTAGTATGAGGATGGTGATGAAAAAAAAATTGCAGAATTTTGGAAGGCTGTCTGTTAAATTTTTAATATTGGTAGTTTTCAGTGTTGTTTTTTATAACACAACCGCTTATGCAGCAAACCAATATGACACTTTTTTATATGGAAATTGGAATCCTGCTCTTGATGAATGGGCAGTCGGAAGAGTTGCTGTTTCAGGAAAAACTGTTTTTCCTGCAGGGGCAAATGCCATTGTAGGCATATTCGGGGGAGAGCTTCATGATGTTGATTTGAACAATAGCTGTATGACGCTTGGAAATGATCTGGTTATTTCTGGAAGTCTTATTTCGACCGATGGTACGATAACGAATTCTCTTAGCCATAATATAATAATTTTGTTTAGTAAAAATCAGACCTTTACTACGGCAACCAAAATTACATTTACAGGAGACATAACCTTAGATTGTAATGGCTATGATTTTGATTTGAATTCTACAAGTACATTTGCAATAGGAGATGCGACAGCTGGTGGAAACAGTTTAACTTTGCGGAATATGACTCTTAAAGGTCTTCATGAAGGTG
>SDBT01010031.1_pt1 | contig 15329 bp, 11 predicted proteins | sample 2277101 | NCBI WGS metagenome assembly SDBT01 (sample SAMN10404973, study PRJNA504765) | marine sediment metagenome | isolation source: marine sediment core GS10_PC15, 103 cmbsf | place: Arctic Ocean: Southern Knipovich Ridge | collected 2010 | reverse complement strand
GGTCACCCCAGCCAGTGCAGTTAAGAACTGCTCAGACCAATCGACAACTCGCAAATCTATGTGGAAGTGGTCCCGAAAAGTTGAGACAACGTATTCTCGTTCGTTCTTTCGCAGCAGACCATTATCAACAAATATGCAAATAAGTTGATTACCTATCGCCTTATGAATCAAAGAAGCTACAACCGAGGAGTCCACTCCGCCGCTCAAACCGCATATCACCGTAGCGTCACCGACCTGTTTGCGAATAGCTTCGGTAGTTTCAGCGACAAAGTCGCTCATTTTCCAGTCGCCGCTGCAGCCGCAGATACGGATGAGGAAGTTTTTCAAAATCAGCGACCCCTTCGGAGTATGTGAAACTTCGGGATGAAACTGAACGCCAAAAAACTTTTTTTCCCTGTGCCTTACCGCAGCAAACGGACAAGTTCTGGTAGCTGCCAATCTGAGGAAATCGTTGCTCAATTGGCTAACCTGGTCGCCGTGGCTGGCCCAGACGATTGTAGAATCCGGCATATTTGCAAACAAATCACTTTTTTCAAGAATCGACAAATTTGTTTTGCCATACTCTCTTTTTTCAGCAGGGATGATTTTGGCGCCCAAAATCTTACAGCCAAGCTGCATCCCGTAGCAAATACCCAGAATCGGCAAGTCGAGCTTAAAGATTGCCTGGTCACATTTCGGTGCATTTTCGTCATAGGCGCTTGCCGGCCCGCCGGAGAGTATCAAACCCTTCGGGCTCAATCGTGATAATTGCTCTGCTGTTATATCTGCCCGGCAGATCTGGGAATAAACGTTGTGCTCGCGAACCCGCCTGGCTATCAATTGACTGTACTGACTGCCAAAATCCAGAATGACTATCATCTCAGGCGGCATAATTCGTATCTCGCTTGCCTCTGCGACTCCCGTCACACCTGTGCCCATCGGCAACCGACAGGTGCGGGCAAGACGAGGCAGCAGGTATTTCGTGAAGCGTATCTCTTGCTTTGTGGATGTGCTTATGCGTAAATGCGTTGATACATCTACTCCTGCGGTGCTCTATTCAATCAGGCATCCACTCATTGTTAATCTTCAACGGGTTCGGTCGCCGAATAGTTCGGTGCCTCTTTGGTTATCTGTATATCATGTGGATGCGATTCGCCAACTGTTGCTGAGCTTGTGCGAACGAATCGGCTGTTTTTCCTTAGCTCTTCGATATTCCTTGCGCCGCAATAGCCCATTCCAGCCCGCAGTCCGCCAACGAGTTGATAGACAAAATCATCGAGCGTTCCGCGGTACGGTACCCGTCCTTCAACACCTTCGGGTACGAGTTTATCTTTCTCGGTCGAGCTTCTCTGCCCGTATCTCTCAGCGGAGCCTTTGACCATCGCTCCCAAAGAGCCCATCCCTCTGTACTCTTTGAATTGCCTTCCCCTATAGATAACCAATTGCCCGGGACTTTCCTTCAGACCGGCAAACAATGAGCCTATCATAGCGCTTGAGGCACCTGCAGCAATTGCCTTGGTTATATCGCCGGAGTGTCTTATTCCGCCGTCGGCGATAACGGGAATATTATGCTTTTCTGCTGCCCTGGCGGAATTGATTATCGCAGATATTTGTGGCATTCCCACGCCTGAGATTACTCTGGTGGTACAAATTGCGCCCGGCCCGATACCTACCTTTACGGCATTTGCCCCGGCTGCTATCAAGTCCTCTGCCGCCTCGGTGGTTGCAATATTGCCTGCAATCACATCGATATCATATTTGCTCTTGATTGCCTTTACGGTATCGATGACATTCTGCGAGTGGCCGTGAGCGGTATCGACCACGATAACATCAACCTCAGCGGCTATCAGAGCGCCAATTCGTTCATAATCACGAACGCCTACCGCCGCCCCGACACGCAATCTGCCTCGCCTGTCCCTGGCTGCGAGCGGGTATTGCTGAACCCGGTCAATGTCCCTCATCGTAATCAAACCCGCTAATTCGCCTTTCGGATTAACCAGAAGTAACTTCTCGATTTTGTGTTTTTGCAGGATTTCCTTTGCCTGTTCGAGTGTCGTATCAGCCGGTCCGGTAACAAGATTGTCCTTTGTCATTACTGAGTTTATTTTGACATCATAGTCTTTGAGGAACTTCAAATCCCTCCTCGTCAAGATACCAATCAGTTTTTTTCCATCAACGATTGGAATCCCTGAAACATTCTGCTCATTCATTAAATCTCTTGCTCTTCTGACCGGCTCATCCGGCGATAAAACGACGGGGTCGAGAATCACGCCGTTCTCGGAGCGTTTGACTTTTGCCACCTCTCGCTTTTGCTGCTCAACGGACAGATTCTTGTGAATCATCCCGATGCCACCCTCCTGTGCCAGCGCTATAGCCAGTGCCGCCTCGGTAACGGTATCCATAGCAGCCGAGAGAATGGGGATATTTATTTTGATATTGTTGGTTAATTGCGTACTGGTCTGTGCCTGGCTCGGCACGAAATCGCTTTTGGCCGGTATCAGGAGCACATCGTCAAAAGTTATGCCTTCATCAACAATTTTGCTCTTGTCCATTTTTCCCTCCAAACCTAATTGCTGCCCTACTTTCATATTAGACGGTAGTATAGTAAGACTCTAAACCGCCGTCAAAGCTATTTTAAAAGGCCGTTGTATCTTGGAGGCTGTCCCGGAATTGAACTGGATTGTCTGTGCGGGAAAAGATTAAGGACGGTAGAGTGAATGATAATTGAACTTAGATACAAGAGATGCTATGTTTGTATAACTACGTATTGGCGGTTGACCCCCCTTCGGTTTCAGTCGAACGCCTTTTGTAATTTGCAAAACGCGGGAACACTATTATTTGTAGAGGTATGGAAAATGAGACGCTTTATCTTTTGTGGACTGTTTTGTTTGTTAATTGTTAGTTTGTCAGGGTTCACTAAATCCGTATCCATGGAAATTATTGCACACCGGGGGGCATCATATCTGGCTCCGGAGAACACACTGGCTTCAGCCAATCTCGCCTGGGAGAAAGGGGCTGATGCGGTCGAAATCGATGTTCATTTGTCGAAAGATAACCGCATTGTCGTAATCCATGACTCCAACACAGCTCGCACTGCCGGAGTGGGCCTGATGGTTGGCGAAACAGAATCTTCAGTACTACGCAGGCTTGATGTTGGAAGTTGGAAAGGAGAAGAATTTGCCGGGGAACGGATTCCTTTCCTTGAGGAAATTATCGAAACAATTCCTCGAAAAGGAAGGCTTTTTGTTGAGATAAAATGCGGAAAAGAGATTCTGCCCACCCTGCGTCAAATTATCGCCAGCAGCGGCAAAGCGTCCCAAATTGTCATCATTGGATTCGGCCTGGAGACGGTAACGGCATCCAAGGAACTTATGCCCAAGATTCCTACATACTGGGTTAAAAGAACTGACAAAGACGAGAAGACCGAGGAACGGCTCCCACACGATACGAAACTAATTCAAACAGTCCGGGAGAAAGGGCTGGACGGGCTGGACGTCCACTATGCCGGCGTTACAAGGGATTTTATGGATGCGGTCAAAATCTCGGGCCAAAAACTTTACATCTGGACAGTAGACGACCCTGAAGAAGCAATCCGCTTAGACAGACTTGGGGTAAGCGGAATTACCACAAACCGTCCCGGCTTGCTCCGCGAGCAGTTACAAAATTACAAAAAATAGCGGTGTAAAAACAGAGATATGAGGGTAAACTTTTTGGGTTTAATCATTTTCGCCGTGGAGCCAGTCGGCATCAGCTAATTCGTAACCGATGATTTCATCGTGCTCGAAAAACAACTTGATTTCCTGCTCTGCGGATTTGGTACTATCGGCGCCGTGAATGAGATTACATCGTTTTGAAGAGCTGAAGTCCCCGCGAATAGTGCCTGGCTGGGCGTCATACCCGAACGTAGCCCCCATCATCTTGCGGGCCATATCTACAACACCCTCAGCCTCCCAGACCATTACAAGTGACGGCGCCGAAGCGAGGTACTTTACCAAACCTTCAAAGAAAGGTTTGCCCTGATGAACGGCATAGAGTTGCTGGGCCAGTTCTTCAGAGATTTTCATAAACTTTGCGGCAACGATTTTGGCGCCTTTTTTTTCGAATCGCCCTATTATTTCACCGGCCAGGTGCCGCTGTATTCCGTCCGGCTTGACAATCATTAAAGTGCGTTCTGTCATTCTTGTGGTTCGTGGCTCGATTCACTATTGACGAGATACTACATTCCCTTGTGGACGATGTAAATCTCGACTCGCCTGTTTTTTGGATTGCCTTTTTTGTTGGGCTTATTCGGCACCAGCGGTCGAAATTCACCAAAACCTCGTACGCTCATTCGCTGCTGTGTAATATTGCTTTGGGCCATCGTGTCCAGGACGGATATTGCTCTGTGAGCCGAGAGGTGCCAGTTCGTCGGGTGCTTCTGGCGTGTCTGCGGCCTTGCAATACGCATATCGTCGGTGTGGCCGGCAACTATAATATCAAATTTTTTGGCCTGTTCGGAATTCAAAATTTTGCAAAGCGACTTGAGCGCTTCGACCGCCGCCGGTGCCACCCTGTCACTGCCCCGTTCAAAAAGCAAATCGCTCTTGAACTTCACTATCCCCCGGTCTGTATCGTAGGTAACCATTTCTTCGGCCCTGGCAAAATCCTCCAGCATAGTGATAAGTTCCACCGGCAGGGCCGCTCCGCCGAAAAATAACCGCTGCTGCATTGAAGCAATCAAAGCCTTCTTTCCGGCCAAATCTCCTTCGAGTGCAGCCAATTTTTGTTGCATCGCAGTTACCTCGATACCACCGCGACTTTCAGCGGTTTCGAGCTTTCTTTTTAACTTTTCAAGTTTTAACCTGGTGGTTTGCACTTCACTCTCAAGCTCCGCTATTCTCTTGCGCTGTGTGTTGTTCTGGACTCTCAGGTCTTTATACTCCTGCTCTGCGACACACCCGTTCACCAGTACGACACAAGCACATAAAAGAAAAAGCATCGAAAGTTTGACAATTTGCATTATTCCATCCTTTCCAAGAAACTCAAGACAGGTAAATTTGTTTTGATTGTCCCATAAAACACACAAGCTCTTTATTTATAAGTTATTACAACCGGCCAATTTCTCCATTCTTTAACCGCGCCCATAAATTAAACCTATTTGTGTTTACCCGTCAAGAATAAACTTCAAAATATCAACAGCTTTCCAACCGGCTGTTTTTAGACAAAAAGCAAGCCCTTTCAGGCGGTGATTGGCATATTGTTCGATGCTGTGCAATGGGATAAAAGTACGGTCTTTACTCGCCGAAGCATAGAATTGCTTGATTAAATCTTTTTGTGCTGCAAAACGGCCCTTTGAGATGCTCAAAAAGGGCTGTGAAAAAGTTGTCTCACCAAATGTCAGTCGGTCTGGTCTTCTGGAGCGGCTGGTGGAGTCTCCTCAGCTTGCTTAGTTTTCTTAGCCTTCTTAGTTTTTTGCTTTTTAGCCACTTTACCCGTTTTGCCTCCAAGCATAAAAGCCAAGCCGACTATCAAAATCGCTGCCACAGCAATCCCGACCACGACATACCAAATCATACCCTGTATTTTTTCGAGAATCGCGGGGGTTACATCGCTGAAACCTGTCACCGCCACTATGGCCGTATAAACAACTGCCAACAAGGGCAAGAACAGCATAATCCCAAAGGCGTTAGATATCATATCGGGCTCCGGCTCTATATAGGCTTGCGCTATTGGCAGGGCCTCTGGAGCTGGTTGCGGGCCGGCAATCTCCTCTTCAGGGAGCATTTGTTCTGGCTCAGCAGCCAATTCTGCTGCTGGAGCGGCTTCTCCAGCCTCCTGGACTTCGCCGCCCTCAGGCGAGTAAATTTCATCAAGAATGCCCCCTAATGAAGTGTCATCAGCCTGCAGCGAAAGGTCCAACAGGCCTGAGCCGCTGCCGAAAGTATCCAGATTTACATTTTCTTCAATCTCTTCCAATGACGCTCCGCCCGTTGTACCCTTCTTGGTCTCTGACAAGGTATCATCTGTCAGCTGGTACTCGCTGTCCGTTTCTCCGAGAACACTAATTCCATGAGCTGCTACAGCGGTATCCGCATCGCCCAACTCGCTTGCTGCGGCTACATCCTCAGTTGTTTCCGGTTCCAGAGAAATCTCATCCCCACCTGTTCCCTGCTCTGCGCCGGGCAAAGTTTCTTTGGATGCCACAGTACTCGTATCGGACATCAGCACTTCGACTTCATCAACCTTAAAGAGCACATTTGAACCGTCACGAAACTCACGTAACCTGCCCTCACTGACGAGTTTTTTTACCTGCTCGGCCGTCATATTGAGTTTCTCAGCAGTTTCCTGTAATGAATAAAACATACCAGCCATAATCACTTATCTCCTACAAACCAATTTCGTGCATTTCCATATCTTTTAAATAGTCAGTATTTACCCCAAAAACAACTTTCCACCTAAATTATATCTTAGCCATTGCAAATATGCAAGCTATTTTTTAACTCAAAGGGTGTAATCTGATGGCCGAAAGCCAGCTTCGAAAAACACAAATCTTTTCTCAGCCAAAATCCGATTTTATTGTAATCCCGGCGTACTTTGTGTAGCATAAGCTTTCTGATTTGCACCGTCTGCTTTTTCGGGGTGTAGCTCAGTTTGGCCAGAGCGCCTGCTTTGGGAGCAGGAAGTCGCACGTTCAAATCGTGTCACCCCGATTTTGAGCTTTGCTCAAAATCAGAGCAAGTGAGCATTGGAACAGGTGAACAGGTGATTATTGTGTTCACCTGCGGTCTACTGCTCAACTGTTCTACTGTTCAAAACCACCACAACCTCAAATTTTCCGTTGAATGAAGTCTGGAAATCGTTAAAATCGTGCTGCCCAGTCAGAGAAATGATGGTCGGAAAATTCTAACCTCTTTTTAAATACGTCCATTTGATATTAGAATTACCGGTTTTTGAGGATGTTTTATGATGTCATCAGAAAAGGTTCTCGTCATAGATTTGAACGAAAACGGCGGATATCAAAAACTTTTAAGCGGCAAGCCCCAAACATGTGGAATGCGCTCGGGCAGGGTATGCTTGCTGGCCGGCGAGAGCTGTGGCCGGCACAGTACTGAGGGGCGTGAGGAAATTCTGGTTTTTCTTTCCGGGCGGGGCCAGCTGCTGATTGCCGAAGAGGACAGCCACAAAGTCGGCGAAGGGAAAGTATGTTATATACCGCCATACACCGTCCACGACGTTAAAAATACCGGCGCCGAACCACTTATCTACATCTATTGTGTTGCCCCCGTAAACGGGTACTCAGGCGAAAAAGAACAGGGCAGTTAGAGCAAATACGATTTTGGGAGGACAGGACAATAAGCAGGTTTCTATGCTCTCGAGACAGCCGTCAATAAAATAACCGGTGGGCCTGTTTGCGGAAAATTTGTTACCGGTCAATTCGCTTAGCGGTGAGCAGTTTAACTCGTGAAAAGCGCATAAAAAAGGCTGAATTCGTTAAGGAATCCAGCCTTTGTGAGACAGCTTTGCATTAAGAAATATAGTGCAAACCTATGAAAATCTCAACTGCCTCACCAAAACCAAGATTATAAGAAGAAAAGACCCAAAGATCGTACATCCAATTATAATTATAAACCCCGCAACAACTTTTGCAAGCATTTTTTTGAAATTTTTCAACTTTTTTTAAATTTTTTACTTAAATTGACCAGGCCAATGGAGTTTGTGCTCCCAGCAGCAATGAAATGCGTTTAAGGAGCTTTAGATTTCTGCTTGCTGCGGGACGGCAAATTGTGTTATCTTATTGCCGGAAAGGCATTTACATCAATACTTGACGTGAAATAGAGCGATTTTAAGTTTTTTTACTTAAATCGCCGGCTGATTTGCCTGTTTTTGTCCTCAGCACCATAAACTGCCGTCAGTTCGATGAATCTTGCGCCAGATAAACATTTTCATTCGGCCTGATAGTCGGTATCCGGTCTATCCTGGCTTTGATATCATCTTTTTCTAATGCAAAGCTGGGCGCTATTTCGATAAGGCAATCGACCGAGCCGTCGTCTTTTCTGGGCACACTCAGACCGGCTGATTCGAGCCAGTCAGCAGCACGGGCAACTATCATTGCTCTGGCGGTTTCGACACTGTCGATGCCGGTGGCATTCTTGGTGGGGGCGAATTCTTCGCTCCGCAACGTCTGCAAAATTATCGACTTCGAGGCCAAGGGCAGGGCATCAAAAACAAAGCCTTCCAATTTTATAGCATTCGGCTCAGCAGGTTCTACAGGCTCTCCGTGCTGGTCGATGTACGGAATTTTCTTAACGCTTCGGTGCAGAGGCAGAGAAAAGCCTTTGGCGTTCAGCTTTTCGATGAAGCTTGTATTGATAATATGTATAGCTATACTGCCAAGCTCAAATGCCAACGAGCCGTCGGTTTTTTTCTTCTCGGCCAGTTCCTCGGGCAAATCACTATATTCAATGACAGTCACCCTGCCGTCAACCAAACAAAAGTTGCCAACATTTTCCTTTGGGACGGTTTTTATCACGACCTTTGAGGACATCTCGGCGTGATCGAGTGCATGCAGACCGATAAATAGGGGGTCAAAAATATTTATGAGAGGATTATCGACCTGCCAATAGCTTATGAACTCTACGCCGCGCCTTTTCATATCTTCGAGAGCCCCGTTTTGGTAAAGCGCCTTGAAGCTTCCCCCGTGTCCGTCGGGTGAGCAGGCTATATTAGCTTTGTCTGCCAAGAGGATTTTGCCGTTGAAACTAAAATTGGGCAATGTTGCCTGCTGAAATATAAAGATGTCTTTTTCTTTGAGGCCATAATAATCATTTGACCGGAATATTTCCATAGTTGCGGCGTGGTTCAAGGGACTGGTCATAATATACCAGGGGCAGCCGGTTTTGTATTTTTGCGAGACTGCTGCGATAGTTTCGGCAAAGATTTGAAAGAGCGTTTTTCTTTTAACCGGGCTGATGGGGAAATTCCCCTTTGGGCCGTCGAAGCCGAGTCTAGTTCCCTGCCCGCCGGCGACGACAAATGTGGCGACCCTACCGGCCGATATCAGCTTCTTACCCAATTCGATAGCTCTGCCGTACCTGCGTTTTTGCTCGGGGTCGGCCGGCACGGGTCCATAGGATGGAGCGGGGGCCAAATCGGCAGATATAGCGGTAGAGCTAAGTTTTTCGATGTATTTTGCCACCCAGTCATCTATTTTCGAAAAATCCAACTGCTGGATTTGTGCGAGCAAATTCTGCCTTTGGGCAGGGTTCAACTGCTGCCAAAACGCCAAAAGGTGGCTCTGGCGGTGCTTTTTTAGCAATTTTTTTATGTTTTGAAGCTCTTTTTTATTAGTAGCCATAACCGCATTTTCTGATTGGTTGACAGAAATATTAAGCAAATTATGCAAATTTTCAAGAAAGTTAGAAAATTTGACGAAATTTACTTGACAAGGATGTTACTTCGTACTATTATATAATTGGAGATTAGATAGGTTCAAGAAAGTTATTATAACTTAAATCGCTATCATATTTTAATTGTCTCCGTTTCATAACCCGAACCTACCTGAAAAAAGAGCACTACAGCAGGAAGCTAACAGCAACGTTGACCAAATGTAAAGAAATTAGCTGGATTTATCCTGTTGGCAAATTTAAGCTTTATGAATTTGAACCGGCCGTTTTTAAGCGAAAAACAGTAAATTAAAGAGATTCGTGGAAAAACGGTTTTTACAATGCTATGCGGTAGTAGTTAGTCGTATTTATCTATGCAGAAACATAACCAATTGTGCTTAAGAACGGTTGGGCCCGCGAATCTCGAAGAAAGTAAAGGAGAAAAAAAATGAAAAAGAAAGGTTTTACATTAGTTGAGCTGTTGGTCGTGATAGCGATCATAGCGTTGTTGATGGGCATTTTGATGCCCGCGCTGGCCAGGGTAAGGCAGATTGCCTACCGAATGGTCTGTGGCTCGAACCTGTCCGGTATCGGCAAGACAATACTGTTGTATGCCAACGATAACGATGAGAGTTATCCGATTGCAGGAGGCAGAGGGGGCATTTGGGACACCGATGGAGCGATAGAAGACTGGAAACATGCCCTGGTGAAGCGTGCTTTCGGGTACCCGCCGAGCGCAACCATTTCCTCCTGCTTCTATCTTATGGTAAAGGGTTACGATATTGATACAAAACAGGTTGTCTGCAAGGGCGATATCGGGACCAGAATCTTTAAACTTTCTGACGCCACGACCCTGCCGCAGGGTTTTGAACTTATCGATGCTCATGATTTCGGCGACGGTGAAGGGGGCACCAGTATGCCAGGTGAATATTGCAGCTACTCCTATCATATGCCTTTTCAGCGAAGCTTCGGCGTCCCAGGTTCTCCCGTAACTGCGATAAGTCCCCCCGGCAGCCCGGTGTGTGCAGACAGGAACCCCTACCTGGACAAAAATGCTGCTGCTTACATAGATGAGGCCCCCCTACCGATGTGGGACCCCGATGAGGGCTACCTTGACCTCGAGAAGCATGGTAATTCGGCATCCCATCAGCAGGAAGGGCAAAATGTCCTGTATCAGGATATCCATGTGGAATTCGAGAAGTACCCAAATGTTGGTATTGACAAAGATAACATTTATCAGCGATGGCAGCCTGGTTGGACAAGTCCAACACAACCACAGATGCAGCTTGATGGTGTACGACCGGTAGATGAAGGAGACGTTTGGCCCGCTACTGGCCAAGTGTCTCAAAGAGATGCGTACATGGTGAATGAAAGAAACGAAAAATAAGATTGACTTTTGGCCAGGTTGTTTACAGGCGGCCTTGTGCGATTTAGCACAAGGCTGCCTTTTTATTTCTTGATTTTTCACCTTTCATTCAACAATTCGTTCCAACAGGCCTTAACAAAATCCCAAAATATACTAAGATATCAAATTTGTTTTGGGGGGGATTTATGTTAAGGTAATTGGCCTGATTACGTTAGGAGTGTGCAATTGGGGCAAACGCTTTTCTATAAGATACTTTCCAGCCACCTAATCGATGGCAGACTCGGTGCCGGCGAGCAGATTGGCATTAGGATTGACCAGGCGCTCACGCAGGATGCCACCGGGACAACAACGTTTCTGCTGTTTGAATCGATGGGGGCAGGCAGAGTAAAAACACAGCTTTCGGTCAGCTATGTCGACCACAATATGAGTCAATTTGGGCCGGAGAACCATAACGACCACTTATATCTGCAAACAATAGCCGCCAGGTCAGGGGTCTATCATTCGCGGGCTGGTAATGGTATCTGCCATCAGGTTCATCTGGAGCGATTCGGCAAACCCGGGGCGATACTTTTGGGCAGCGATTCACATACTCCAGGCTGCGGTGGAATCGGTATGCTTGCCATTGGAGCCGGCGGGCTGGATGTGGCGGCAGCTATGACGACAGGGTCATTCTATCTGAGGTGTCCGAAAGTTTTGGGCGTCAAACTTACGGGCGAATTAGGCAGCTGGGTGGCCGCCAAAGACGTCATTCTTACACTGCTCAGCATACTGACGACAAAAAGCAACGTTGGCTGGGCAGTTGAATATTTCGGTGAAGGCGTCTCAACCCTGTCTGTGCCGCAGCGGGCAACGATAACGAATATGGGAGCGGAGCTGGGAGTAACAACAAGTATCTTCGGCAGCGACGAACAAACCAGGAAATTCCTGGCCGCTCAAAAACGAGAAAAAGACTATCAGCCCTTGACGGGCGAGGCGAACGCCGAATATGACCGGAGCATTGAAATAAACCTCTCGGCACTTGAGCCGATGGCGGCGTGTCCATCCTCGCCGGATAATGTCAAACCGATAGCTGAAATAGCCGGGCTCAAGACAGGGCAAATTATAATAGGCAGTTGCACAAATTCCAGCTTCGCCGATTTAATGATGGTAGCGAAGGTATTAAGAGGCAGGCGGATAAGTAATATGGTCGAATTTGCGGTTACCCCGGGCAGTAGAGAAGTTTTGAACATGCTGGCTGCCACCGGGGCGTTGGCGGATATGATTTCAGCCGGCGCAAGGATTCTGGAGTGCGGCTGTGGTCCGTGCATTGGCCAGGGCCTTTCACCCGGTGATGGCGTGGTGAGTCTGAGAACGTTCAACAGGAATTTTGCGGGCCGAAGCGGAACGAAGGGCGACCAGGTCTATCTGGTAAGTCCCGAGACGGCGGCTGCTTCGGTACTGACAGGCCGAATTACCGACCCGCGTGATTTGCCTAAGTTGTTCGGGATAGAATTTCCCAAAATTGAGCTGCCGGACGAATTTATCATCAATGACAATATGCTCGAAGAACCTCTGAGCGAAGAGAAGAGGGCAAAAGTAGAGGTTTTGCGAGGTCCTACTATTGTTGTGCCGGAAGCACCGCCGCCGCTGGTGCAGAAATTGCGGGGAAAGGTGCTGATTAAATGCGGCGACAAGATAAGCACGGACCACATTATGCCGGCCGGCTCTTTCCTGAAACTGCGCTCGAATGTGCCCGAATATGCAAAAGTGGTCTTTAACTGTTTTAACGAACAGGGCAAGCTGACATTTGCCGAGCAGGCTCTTGAGTTAAAGCAAAAGGGTATCGCCGGTATAATCGTGGCAGGTGAAAGCTACGGGCAGGGCTCGTCAAGAGAGCATGCTGCACTTTGCCCGATGTATCTGGGCATCCGGGCGGTGGTTGCAAAGAGTATTGAGCGAATCCACAAGGCCAATTTGATTAACTTCTGTATAGTGCCGATAGAATTCGCCGAGCCGGCTGACTACGACAGAATCAATCCCGGCGACCGGCTGCAAATAGAGAACCTGCTGGAAGCTATAAAGAGCAGAGAAGAAGTCAAAATCGCCGAAGAAAAGGGCAGGTATGAATTTGTCGGCAAATTGCTCCTTTCTGCCAGAGAGAGGGAGATTCTGCTCTCGGCTGGACTGCTGAATTACATACGTAAAAAAACGAATGAGTGAAAAAACAATAACCGTTTTCGGCACCGGTAGAGCTGGGCCCGGCGATAGTGTTTATGAGTTGGCCTACGGAGTAGGCAAAGTATTGGCTGAGGCCGATTTTGTAATCGCCAACGGCGGATACGGCGGGACAATGTTAGCGTCGGCTAAAGGAGCGGTCGAAGCGGGCGGTAAAACTATCGGCGTTACCTGCACGAGCTTTAAGCGCAGCGCAGCTAATGAATATATCAGCCGTGAAATTGTTACCAGTTCGTTAGACGAACGACTCGATACATTGATAAAATTGGGGCAGGGATATGTGGTTTTGCCCGGCGGAACCGGAACTCTGCTGGAACTGGCAAAGGTCTGGGAATTAAAAAACAAGGGCTTCCTCGAAGCAGATAACCCGATTATACTTGTAGGCGAATTCTGGAGGCCGCTGGTCGATTCGATTGCAGCTGACGAGCCTGACAGCAAACGACACATACAACTGGCAGACAGTCCCAAGCAGGTTAAGGATATTCTAACAAATTGATGATTGACTATTGATTATCGATAACTCGAAACTCAACACTCAAAACTGACAATATGTGCAAGAGACTGACGATTTTGATTTTTGCTTCTTTTATAAGCGCTGTCGTGATTGCATCGGGATTCGGTGCGGGGAAGACCCGTAAAACTACGTTGTTGCAAGACGGCTTTGTCCTAACCGGCGTCGATGGCAGATTGGCCAGCGCTGACAGCAACGACGTATGGTTCTTTGAATTTGATTCAGAGCTAAGCGATGGTAAAAGCCGAGTCGGTGCGGGGGCAACTATCGAACTTTTGCCATCGGCGGCGTTAGAAAAAGTAACCACAGATGTAAAAAAACATTCTGATGCAGACCACAGACTGTGGGGCAGAGTCACAAAATATAAGGGTAAAAATTTTATATTCGGCATTTATTTTTTGCCCCTGAGCAAAATAAACAGGCCGCAGTCCCCAGTGTCACAAAAACCGCAGCAGCAGGATGCCTGGCCAACTATCAATGAGCCCAACGATGCCTTAACCATACCGCAGGAGATAATAGATAGGCTCAAAACCAGACGAATAGTCCGCCCTGAGCAGTTGCTGAAGGGCTTGGAATTGAAGACAGATTGTATTTTAGCTGACAGAACCGGCTTTATTCGTGACCTGGGGCACGGGGTCAGCTTTGTCCTTGACGCTCTGGGTCGGAATATTCAGCAGCAGATTTCATTTCAACTACTGCCCTGCCAGGCACTGGAGCAGGCCCAGGGCACACAGGCTGCTGAGCCTGAGCCGCTGCGATTCAAAGTAGCGGGGATTGTTACCCAATATAAAGATGAGCACTATCTGCTGCTGCAGCAGGCAATACGAGTTTACAGTCACGAAAACTTCGGCAGATAGAGAAAAAATTATGGCCAGCGAGCTCGACCAAATCCTGATTTCATATGGTCAGTCGGATTTTAATAATAGGCTGGACGATTGTTATCTTGCTATGGGAGGGTTAGCATACTTTGGAGTGGGAGATCGTCACGCTGAGAACCGCCAAAAAGTAGTAGATATTCTCGGTGAAGTTGCCAAACGAGGCGATAAAGCAGTAGCTGAGTTTACGCAAAAGTTTGATAATGTCAAACTAACACCGCAGCAATTCCGGGTTTCACAAGAAGATTTGAAAAAGGCTCACGATGAGATTGACATAGAACTCTTAGAATCAATCTGTCAGGCGATCGAGAATGTAAGAAAATATCAAACCGAAATCTTCATCGGCAACAAAAAACATCCCGGAATAAAATACACGCCTATAAAACGCATAGGCATTTGTGTGCCGGGAGCTTCGGCCCCGCTACCCTCAACAGTAATAATGACAGCGGTACCTGCTCAGGTAGCGGGCGTGAAAGAAATCGTGGTGGTTTCGCCGCCGAGACATAAAGGTAGTATCCATTCGGCAATTTTGGCTGTTTGTTGTGAATTGGGGATTAGCGAAGTATATCGTATCGGTGGAGTACAGGCGGTAGCCACTTTGGCATACGGAACGAAGAATCCGAATGGAACCGACCATATAAAAATCGTAAACAAGATAGTTGGGCCGGGCAATCAATGGGTGCAGACAGCAAAGCAAATTGTATCTGGCAACGTTGGTATTGATTCTGTAGCAGGGCCAAGCGAAGTCCTCATTATTGCAAATGACAAGGCAAATCCTGCGTGGGTGGCGGCGGATATGCTAAGTCAGGTTGAACACGCGCCGGGCAGTGCTATGATGTTTACAGTTTCTCAGGAGCTTGCCAAAAAAGTCCTGATTGAACTTGAGAGCCAGATAAAGCAACTGAACAGGTCGCGAGAAACGATTGACTGCCTGAAAAAATTCAGCTGTGTCGCTGTTTTTGAAAATATGGACAAGCTGATGGAGCAGGCAAACGATTTTGCGGCCGAGCATGTAGAGATTC
>SDBT01010030.1_pt1 | contig 15330 bp, 11 predicted proteins | sample 2277101 | NCBI WGS metagenome assembly SDBT01 (sample SAMN10404973, study PRJNA504765) | marine sediment metagenome | isolation source: marine sediment core GS10_PC15, 103 cmbsf | place: Arctic Ocean: Southern Knipovich Ridge | collected 2010 | reverse complement strand
ATCAGATAAACCACTTCATGACCAATGTTTCCAACTACGGTCGAGCGGACTATTTCCTAGAGGCAAGATGGTATACCTAACCGGAAAAGCGTAAGGGCCGGGGTCAAGATTTGACCCCGCCCACTTTTATGAATCAAAATCACCAACTGAAAGATTTACTTAACACTGGAGTCAGTGCAGAGCGCGCTAGAGAGATAGTTAACTTTTTGGATGAACACAGTCCAACCCTTTCAGGCAAAAAACTTTGGCAATGCGTCTGTTCAGATTTATTCACCGCTACAGATCCCTTTACTCTGCAACAAGTCATTTATCAATGGGTATACGGTGACGAACAAATTCAACATCCTGTCTGGGTACCTAGTGATGCTGCGCGTTCTAAAACGCATATAGGGCAATTGATGTCAGCCTGTCAGGTTGAGTCAGTCGAAGAGCTCAATACTTGGTGTATGGCGCATAAGACCGAGTTTTGGCAAACGGTGTTAGATAAAATAGGATTTCAGTTCGAGCGAAAGCCGACAGCTATTATTGAAGAGCCCGTTAGCTTCACGCAACCCAATTGGTTGCCGGGGGCACGGTTTAATATCGCAGCACAATGTTTTAATGCGGCCGCTGATAACACGGCGATTATTTCTCAGAAAGCTGGCGAGCTAAGCTCTACGTCTTATGCCCAGCTGGATCGCTTGAGTAATCGCGCTGCTAATAGCATGCAAACGCTAGGCTTAAACAGTGGTGATGTGGTTGCGGTGACTTTGCCCTTAAGTGTTGAAGCGGTGGCGATGTATTTAGGGGTGATTAAAGCTGGCGGGGTAATTGCTTCCATTGCCGAGAGTTATTCGGCGGAGCAAATCAAAACTCGAATAGAGATCGTCAACGCAAAATTCATGTTAACGCAAGATCAGTTATTGCGAAAGGGTAAATCCATACCGCTTTACCAACGCATTTGCGATGCCGATGCGCCGACAACCATTGTGCTCACCACAGGCGAACCTATACCCTTGCGCAAAGGCGATCATACTTGGCAAGACTTTTTATCTGACAATGAAACATTCAAAGCACTCGCTTGTGAACCTAGTGATGCGTGCAATATATTATTTTCATCTGGCACCACTGGCACGCCCAAAGCCATCCCGTGGACCCACACCACGCCAATCAAATGCGCCAGCGATGCCATTTGGCATATGGACGTGCACCGCGATGATGTCTTAGCCTGGCCAACCAGCTTAGGTTGGATGATGGGGCCATGGCTGATTTTCGCAGGCTTATTGAATCAAGCGACTATTGCGATTTATGATGACGCTCCCACTCATCGCGGCTTTGGTGAATTCATTCAAAACACTGGCGTCACGCTATTGGGCGTCGTCCCTAGCATCGTCAAACAATGGCGCGCTAGCGAATGTATGCAGGGCTTAGACTGGTCACAACTCAAAGCCTTCGCCTCGACGGCGGAAGCGTCTAACCCGGAAGACATGTTTTACTTAATGATGCTCGCCGGTTGCAAACCCATTATCGAATATTGCGGCGGCACGGAGATCGGCGGTGGTTATATGACTTCGACATTAGTGCAAGATAATATTCCTTCAACTTTTGCGACGCCTAGTTTAGGTTTAGATTTGGTTTTGTTAGATGATCAGGGGCTCCCCAGTGATGAAGGTGAAGTCGCCTTAATCGGACCCAGCATCGGTTTATCAAACACTTTACTGAATCGCGATCATGATGAAGTGTATTTCAATGGCATGCCTAGCTTAGACGAAACTCCCCCACTACGCCGCCATGGCGATTACATGCAGCGCTTAGCAAACGGCTATTACAAAGCCCTAGGCCGCGTCGATGACACCATGAAATTGAGCGGCATAAAAGTGAGTTCAGCTGAGATCGAGCAATGCCTTATGCAGCTTGATCCCATTCAAGAATGCGCAGCCATTTCCACTACGCCACCGGGCGGTGGACCAGCTGAGTTAGTCACCTACGTCGTATTAATGCCAAACGAGACAATCGACATCAAGACCTTACATCCATTATTACAACAACAACTTAAAACCACATTGAATCCTCTATTCAAAATAGCTAAAACCTTTATTATCGAAAAACTGCCTCGCACGGCATCGAATAAAATCATGCGCCGCACACTACGGGCTGGGTATGAGAGGGCAAGATTGGGGCCTATTTGACTAAGTACAAGCTTGATTGACCTTCGATACTGGAGGCTGATTGAGGTGTTCGCAGATGAAGCGGCCCACGTGGATGAGTTTTTCTAGATCGACGCCTGTTTCAATGCCTAAGCCATTTAATAAATATAAGACGTCCTCGGTCGCTACGTTGCCGCTGGCGCCTTTGGCGTAGGGGCAACCGCCCAGGCCGGCGACGGAGCTGTCTACGGTTTGAATGCCTTGTTGTAAGGCGGCGTAGATATTGGCGAGGGCTTGACCGTAGGTATCGTGGAAGTGGACGGCGAGGTGTTCAGTGGGGACAACGTTGCTAACAGCATCTAATAAAGCAATAACTTTGTTAGGGGTACCTACGCCAATGGTGTCGCCTAAGGAAATTTCGTAGCAACCCATTTGGAATAAGGTGTCGGCTAATTCTGCCACGGTGTCGACTGCAATATCGCCTTCGTAGGGGCAACCTAAGCAACAGGAAATGTAGCCACGCACGGCGATTTGATGTTGTTTTGCGGCAGCGATCACCTCGCGAAAACGCGCTTTGCTTTCGGCAATGGAGCAATTAATGTTTTTTTGTGAAAAGGTTTCAGACGCTGCGCCAAATACGGCGATAACGTTTGCGCCAGCGGCTTTTGCAGCGTTAAGCCCTTCTAAATTGGGAACTAACACGGGATACTCAACGCCGGGTTTTCGGGTGATTTGTGTTAACACGTCTTTATTGTCTGCAGTTTGTGGAATTTTTTCCGGAGACACAAAACTGGTGGCTTCGATCACAGACAAGCCGGTTGCACTTAGGCGATCGATTAACTCTACTTTAACGTCTGTCGGTACAATCTTGGCGATGTTTTGCAAACCATCACGTGGGCTGACTTCGACTAAAGTAACATGTGTTGGCAGTGACATAATGCATCCTTATATACTCGAAGAAAAGTGGTTTTCAGTATTGTATGCAAGTAACTAAAATCATACGTCACCCCAGCGAAAGCTGGGGTCCAGAGTGTCTAGCAAGCTCGCCTGGCTCCCAGCTTTCGCTGGGGTGACGGTTCAATCAACTGGCAAATTGTAATAGTTCCACGCCCTCTTCGACTTGATCGCCCACTTTAAAATGAATGGCTTTAATGACGCCAGCGACCGGTGCGCAGATGGTATGTTCCATTTTCATGGCTTCGAGAATAATTAATTTTTCGCCTTGGGCGACATTATCACCGGCTTTGACCGGCACGGCAACAATTGTTGCCGGCATGGGCGATGTTAATTGTCCGGCACCCGATTCAGCGGCAGCATAGTGTCGCGCTGGATCGTAGTATTCGATGAAATACCGTTTATTCAAACCAAAAATAGCAAGGTGTTGTTGATCCGAAATCACTTGCACCGCTAAAGAATGTGGGCCGACTTTAATATGCCATTGCTGATCAGCTTGTAACTCACCTCTGATCTTAAGCGGTTCACCTTGAGGGAGTTGTAGGATAAATGCATCATCACATAGCTCGGCGACAATCGATTTTATTTCACCTTGCCACAGCAAGCGCACCGTCTGATGTGGCGCCAGATTTAAACGCCAGGGCTTTGACTGATCCCAAGGTGAAAATGGATCGGTATTAAAAGGTTTCTGAGATTCAATGGATTGTTGCTGCTGTGTTAGCATATAAAACGCGGCTATAGTCAAAGCATTTTGATCGGTTTCAGGATCTTCAAAAAATAACTGCTGATGGTGTTGATCCACAAACTGCGTATTGAGTTTAGCGTCACAATAATCAGGGTATTGAAGAATTTGTTCCAAGTAATCACAATTCGTTTTGATCCCTAAAATATGCACTTGCTGCAAGGTTGCTAATAAATTTTGCCGCGCAGTTTCACGATCCTCGCCATGCACGATAACTTTAGCAATCATCGGATCATAATACTGGCTGATACTGTCCCCTGGTTTTACCCCAGTGTCGATACGAGTATAGTCATCTTCAGTTGGCACATCCCAATGCGTTAATTCTCCAGTCGATGGCAAAAAGTTCTGCTCAGGATCTTCAGCATACAATCGCGCTTCTATGGCATGTCCGTTCAGCGGAATATCTTTTTGAATTAACGGTAATGGCTCACCTGCTGCGATTAGCAATTGCCATTCGACTAAATCGATGCCCGTGATCATTTCAGTAACCGGATGTTCCACCTGCAAGCGGGTATTCATTTCCATAAAATAAAATTTCTGATCATCATCCAGTAAAAATTCAACGGTTCCGGCGCCTTCGTATTCAATAGCCTTGGCTGCAGCGATCGCCGCCATTCCCATTTTATTTCGCAACTGCGCGCTTACACCAGGAGCCGGGGCCTCTTCAATAATTTTTTGATGACGCCGCTGGATCGAACAATCACGCTCATACAAATGCACTACCGTACCCTGGCGATCAGCAAAAATTTGAATTTCAATATGGCGTGGGTTTGCTAAGTATTTTTCAACGATTAAGGTTGGATCGGCAAAGCTCGATTGCGCCTCGCGTTTAGCTGCTTGCAGAGCATCATTTAAGTCATCAGCGCGTTCAACCACTCGCATCCCTTTCCCACCACCACCGGCGGCCGCTTTGATAAGCACCGGATAGCCCATTTTCGATATGGCTTTGGCGAATGCTTGCTCGGATTGATCTTTGCCATGATACCCTGGCACCGTCGGCACTTTAGCCTTATCCATTAAGCATTTAGCGTTTTGCTTTGAACCCATGGCTTCGATGGCATCAGCCGAGGGGCCGATAAAATGAATACAAGCTTGTTCACAAGCACGAGCAAAGTCAGCGTTTTCAGATAAAAATCCATAGCCCGGATGGATGGCATCAACATTAGCTTGCTCAGCAATTTTAATAATTTCTTCAATATTTAAATAACTTTCGGCTGCCGGTGCGGGACCGACACAAAAAGCAAAATCGGCCAGTTGCACATGCAAGGCATGGCGATCGGCTTCTGAATAGATAGCCACAGTTGGGATAGCAAAACGGCGCGCTGTTTTGATGATTCGGCAAGCGATTTCGCCACGATTGGCAATGAGTAGTTTGTTAAACATACGCTATTCTCGCATGATCAATATTATCATTCCAGCTTTTACTGGGTTGACGCGCCTTTATTCTTTGTTGCCAAGAACGCCTGCAAACGGTGTTGCGCATCCTCTGTTACTCGAATTTTTGCAATCTGTTTTGCTGTTGATAGTATTAAAGTGTCGTCGATCACTTTATCACTAACTGAATAACTTAATGCTTTGCATGCCATCAAGGCTGCGGGGCTATTTTGTAATATTTTTTTCGCGTAATGCAGGCCGTGTTCGAGTAAGTTATTGGGCTCAACTAATTCCGTCACCAAGCCTAAAGTCTTAGCGTAGTCTGCTGTGATCACTTCAGCAGATAAAAACACTTTTCGCGTGGCTCGTTCACCGATGGCGGCGATCACATAAGGGCTGATCACGGCAGGCGTCAAGCCTAACTTCACTTCGGAAAAACAAAATTGCGCATCTGCCGCTGCAAAGACAACATCGCAGCAGGCCAACAAACCTACCCCGCCACCAAAGGTTTTACCTTGCGCTAAAGCGACAGTCGGTTTTGGGAATCGATAAAGCGTTTGCATGAGCTTGGCAAGTTGCAAACTGTCTTCTAGATTTTCCTTTTCGGTATAATTCACCATGCGCTGCATCCAGGCTAAATCAGCGCCGGCGGAGAAATGTTTGCCGTTGGCTTTGAGCAGTAATACGTGAACGTTATCATCTGCTGCGACTTGTTTAAGTAAATCAATAAATACTGCAATGAATTTATCATCAAATGCATTGCATTTTTCGGGACGGTTTAACGTCAATGAAACGATGCCTTGCTCGTGATCCTCTAACATGATTAAATCAGTCATAGTGCTACATCCTAAACACGCCAAATTGCGTGTCGGGGATAGGTGCATTCAATGCGGCTGAAATCGCCAAACCTAATACTTGACGCGTATCGTTGGGATCAATAATGCCATCATCCCACAAACGCGCACTGGCGTAATAAGGGTGACCTTGTTTTTCATATTGCGTTTGGATAGGTGCTTTGAATTCGGCTTCTTCGGCTTCGCTCCAAGTTTCATTGCGTTTAGCTTTTTTATCACGAGTGACTTGTGCTAATACGTTCGCAGCCTGCTCACCGCCCATGACGGATATCCTGGCGTTTGGCCACATCCACATGAACCGTGGGTTGTAAGCACGACCGCACATCGCATAATTACCCGCGCCAAAACTGCCGCCCATGATCACGGTAAACTTTGGGACTTCTGCACAAGCGACAGCATTTACTAATTTAGCGCCGTGTTTGGCAATGCCGCGTGCTTCATATTGACTGCCGACCATAAAACCAGTGATATTTTGTAAAAACACTAAGGGAATTTTGCGTTGACAACATAATTCTATAAAATGCGTTGCTTTTAAGGCCGAGTCTGAAAATAAAATGCCGTTGTTAGCAATGATCCCGACGGGATATCCAAACAGGTGTGCAAAGCCGCAAATTAATGTGGTGCCAAACAAGGCTTTGAATTCATCAAACTCAGAGCCATCAACAATACGCGCAATCACTTCGCGGCTGTCAAAGGGTTTACGCAGGTCATTTGAGATCACGCCGTATAAACTCTGTGGATCCACTTTTGGCTCTTGTGGTTCACGCAACGCTAAATCAATTTGTTTGCGGCGGTTGAGATTACTGATTGCGCGCCGTACTAACAATAATGCATGTTCATCATTCTGAGCTTGAGTATCGGCTACACCAGATATTTTGCAATGTACATCTGAGCCCCCTAGATCTTCAGCGCTAACCACTTCACCCGTAGCCGCTTTAACTAAGGGCGGGCCAGCTAAAAATATCGTCCCTTGCTCTTTCACGATAATGGCTTCATCTGCCATCGCCGGCACATACGCACCCCCGGCAGTACACGAACCCATAACAGCTGCGATTTGCGCAATCCCTTTAGCCGACATGCGCGCTTGATTATAAAAAATCCGCCCAAAGTCATCTTTGTCCGGGAACACTTCATCCTGTTTTGGCAGATAGGCACCACCGGAGTCGACCAAATAAATACAAGGCAAATTATTTTGTTCGGCAATGGTTTGCGCGCGCAAATGTTTTTTGACGGTTAAGGGATAATATGTTCCACCTTTTACGGTCGGATCGTTAACGATGATCATGCACTCTTGGCCACTCACGCGACCGATACCCGTAATAATACCTGCAGCTGGAACCGGTTCATCATACACATTGTGTCCGGCAAATTGCGATAATTCTAAAAACGGGGTGCCGGGGTCCAACAAACGCTCTAAGCGATCACGGGGTAATAATTTACCGTGATCTAGGTGGCGCTGACGCGCACGTTCGGAGCCACCCTGTTGAATTACCGCAACGGTTTCACGTAACTCCGTTACTAACGCTTCCATACTGGCTTGGTTAGCTTTGAACTCTGCAGATTTAGTATCGACAGCAGATGTTAATTGCGTCATGGCAAAAACCTTTTAGTGTAAGGCCACGCTGGTGGCAAGCATGATCCAAGAAACCCATAATAAATCCGTAAAATACGGCATGACTCGACGTTTAAATACCCAATACACGGAAGCGGGGATCGACGCAATCCCCAACGGGATCAAGACTAAGGCCACAACCTCTTTGATCATCATGCCGACTTTACCCCCGGCAAAGATCATCGAAAGTTGTTTCACCAGCAGTCCGTGGATGTTGTCAATAAAATGTAAAAACGCCGCTATCTGATTGATAAAATACATCGCGATAACACTGATCAGTATCAGGTATAAAATATGTTTGCCCATAGAAAATCCTTCTTCTTAGTTGATAATTTCAATGCCGAGTGCCGTCGCTTCTCCTCCGCCTATACACAACGACGCGACACCTCGGTGCATCCCCTGTTGTTTTAATGCCGACAGTAACGTTACCACAATTCGTGCTCCTGATGCACCAATAGGATGCCCTAAAGCACAGGCTCCCCCATGAATATTGACTTTTTCATGTGGGAGTTTTAACGCTTGCATTGCTGCTAGGGTAACCACAGCAAACGCTTCGTTAATTTCAAATAAATCGATGTCATCAATCTGCCAAGCGGTTTTGGCCAATAGCGCACTCATTGCACCGATTGGCGCGGTGGTAAATAAACTAGGCTTATTGGCAAAACTCGAATGCGTGATGATTTTGGCAAGCGGTGTCACACCGCGTTTTTCAGCTTCAGACAATCGCATCAGCACCACGGCTGCAGCGCCATCGGAAATTGAGCTTGAATTGGCAGCCGTTACCGTACCCTCTTTAGAAAAAGCAGGTTTCAATAATGGAATTTTTTCGGGCTTGGCAGTTTGTGGACCTTCATCTTGATCAACCGTTATGTCAGCCTTACGGGTTTTCACGGTAATTGGAGTGATTTCATCGGAGAATAACCCTTTTTGCTGTGCTTGTTGCGCGCGACTCAGTGACGTTAGCGCAAAATCATCTTGTGCTTGACGCGTGATGTTGTGCTCACTAGCGGTTTGCTCGGCAAAATACCCCATCAGTTTGCCTGTGTCGTAGGCGTCTTCTAAGCCGTCGAGAAACATACTATCGAGCAAGCGATCATGCCCAAGTCGATAACCTTGTCGACCTTTGGCAACTAAATAAGGTGCTTGGCTCATGTTTTCCATGCCGCCGGCTACGACCACATCTTGGCTGCCCGCTAAGATTTCGTCATGTCCTAGCATAATGGCTTTCATGCCTGAGCCACACATTTTATTAATTGTTGTGGCGGAACAACCGTCGGGAATATTGGCAGCTTTGGCGGCTTGACGCGCAGGTGCCTGGCCGAGGCCAGCTGGCAATACGCAGCCCATTAACACATCGTGAATAGCATCGGTTTGCAAACCTGCACGTTCCACGGCCGCTTTGATCGCCGCGGCGCCCAGTTGTGGCGAAGGCACTGAAGACAAACAACCCAGCATATTCCCTTGTGGCGTTCGTGCCGCGCTGACAATGACGATGGGATCATCTACTTGCATGAGCAAATCCTTTTGTTCGTTACATCGACTCTTTAAATAATTCTCGGCCGATCAGCATCCGTCGAATTTCTGACGTGCCGGCTCCAATTTCATAAAGTTTTGCATCCCGCAATAACCGACCGGTGGGGTATTCGTTAATATAACCATTACCCCCTAAACATTGGATAGCTTGTAATGCCATTTGGGTCGCGTGTTCGGCAGCGAACAAAATGATCCCCGCGGCATCTTTTCGCGTGACTTCACCGCGATCACAGGCTTGTGCTACATTATAAAGGTACGACCGCGCAGCATTTAGCGTGACGTACATATCCGCTAACTTGCTTTGTATTAATTGAAATTCACCAATGGCTTTACCAAATTGCTTACGCTCGTGCACATACGGCAACACCACATCTAAACACGCTTGCATGATCCCAACCGAACCCGCGGCGAGGACCACTCGTTCATAATCCAAACCGCGCATCAATACGCTAACACCACTGTTAACGTCGCTTAAGACGTTTGCTTGTGGCACCATGCAATCGCGAAACACCAGTTCACTGGTATTAGAGCCACGCATACCTAATTTATCGAGTTTTTGAGCGGTGCTAAAACCTGGGAATGTATTTTCGATGATGAATGCGGTAATACCTTTGGAGCCTGCTTTGGGATCCGTTTTAGCGTACACCACAATCACTTCTGCATCCGGCCCGTTGGTGATCCACATCTTGGTGCCATTGAGGCGATACCCTTGATCAGTTCGCTCAGCCTTTAAAGCCATATTAACCACATCGGAGCCGGCCCCCGCCTCACTCATGGCTAAGGCGCCCACGTGTTCACCGCTGATCAATTTCGGCAAATATTTTTGTTGTTGCTCTGGCGTACCATTTAAACAAATTTGGTTAACACACAGATTGGAATGTGCCCCATAACTCAAACCGACGGAAGCCGACGCACGGCTGATTTCTTCCATCGCGACTGCGTGGGCTAAATACCCCATGCCGGCACCCCCGAACTCAGGTTCTGCGGTGATCCCCAGCAATCCCAATTGCCCCATTTTGGGCCACAGTTCGCGCGGGAACGTATTACTTGTATCGATCTCAGCTGCGATCGGTGCAATTTCATTGCGAGCAAACTGCCGCACGGTATCGCGCAGTAAATCAATCGTATCACCCAAGGCAAAATTCATCGTGTATGACATAATAAACCATATATAAGGCTCTGGATTGGCAAAGTGTACACCAATCAAGGTGTTGGGAATAGGGGCTTCACAAAAATCCGCACTGGAACGAGGGGGCCAGAACAAGGTAGAATCAACCTTGAGTATTTTTACTGTCAAGGAGTTGTCAATGTCAGTCACAAACTTAGTGCTTTGGGGACATAATTTAATGGATTATCAGGAGATGTTTGATCTCAGCACTGACGATCTGAAAAAACGGTTTTTAGATTGTTGTCCTGGACCCTCTAGTTTTAATGCAGACTTAACAATGCATCAAGGGCAAGTAACTTCGGTTGATCCGATGTATGGCCTGGATTTGGCGGATTTAAAAAATCGTATTAACGATGAATTTCAAGCGATGTTACACAAAGTGCAAACCCAAGAAGATCGTTTTAATTGGGAAAAGATCGCCTCCCCAGAGGAATTGGCAAAGCAACGGCAGCACGGCATCAATCATTTTTTTAGCGACTTTTCTGAGGGGTTAACCACAAAGCGTTATCTTGCTGAAAACCTCACCGCCCTACCCTTTGATGACTTTAGCTACGACATTGCGCTGTGCTCACATTATTTGTTTGGGGGTCGCAGTGAAGACAGCGTCGACTACCATGTACACGCTATTACAGAGTGCGCACGCGTTGCCAATGAAATCCGAATTTTTCCCCTGATCGATAGCAAGGGCGAAACGTCGCCCTTAGTCGGCCCCGTGATGCTAGCCTTACAACAACAAAATTTTGGAGTTGAAGTACGCAGCGTGACGTATCAATTTCAAAAAAATGGCAATGCGATGATGCGCGTGTGGGCGCATGAATGTGAAGTTCCCGTTAATTAATCATGTATGACTTAGTACGACGAATATTATTTTGCCTTCCAGCCGAAACTGCGCATGATATTTCATTAAAGGCCTTGAAGTGGGCGCCGCGATTTTTATTCGCTAAACCGAAAGATGATCCGGTACACGCTTTGGGTTTGATTTTTCCAAACCGTGTGGGTATTGCAGCTGGACTCGATAAAAATGGCGATTACATCGATGCCTTAGCCAAATTGGGTGTTGGTTTTATTGAAGTGGGCACGGTGACGCCCAAGCCACAAGTCGGGAATCCCAAACCGCGTTTATTTCGTCTGCCCAAGCAACGCGCCTTGATCAATCGCATGGGATTTAATAATAAAGGTGTCGACTATTTAGTGCAGCGATTACAAGCAAAAACGTTTCAGGGCATTGTTGGCGTGAACATTGGTAAGAATAAACAAACGCCGCTGGATCGCGCTGCGGATGATTATTTATCTTGTTTACGCAAAGTGTATCCGTATGCGAGTTATATCACTATTAATATCTCCTCGCCAAACACGCCTGATCTTCGCAAATTACAAACCGAAGAGTATTTAGCTAACTTAATTTGCGTACTGCTTGCCGAACGCACCAAGCTAACCAACAGTTACCAGCGCAAGATCCCTTTAGTCATAAAGCTTTCACCCGATTTAACAGATGAGGAATTGCTGCAGATAGTCAATGTTATCAAAACCCACCCCGTAGAAGGGGTGATCGCCACCAATACCACAGTGGCTCGTGATCACATATCAAGTGAATTGCTTTCAGGTGAAACCGGCGGTTTAAGCGGCGCCCCGTTAAAACATAAATCCACCCAAGTGTTAGCTAAACTCGCCAAACAATTGCCCGAGTCAGTCAGCCTAATTGGCGTTGGTGGCATTATGAGCCGCCAAGATACCGATGAAAAGTTTGCCGCCGGTGCTAAGCTCATCCAGCTTTACACGGGTTTGATTTATCAAGGGCCGGGGCTGATCTGCGAGCTTATCGGAAAATCCGAGGTCACGTCCTGAGAGCTGTTATCAATCAAACCCTTTGAATTCAGATCTTTTTAACACAAACTGCAAGTCCTTCGCTCACACATCTTTCTTTATTTCTATTATTCTATTCATTGACTATCCCGTATGGCACATGCCCTGTTGCGACGTGTTCATTAGCGGAATCACAATGACCGTGTTGGTCATCGAAATAGATATCCGCTTCAAAAGCTTTGAGAAAATCGCCTTTGTTTAAGCCTCCTAAAAATAGCGCTTGGTCGATGCGGATATTCCAGGCGCGTAAGGTGCGGATCACACGTTCATGGGCGGGGGCTGAACGGGCGGTGACTAATGCCGTGCGGATGGGGCAGCTTTGGGCGGGGAATAAACTTTGGATGTTGTGTAAGGCGGTTAAAAAGGCTTTGAAGGGTCCCGCGGTTAAGGGTGTGTTTGCAGCTTGTTGCTCGCTGGCGGTGAAGGCGTCTAAACCTTCTTGTTGATAGACTTGTTCGGCTTCGTCTGAAAATAAGACTGCATCGCCATCGAATGCAATGCGCAACTCAGAAACTTGTTGTTCACTGGCGCCGCCGGGTAATAAGGTTGCGGCAGCGCAGCCGGCTTGGATAGCGCGGGCCACGTCTTCGGGGCTGGTAGATAAAAATAAATGTGATTTAAACGCGGCAACATATTGATAAGGACTTTCGCCGTTAGTAAAGGCAGCGCGGGTGATGTTTAATTCATGTTGTTCGATGCTGTTGAAAATTCTCAAACCCGTGTCGGCGCTGTTGCGTGATAATAGAATAATTTCTACTAAGGGTTGATCGGTTTCAGGAGAGCGCAGTGATAATAATTTTTTAGCTAAATGAAATGCAGTGCCGGGTTCTAATGGATCATTTTCTTTTTCGATTTGATATTGCGAATAGGCTTCTAAGCCATCTGTTTCAAAAATTTTATGGCTGGCGTCTAAATCAAATAACGCGCGCGATGAAATCGCCACTACGAGTTTACCGCTAAAGTCAGTTGGCATTGAGTCTATCCTCCTTCACTTCGTAGAATAGCGGGATCAGGGGAAAATACAAGCCGCATTTAACGGGTTGCTTGGAATTAACTTGCAACAGCCGTGCATAGCGTTGTAGCTGTGGCAAATACTGTTGAACTTGTTCGGTAAGAAATTCCTGCTGATCAAGTTGATGCGGCTCGGCGGTTTTGTAATCAATGATCCAACGCACGCCATCGTCAACAAAGGTCCGATCGATAATATGGGTTTTGACCTTACCGCCCTGATGGTTTTCCAGTGAATATTCACTGTTACCGTCCGCCACTGACAAAATCCATTGACCTTTTGGATCCGCCAACGTATTTTCAATCGCTTTAATGACAGTGGCCAAAGCACTATCCACTTGTGAAGGCGAAATGCCTGCTGCCTGCAGAGCGCGTCGCCACTGTGCTTGCAAGCTAGATATCTTTTTGAGATCCCAGTTCGCAATGCCCTGCTCTGCTATGTGCTGCAGGATGCGGTGAATGAATGTTCCCACCACCTGCGCATACGATTCGATGGCTTGGGCGAGTGGGACATCCAATTCATTGTGGCCAGCGGGTAAGTGGTAATAACTGGGAATGTCTTGCCTGGCCTGCCAATTGAGTGACAAGCGTCGCAGTTGTATGGCTCGTTCATCGTCTTGTTCAACCTCAGCGTTATCATCAACCACTAAAGTCTCTGTAAACTGTTGTTGGTATAGCGGCCAGAGTAAGGCTAAAAAACTGTTGCGTGACGGCGCGCGAATTTCATCTTGATCGCTTAGCGTTAACTGTGCCGATAAATGCAAACGGTGCTTAGCTCGGGTGCATGCTACGTATAAAACACGGGCGGTTTCATGATGCGTTTTGGCTTGCTCTAATTGCGAAACGTAACGATAAATTGGATCAAATTGTTCGGCTTTAGATTTGATAGGCGCTAAGACTAAATCGGCTTGGCCATTATCACGTGGTTGTTGGCTCCATAATAATAAACTTGCTTCATCGCGTGCGCTGCCTTTATCTAAAGCCGGTAGTATAACCGTATCAAATTCCAAGCCTTTGGATTTGTGTATCGTCATCACTTGCACACGCGCAGCAGGATCCGGTTTGGCTTGCGCGAATAAACGCATTAAGCGTGTTTCGAATTGGTCGTGATCAAGCAAGTCACCGGCTTGTTCATGTTGACTCAAAAAATTTAAGAAGGCGTTTGCGTCGATTAAACTTTGCTGATCGATATAGCAGGCGGGACCCCCTAAGGCTAACCATAATCCGGTGACATTATCACTTAAGGGCATACGTTGGCGTTGCGTGATGGCTTGTTGCATAGGCTCCACAAAACGTTGTAAAAATACTCGGCCGATGGCGCTCACCTTAGGATCATCTGCGACGGCTAAACACCGTTGCCAAACAGTCTGCTCAGGTTGTTCTGCAATGACTGTCAAATCAGCCAAACTCAAACCACACCAAGGTGCTCGCAGTACACTAAACCACGCTAAGCGATCGGCCGGATGTAATAAAGCACGTGTTAAACTCCAAAGGTCTTGAACGACTTCACGATCTGCTAAGGCATCCAACTCCACAGCATGGTAGGCAATGTCCTGTTGCTGCAAAACCGGAATGATTGCGCTCAAGTGACTGCGTGCGCGCACTAAAATTGCAATGCTTTGTTCAGGATCAATCGCTAAAGCTTGGCGTATTATATCAGCCACCTGTTGCGCCTCGGCGTCTCGATCACAACACGCGTGGCAAACAACGTGTGTGTGTTGCTGGTCAGTTCGCACTGTTTCACTAGAATGATACGACACAGCACCCAGATGATAATCAACCTGCTTAGGAAAAACATGCGAAAAGGTTTTGTTATTCCATTCTACAACAGTGAGATCCGAACGAAAGTTGCTAGACAATACCAACGCGACCAGTGGCAATTGCCCTAAGCCTTCTTGCTGCGCGCGAAGAAACAAACCCACTTCTGCTTGCCGAAAGCGGTAAATCGATTGCATGGGATCGCCCACTAAAAATAAACTGCGGCCATCGCCAACTTGCCAACCCGCGGTTAGTAATTCCAATAGATGATATTGAGTTAAAGACGTATCTTGAAATTCGTCGACTAATACATGCTGAATTTGATAATCTAAGCGCAA
>SDBT01010029.1_pt1 | contig 15331 bp, 12 predicted proteins | sample 2277101 | NCBI WGS metagenome assembly SDBT01 (sample SAMN10404973, study PRJNA504765) | marine sediment metagenome | isolation source: marine sediment core GS10_PC15, 103 cmbsf | place: Arctic Ocean: Southern Knipovich Ridge | collected 2010 | reverse complement strand
ACCGGATGTTGTTATTCTCGATATCAGGCTGCCGGATTATAACGGACTCGATTTGCTTAAGAGGATACAGGCCCATGAGCCTATAAGCAAAGTCATTATGGTCACCGCTTTTCAGGACATGGAGACCACTATCGAATCCATAAAAAGAGGTGCTTACGATTATATCCACAAGCCCTTGGACGCCGACGAGATTGACAAAGCGGTGAAAGGTGCCTTGTTTCTGGTGGATGCTGATCGCAAAATTTCCAGCCGGCCAAAAACGACCAACCCCCCCGGCAAGAGCCTCATTATCGGGAAAAGTCGACCCATGAGAGAGATTTTTAAGCTGATCGGGCTTCTATGTCAAAGTAGAACCACTGCCTTGATACAGGGAGAAACCGGAACCGGGAAGGAATTGATTGCGAGGATAATTCACAAAAACAGTCTGTTTTGCGATGAGCCTATGATGACATTGGACTGTTCGGCTATTGTCGAAAACCTGCTGGAAAGTGAATTATTCGGTCATCAAAAGGGTGCCTTCACCGGGGCTGATCACGACAAACCTGGAAAAATTGAATTGGCTGGAGCCGGAACTCTTTTTTTAGATGAAATTGGGGAATTGTCTCTGAATTTACAGGGTAAGTTTCTTGGCTTTTTGGAACGACTCGAGTATATGCAGGTGGGTGGGCAAAACATTCTCAAATCTCGCTGTCGAATCATCGCGGCCACCAATCGTGATCTGGTTGAGATGGTGCAGCAAAAAAATTTCCGAAAAGATCTCTATTATCGGCTCAAGGTAATGACGCTTCAGGTTCCTCCTCTCAGAGAACGGCTTTCCGACATCCCCGACCTGGTCGACCATTTTCTTCAAAAGACCAATCTCGAACTGGGCACATCGGTTTTAAAACTGCAGGAAGGCATTCTCGATCGCTTGGAAGCCCATCCCTGGGTAGGTAACGTCAGGGAATTGAAAAACGTCATTGTCGCAACTGTAGTACGATCCCGCGGCAATGTAATTCTACTGGAGAACATTGAAGAGATTCTCGTCACTCACCAATCCTTTCAGGACGATGAGGTTTCCTCCTATTCCCTTGCCAATATGGAAAAGAAACACATTCATAAAACCCTCTCCGGGGTCGGTTGGAATCGTACCCAGGCCGCCCGGTTGTTGAAAATCTCACTACCTACTTTGCGTAGTAAGATTAAGAAATACGGAATTGGCTCCAACAAGAAAGTTTCTTTCACCTCCTGAAAGATTGTTTCTAATGTTTTTTGAGTGACTGTTTCGTTTTTAACTATTTCTATTAAATTATATTGATATTTCAACAGTGTACATAATTCTATTTATTCCAGCAAAGTCGGCACGGAGTTTGCAGCCCTTATAGGGTGTCGTACAGGCAAGAGGGTTTTTCTGGATAGTCGTACCGAAAAAGTATGTGTTGTTTTTATATTCTACCTTTTTTTGACAGGATTTGGAAGGACTGGCATGAAGATCGAAACGCTTCAGGAGAAGGAGTATGATCTGATCGAGAAAGTCCTTAAGAAGACTGGGTGGAATTTTGAAAGGGCGACTCGCCTTTTGCAAATTCCCATTTCTCAACTCAAGAGGAAGATCAAGAAACATGGTATGAAAAAAGGGGCTTCCGGTGATTTATCTGGGGGTCGCGGGAAATAATAATGACACAAATTGCTGGAAACAAAAAAACGTAAAAACGGGGTAATGCTTTATGGAAAATCATAGTGTTTCTATAGCCGATTCTCAAGATGATCTCCAAATACGATTTTTGGATATTTTCAATGTGGCGGTACCGTTCATAGATCGACACCTGAAAGAAGGAAGAAGTGGAAAAGTAGCCATAAGAACTACTTCCGGCGAAGAAGTAACTTATGATGAATTGGCCGCCAGCGTGAACCGTTGTGGAAACTTCTTCAAATCGGCGGGACTCTCCCAGGGCGATAGAATCTTAATGGTCGTCAAGGATTGTCCGGAATTTTTCTATATATTTTGGGGAGCGATCAAAGCTGGAATTATTCCCATTCCCATTAACACGCTTCTACGGGCCAAGGACTATCGTTTTATAATTGATGATTCGGAATGCTCGGCGGTTTTGTATTCACCGGAGTACAAAGGTGAAATCGAGCCCGCAATAGAAACGGCTAAAAACATTCCAGCCCACTGTATCTGCATTCAAGGGGCAGAAAAAGGTCTGGTCGAATTGATCGCCGACAGTGCTGCGGACCTGAAGGTGGTAGAGACGCATGCCGATGATGAATGCTTCTTTCTCTATTCGTCAGGATCAACCGGAAATCCGAAGGGTGCCGTGCACTGTCACAAGGACATGGTTTATACAAGCAGATACTATGGTGTGGAGACGTTGGGCATCAAGGAAGACGATGTGACATTTTCCGCTGCGAAACTTTTTTTTGCCTATGGACTTGGCAACGCCATGCATTTTCCATTGTGGGTGGGTGCCACGACCATACTTTTTGATGGCCGACCGGCACCTGATACGATCTTCGATACAATCGAAAAATACAAACCGACGATCTATTTCGGGGTACCTACTCTTTACGGTGCCCAACTTCTTTCGATGGAGGAAAGGACGCCGGATCTATCTTCGATCAGGGTTTGTGTGTCGGCCGGAGAGGCTCTTCCACCCGATTTGTTTAAGCGATGGAAAGAGAAAACCGGTCTGATTATTTTGGACGGGATCGGGTCAACTGAGATTCTGCATATCTTTATCTCCAACAAAAGCGATGATTATTGTTTGGGGAGCAGCGGCAGAATGGTGATAGGGTACGATGCGAAAATATTGGGAGACGACGGCAACCCCGTCAAGCAGGGAGATTCCGGAAAGCTGTGGATCAGTGGTGGGTCCACTGCAAAGTGCTATTGGAACAATCCGGAAAAAACTTCGCAAACAATGCAGGACGGATGGCTCAATACGGGTGACACATACTACCAGGACGAAAATGAATACTATCATTACTGTGGCAGAAACGATGATATGTTGAAAGTCGGTGGAATATGGTGCTCTCCCTTCGAAATCGAAGCGAAACTGATCGAGCATCCGAAGGTTTTGGAAGCCGCCGTTGTCGGAGCCCCGGACGATCAAAATCTGATTAAGCCGAAGGCTTATCTTATTCTAAAAAAGGCCGAAGACCAATCCGAAGAACTTGAAAATGAACTGCTGCAGCTCTGCAAAAAAGGGTTGGCGCCGTACAAGTATCCACGCTGGTTCGTTTTTGGTGACGATTTGCCGAAAACCGCAACCGGTAAGATTCAAAGATTCAAATTGAGGTGACATTCAGACAGCACTTCAATGATTACATAGTGCCTGAACGAAAACCAAAACCTTAGGAGGAAAAAATGTCAAAGTTCATTAAAAAAGAAATGACGCGTCGTGAATTTGTCAAAACCGCTTCAACGGCCATTATCGTAACTACTGTGTCTAGCGTTATCCCGACATTTGCCATCGGTGGTATGGCCAAAGTAAAGGTGGGAGTACTGCTGCCGTTTACCGGTACGTATGCCAAACTGGGATCTCATATTCTGGATGCCATGAAGATGCGCATCGCTCAAAACGGCGATAAATTAGGTGGAAGAAAAGTGGAATATATCGTGGTGGACAGTGAAATGAACGTTCCCAAGTCGACTCAGAGGACGAATAAACTTATTAGGAAGGAGAATGTGGATTTTCTAGTTGGCCCGGTACATTCGGGTATAGGAATCAATATGGCACGGCTGGTCAAAGGCAAAAAAGTCATCATGATCGTTCCCAACGCGGGAGCCAATCAGATTACCGGTGAATTCTGCGCACAGAATATATTCAGAACCTCCTTCACCAGTTGGCAAACGGCTTATCCGGCCGGAGAGGCCATGTTAAAGGCTGGCTACAAAAAGGTGGCTTTGTTGTATTGGAATTATGCATTTGGAAAGCAGACGGCAGCAGCCTTTAAAGAGTCTTTCATTCCCGGTGGCGGGGAGATAATCGCGGACATGCCGACACCTTTTCCGAAAACGGAATTTCAATCGTTTTTCACTAAAGTTGCAGCCTTGAAACCGGATGCAGTTTTCACCTTCTATTCCGGTGGTGGTGCCATCAAGTTTATGAAGGACTATGCTGCGGCCGGACTCCAGAGAAAGATTCCGCTTTGGGGAACCTTTCTGACGGAAGGAACCAGTCACAAGGCCGGATCGGCATCCGAAGGCATTCGCAGTACGCTCCATTATTCCTCCGAGTTGAAAAATGCAACAAACATAAAATTCAAAACAGACTTCAAAAGAGCCTCCGGTGATGATGCGGACGTGTTTGCCATTCAAGGTTTCGATACCGGTAGTTTGATGATTCAGGGGATGAATGTGGTAAAGGGAGACACCGGAGCGACTAAGGAACTGACGCGGGCCATGGGGAGCGCCAGGATAGACAGCCCACGCGGTATGTTCTCCTTTTCGAAGGCAAACCATCCCATACAGGACATATACCTCAGAGAAGTCAAGGGAGGCGTCAACAAGGTGATTGGTGTGGCGGCGAAGGCTCTTGAAGATCCTGCTATCGGATGCAAGGCTTAGAGATCACACAAAAACAGCTTACCATTTTAAGCACCAATGCATCCCATCTGGCTTTATTTCAAAAACACGGAATCCGCTGCGGCGGATTCCGTGTTTTCTCGCTTTGCCGGCCGGGCGCATGAATACTTGACTCTGTGAGCTTATTTTTGCACGGTCCTTAGTAATCTGTTTGCACCAAATTTTTTTGTGGTTTTGAAAGAGGCTGCATAATAAAGGACCTCGGAAATAATTAATTAAACATCTTACTTGTCATTTGGCCCGTCTGTTGCGTTACATCCACCGGCACATATCCTGTTATACACCGGTGGATGAGCCTTACGGACTAACCAGGATTTGGCGCAATCTTGTATAATTATTTATTTCCGTAACCCTAAGTTCAAAACGACTAAAGACGGAAGTCAAAAAAAGTGGAGTTTTCATTTTATTTAATTCAATTGTTGAACGGAATCCAGTACGGATTCCTTCTTTTTCTGGTCGCCAGCGGGTTGACGCTGGTTTTCGGCATTATGGATGTCATAAATCTGGCCCACGGATCTTTCTATATGATTGGTGCCTATCTGGCCTATTGGTTGACGGGGATCTTCGGCAGCCTGTTTTTGGGGATTCTTTTTTCGATTCCTCTGGCCATTGCGGTTGGACTGGTCGTCGAAAAGCTTGCTATTGCCTATGTATACAAGAAAGGCCATCTGCATCAGGTGTTGCTGACCTATGCCCTGATTCTGATTTTTGACGAATTGCAGAGACTGCTTTGGGGAAACGATTCTCACAGCGTCGATATACCGGCTTTTTTATCCGGTTCAATTCCATTGACCGACATTCAGGTCTACCCCGTCTATAGAATATTTCTATCGGCGGTCTGCATCATAATAGGCATCGGAATGTTCTATGTAATCCAGAAGACAAAACTGGGGATGACGATTAGGGCCGGTGCCAGCAATCGTGAAATGGCCCAGTCGCTGGGAATAAACATCGAATGGCTCTTTACCGTCGTCTTCAGCCTTGGTGTCGGACTGGCGGCGTTCGCCGGAATGATTGCGGCTCCGGTAGATTCGCTTTATCCGGGGATGGGCGATCATATTCTTATTCTTTCTCTTGTCGTTGTGGTCATCGGCGGAATCGGTTCCATAAAAGGGGCCTTTGTGGGAGCCATGATTATCGGCGTATCAAGTATCTTCGGGAAGACCCTGCTGCCGGACATGGCGAGCGTAATTGTCTATGCCATGATGGCGGCCATACTGATCTGGAGGCCGAAGGGCCTTTTCCCGGCACTCTAGCTGCTTTTAATTAACACTGCGATAATATGAGAAAAATTTCGATACCGGTCCGGTTGTTTTTATTGTTTGTCCTGGGACTCGCCCTCTGTTTTCCATTGGTTTATGAAGGGTTTTACATTGAGGTTCTGACACATATCATGATCATCGCGATTTTTGCCATGAGCTTGGATCTGCTGGTTGGTTTTACCGGACTTATCAGTCTTGGACACGCTTCCTTCTTTGGAATCGGGGCTTACTGTCTGGCCATATTTTTCGGGCAATTGGACTCATTTTCGCTGTGGGCGGCATTGCCGGTCAGTCTGGCCGGAGCTGCTTTGGTTGCTGTCTTGATCGGGTGGATATCCATTCGAACATCCGGGATTTACTTTATAATGATTACACTGGCATTCGCCCAGATGTTTTATTTCTTTTTTTTCGAAACGAAGCGTTTCAACGGTGACGACGGAATCTTCATGCTTGTCAAGCCGGAAGTAAAACTGGGATCGCTGCAACTGATGGATTTGGGAAACGAGGTCACCTTCTACTACTTCACTCTGGGAATTCTGGTTGCGGTTTTTCTTTTTCTGATAATGATCATACGCGCTCCGTTCGGGCAGGTAATCACCGGGATTTGCGTCAACGAACCAAGGGTACGGTCTTTGGGCTACGCAACCCAGAGGTATAAGCTTGTCAGTTTCGTTATTGCGGGCACCCTGGCGGGATTGGCCGGTTTTCTGGAGGCGGTCCACACCGGATTTATCACCCCCTCGTATTTGAGCTGGCACGAATCCGGTGCGATTCTGGTGGTGGTCATATTGGGTGGTATCGGTACCTTCTACGGGCCTGTTTTTGGAGCCGTCGCCCTGGTTCTCCTGGAGGATTTTCTGCCGGACTTGACAGACCACTGGAAGGTGCTTTTAGGCGTAATCATCATTCTGGTTGTTTTGTTTCTTCCAAACGGGATTTCCAGTCTTTCCGGGAAACTCTTTCGCCGTCGAGTCCCACCTGCTTCCAAACTTAAAAAACTGGCAAAAGGAAAATCCGCCGAAACGGTAACCGGGAATCGGCATCCTGACCGAAAGGGCAACCTAAATTCTAAATGAACGCAAGCAATACTATTTTAAAAATTGAAAAGCTTTCCAAATCTTTTGGCGCCCTGATGGCGGTCTCCAAGATTTCTCTGGAGTTCAAGCAGGGTGTGGTTCACGCTATAATTGGCCCCAACGGTGCCGGAAAGACGACCCTTATCAATCTGCTATCAGGGGATCTTCAACCCTCCGAAGGCCGAATATATTTCAAAGGACATAATTTGACGCACGCTCCACCGTATAAGATATCTCAATTGGGCATTGGACGAAGTTATCAGAAGACCAATATTTTCCCCCAATTTACCAATCTACAGAACTGTTGGATCGCCTCGCAATCTAGATTGAAGACTTCCATGAGGTTCTTCAAATCAGCGCGCCGCTCCAAAGAGGTCAGGGAAAGGGCTATGAAGGCGCTTGAGATGACGCATCTTTCGCATAAAACGGAAATGATCGCTTCTTTGATGAGTTATGGGGAACAGCGTCAACTGGAAATTGCCATGATGTTGGCGACCGAACCGGAGTTGATGCTGTTGGATGAGCCCCTTGCCGGAATGGGAAGCGAAGAAGCGGCAAAAATTCTGGAATTGCTGAAGGAGCTGGCCAAAACCCATACACTTATCCTGATCGAGCACGATATGGACGCGATATTTGCGATAGCCGACCAACTAACAGTTATGGTCAACGGTATCGTGCTGGAAACCGGGACCGTTTCGCAGATTAGATGCAACAAAGCGGTACAGGAGGCCTACCTGGGAAAAGATGAGGACCGATCATGCTCTCAGACATAGCCGAAAACAATACGCCCCTGATCGAAGCCAGGGGCCTGCACACCTATTATGGCGACAGCCACATCCTGCACGGTATTGATTTCAACATTCACCGAAACGAAACAGTCAGCCTGATAGGCCGCAACGGGATGGGGAAAACGACTATGCTGCGTTCTCTCATCGGACTCACGCCTCCGAGACAGGGAACGGTAAAAATCAGCGGCAAGGATATGACCAAATCGAAGGTGCATAAAATCGTTCATCGCGGAATTGCCTATGTGCCGGAGGATCGCGAGATTTTTCCCAACCTGTCCGTGCGTGAAAACCTGATAATGGCTGCCCGGCCCGGACCGACCGGGAGGGAAGATTGGCCGCTGGATCGTGTTCTGGAGCTGTTCCCGCGCCTGGAGGAAAGGTTGGCATACATGGGAAACCAGCTTTCCGGCGGAGAACAACAGATGCTGACGATCGGAAGGGCGCTGATGACCAATCCGGACCTGATTCTATTGGACGAGGCCACGGAGGGTCTGGCGCCCCTGTTGCGAAAGAGCATCTGGTCCGTCGTGAAGCAAATCAAAGCCGCGGGCATCGCCACCATAATTGTGGATAAGGACATATACACGCTTTTGGACATCGCCGACCGCAATATCATTATTGAAAAGGGCGTCATCGTGTACCAGGGTAATTCGGAAAATCTTATTGAAAAACCTGAAATCCTTGAACGATATGTCGGTGTTCAGAAAACTGATTGTCAAACGTGAGGCGAAAACAATGAAAACACGAGCAGCGGTTTCATACGAGTCCGGTAAACCTTTATTGGTCGAAGAGTTGGAATTGGATGAGCCGAAAAGGGACGATATCCTGGTAAAAATGTCGGCTGTGGGGTTGTGCCATTCCGATTATCACGCACTAGTCGGAAACAGGCCGGTTGGTATGAGGCCGATGGTGCTTGGGCATGAAGGCGCCGGTGTCGTGGTCAGGGTAGGTGCCGGAGTGGAGAATATTCGCCCCGGCGACCATGTTGTTTTGATGTTTCTCCCGTCATGCGGTAAATGCCCCTGGTGTCTGGCCGGCAATACCCACGCCTGTGTTTTAGGACCGACCATTGCCCAGGGGCCTCAACCGGATGGTGGGTACCGCATGCACACTAAAAACGGTTTGGATGTCGGACAGTTTTGTCTGTTGGGAGCCTTCAGCGAATATACAGTTGTACACAAGCAGTCGGTTTGCGTAATAGACAAAGATATTCCTCTGGAGGCCGCTTGTCTGGTGGGTTGCGGTGTGGTGGGCGGATTCGGAGCGGCGGTCAACCGGGCACAGGTTAGGCCGGGAAGCAGTGTTTTAATTATCGGTACGGGCGGGATCGGTACCAATATCATTCAGGGCGCTGTTTCCGTGAGCGCTACAACGATCATCACGGCAGACCGTTTTGATCACAAACTGGAATGGAGTCGGTCCTTCGGCGCCACGCATACCATCAATGTCGAAAAAGAAGACCTGGTTGAAAGAGTCATGGAAATCACGGACAACTACGGTGTCGATTATGCCTTCGAAGCGATATCCCGACCCGAAACCATTGCCATGGCGTTCGAAGCGACTGCCAAGTTGGGTAAAGTCGTTGTTGTGGGACTGACCCCTTCCAAATTCGACAGCCTGCCGATCAGCCCATTGAGCCTTGTTCTGACGCAGAAAACGTTAATGGGCTCGATCTATGGCACCAGCAATGCCCGCATAGAGATACCCAAACTGCTCTACATGTACAAAAGAGGCCAGATCAAGTTGGACGAATTGGTTACGAACACCTATTCCCTGAACGAAATCAATCAAGGCTACGATGACCTGATAGCAGGAAAGAACATCAGGGGGATCGTCAAATTTTGACTTTTGGAAAATTTAAATGCATGAAAAATACAGGCATCACAAATGATGAACCTTCCCGAATTTGACTATGAAACACCGACGAGTAAAAGGGATGCGGTAGACCTGCTGTTTAAGCTAGGGGAAGATGCAACCCTCTCTGCCGGCGGAACGGATTTGATTCCCAATATGAAAAACGGAACAATCCAGCCGAAAATCCTGATTAGCTTAAGCGCTCTGTCAGCTGAAAAAGAACGTCTAACAGAAGATGGGTCGCTTAGACTTGACGCCTTATCGACACTTTCTGAGATTGCGGAATCCCCTTTAATTAAAGCAAAAGCGCCCACCCTTGCCGTTGCCGCCTTCCATGTGGGCGGACAACAGATTCGCAACCGGGCCACCTTGGGGGGTAATCTGTGCCAGGAAACCCGCTGTCTTTATCTGAATCAACACCACGGATTTCAGTTCCTTGATCCCTGTTATAAAAGAGGTGGCGACTGTTGCTACCCGTATCCGGCCGGAGAAAGAATCTGCCGGTCCGTCTTTATGTCGGATATTGCGCCGGTATTGATTACGCTCGGGGCACAGTTGGTCATATTGGGAAGCTCCGGTAAAAAGGGGATGGACATCAACGATTTTTATACAGGGGCTGGGTTGAATCCGCTCAAATTAGGCCCGGCTGAAATGATTTCCGCCATCCTGATTCCCCCGGAATCCCTAAAGATGCAATGCCATTTTGTGAAAGCTACGCCTCGCGGGGGATTAGAGTTTGCCATGGTTTCAGTGGCCATCGCCTTAAAAATCGATGGACCGGATAAAAAATGCGACAAGGCGCGTATCGCGGTTGGATCGATAAATACCAGCCCCATGCGTGCATTCCAGGCCGAACAGGAAATAGTGGGTCACAGCCTCAACGAGGCCTTTGCCGCTGAAGTTGCCCGAAAAGTGGCCGACGAAGTCAAGGCATTACCTCATCATGGCTACTCGAAGGGATATCTGAGACAATTGGTCGAAGTGCATACAAAACGATCCCTGATGGCTATGATTTATTCTCCCCGGAAACAAATTGGAAACAAAAACGATGAATCAACCCGAAGGAGCCATTGACAAATGAAACAAGCGATTGAACTGATAATTAATGGAGAGACTCATGATCTGTTCGTAGCGACGAATGTCACCCTGGTGGAAGCAATTCGAAATCATGTAGGGCTTTTGGGGACAAAAGTCGGCTGTGATATGGGAACTTGCGGCGCTTGCACGGTGTTGCTGGAAGGAAAACCGATTTTATCCTGTATAACCCTGGCTGTGGAATGCAATGGCAAGGAGATTACGACCATAGAGGGGGTAAGTGATGGCGTGGCACTTTCAAACTTGCAGGAAGCCTTTGTTCGAAAAGGAGGGCTCCAATGTGGTTTTTGTACGCCGGGTATGATTTTGTCCGGGACTGCGTTGTTAAAAAAGAATCCCCAGCCCAAGGTGGATGAAATCAAAAAAGCGCTGGAAGGTAACCTGTGTCGCTGTACCGGTTATAATGGCATCATCGACGCTGTTTTAGACGCTGCGGGGTCCGTTTTATTTTTGCAGGATCAGGGAGAAAAACAATGAGTGATTTGAAGCTGATCGGTAAAAGCCTGCTAAGGAAAGACGGGCCTGATAAAACAACGGGAAAGGCCAGATACACAGCGGATAGAAAACTACCCGGGATGTTAATTGGGGGAATTCTACGGAGCCCACACCCCCATGCCAAAATCTTAAATATCGATATCGAAGGGGCTGAAAAACTTCCGGGTGTCAAGGCGATTATCACCGGCAAAGACACTCAGGGAATTAAGCATGGATTTGTTGAAACTCCCCGCTATCCGCCGGATCAAAATATATTAGCCCATGATGTGGTCAGGCATGTCGGGGAAGAGATCGCCGCGGTGGCCGCGACCGATCATAAGGTTCTAAACGATGCTTTAAAGCTGATTAAGGTAAAATATGAGACTTTGCCTGCGGTGTTTGATGTGGCAGACGCCATGCGCCCGGATTGCAAAGTGCAGGTTCATCCTAATCATCCGAAAGTAAAGGATGATTTTTGTAATATTGCCGGTAAAACCGAAACTAAGTGGGGTGATATCGAGGATGGTTTTAAGCAGGCGGACCTGATTTGCACCGATCGATTTGAGAGCCATTTGCGCACCCATGGGTATCTGGAGCCCCAAACCGCCATCGCCGACTACGGTGATGACGGTACCCTGCACATGTGGATATCCTCCATGGGCCCCTTTGCTAAACGAAAGAAACTGGCAAGCACATTGGGCATGTCTGAGGGATCCATACAGATTCACAAAGCCTATGTGGGGGGCGCTTTCGGGGGGAAAATAGATCTATTTTCTCATGAGTATTGTGCTGCGGCGCTATCCATTAAGACCGGTCGGCCGGTAAAATTTGTTGCGTCCCGCGAAGAAATATTCGCCTCTTACCGTCATGGTCAGCCGCTGATTTCAGAAATAAAAACAGGGGTCAAAAAAGATGGTACGATTGTGGCCCAGCAGTTGAGGATGATTAACAATGCGGGTGCGTACAAGGGCAGCGGTGTGGTCGTGATTTTCTTGGCATGGGGTTTTTCCATGGTCCCCTACCGAATCAGTAATTTCAAATATGAGGGATATTCTATTTTTACCAACAACCCGCCTAGGGCGCCTCTGCGGGGCCACGGGGCACCACAGGTGAGGTTCGCTCTGGAATCTCACATGGATATCATTGCTGAAAAATTGGAAATGGATCCGATAGCGTTCAGACTGAAAAATGCCCGTGTCCCGGGAGAAGAACTCCCCAATAAGGACAATGTACATAATTGCGGTTTGCAGGCATGCATACAAAAAGCGGTTTCAAAAACCGATTTTTCAAAACGGCGCCATCGTTTTTCGAAAACCGAGAAGATTTCCGCTCATCGTCCGATCAAACACGGCATCGGTTTGGGCGTCAGTTCCTACTTTGGCGGTTCCCTGATCTATCCGAATGGTTCCAGCGCCATCGTTAAAATGACCGATGACGGGTCGGTCGATCTTTTGACAGGCGCCATTGAATTGGGCCAGGGCTCAGAGACGGTTCTATGCCAAATTGTTGGGGAGGAGTTGCAGCTTGAGCTGGAAGATATCAGGATCATTTCCTCGGATACAGCAACGACACCTCAGGATATCGGGGCCTGGATCAGTGGCATGACCTATGTAACCGGAAATGCAGTCCGGCTGGCAGCCGGTAGCGTCCGGAAAAAAATTCTACAGGTCGCGGCCGAACAATTAAATGAAAGCGTGGAAAATCTGAAGTTGGCAAACAAGTCTGTTCTGGTGGCGGCCGATCCGGCAAAACGGATCAGCTATCGGGAAGTTTTCAATGCCAGTATCGCCAATCACAGGGGAGATACGATTATCGGTAAGGGACACTGGCGTACCATGCGAGATGAGCCTTTTCATCCCAGCCTGGCGTCAACCAAGGGGCGATGGACAGAGAACTATGCCTTCAGTGTCCAGGTGGCTGAAGTAGAGGTGGATACTGAAACCGGCGAAATTAAATTGCTCAAAGCAACAACCGTCCATGATTGCGGTTTTCCGGTGAACCCCCAATTGGTCAAAGGTCAAATTGACGGCCAAGTTTCCTTGGCGCTGGGTCATGCGTTTATGGAGGATGTCATGATGAAAAAGGGCTACACCCTGAATCCCACCTGGCTCGATTATCGGATGCCGCTGATTCATAATGTGGTCGATTCAAAAGAGGTGGATGTCATTACCGAAAGCTACCGAGTTGGCCGGTCGTTCAGGACCAAGGAGGTCGGTGAAGGATTGGTATCGGCAATATTGGCAGCCATTGCCAACGCGATTTACGATGCCACAGGTCTGAGAATGTATGCCACTCCTTTTTCTCCTGAGAAAGTACTTAAAGGTCTCAAATTGCTTCATGGAAAGAAAGGATGATGATGGATACCCCCTATTGGGAAGAAGTACTGGAAACGGCCAGTCGACGGGATTTGGAAGATCTCCAACTTTCTCTTTTTAAGCGTAAAATGCAGTATGTTTACGACAACAGCCCCATGTATCGGAGAAAATATGATCTGGCAGGCGTCAAGCCCGATGACATTGGGTCCCTGGAAGATATTTGCCGGCTGCCCTTTACTGAAAAAGAGGACTTGAGGGAGAGCCAGGAGCGGCAACCCCCCTGGGGAGATTTTATCTGCATCCCGCCCGAAGAGGGCGTCCGGGTTTTTCAAACCACGGGAACGACGGGTACACCTGTAAAAATAATTTTAAATAATAATGATTGGGAGAAACACTTCTATCGCCAATTCATGCATTTTATGAAAGGCTATGGCATCACCAGCCGTGACAGGCTTTATGTTCCCTTTAACTATGGCTTACATATCGCCTGGTGGGGATTGCAAACTGCTTTTGAACGTGCGGGCGTGATGATCATCCCGGGAGGCGGCATCAGCACGGAAAATCGCATAATAGCCATGCTGGAATACAAAGCCACCGTCATTTGCGGTACCCCGACTTACATGCTTTATCTGGGAGAAACGGCCCACAAAATGGGTATCTCTTTACAGGATTCCCCTATCCGTATCCTGATTGTCGCCGGTGAACCGGGGGCCAATGTGCCGGCAACTAAAAAAACGCTGGAAAAGATGTGGGGCGCCGTTTGTTATGATGATATCGGGTCCAGCGAAATCTCAAATTTTGGTTTTGAATGTACCCGGCAAAATGGCACCCATATCATCGAAAGTATGTTTTACGTGGAGTCGATAGACCCCGAAACCCTGCAGCCCGTTGCGGATGGGGAAGTGGGCGAACTGGTGATTACCAATCTGATTACCGAATCCATGCCCCTGATTAGATTCCGTATCAAGGATCTGGTCCGTTTCGATCGGGCTACCTGCGATTGCGGCCGCAGCTTCCTGCGCTTAGACGGCGGTATTTTAGGCCGTAGCGACGACATGTTTCAGTTTGCCGGAATCAATATCTTCCCCTCGGCATTGGAAAACTTTATCCGTGAGATGGCGGAATTCTCTGATGAGTATCAGATTTACGCCCCAAAACAGGGGAGTGGAAAACCGCTGCTGATCAAAGTGGAACCCGATGGAAAAGAGGTTTCTCCCGAAGCGTTGCAGGTGGCCAAACAAAGACTGATTGAGAAGGTGAGGTTGAATATGACCATCACACCGATGGTGGAGATCGTAGATATGGGTGAATTGCCTCGATTCGAAGCCAAAGCAAAAAGAGTATACCGAAGTTAATCAACCTGCCAAGCCTGAACATCCCAAATATCGTAATTGGGATGTGGGAAGTCGTGGATGAGAGGCGATGGTAGCACCATTAAGGAGCCGACTTAGTGTTGCGAAGTAATTTTATGAGATTAAAAAAGTGGAAGGGGATGCCGAGCAGTCGGTGTCCGGTCTCAAGCCCAAAGGAAAAAATGATGGACATCGCCCAATTTTAAAAATCAATTCTCAATACTTTGGCACCCCGTATTTTTCTTTGTTTCAGCTCAAGCAGTGCCGTGTTGGCCTCTTCCAAAGCAAATTCTTGAACTTCGGGTATGATAGGAATTTTTGCTGCCAGCTCAAGAAATTCGCTGACATCACGGCTGGCCACATTGGCAACACTCTTTATCTCCTTTTCCATCCATAGATGCAGCGGGTAGTCAAGTTTTAACAGGTAGTCTTTGTCTTTTTCTTCTTTACGGATCGCATTTATAACCAGTCGACCATTGCTTTTTAAATTCTTCAACGCCTCAACTACCGGCCTCCAGGCTGGCGTGGTGTCAATTATACTGTCA
>SDBT01010028.1_pt1 | contig 15331 bp, 22 predicted proteins | sample 2277101 | NCBI WGS metagenome assembly SDBT01 (sample SAMN10404973, study PRJNA504765) | marine sediment metagenome | isolation source: marine sediment core GS10_PC15, 103 cmbsf | place: Arctic Ocean: Southern Knipovich Ridge | collected 2010 | reverse complement strand
AAACATTACATGTCGGTAATAAATAATTTACGTAAACGATTAATGCGCATTAACGGAGACAAAGTTGGAACTGATTAAACAGTTGGACGAGATGGCTAATATTAAGATGGATGAAGAAACTTTCATTCGTCTTGTACAGTTTGCCAAACAAGACTTAGAGGAGCAAGGCAACACGCTCAGTAATGATGAGAAATTGGAATTTATTCATTCCATGATCGAAAACATAGCTGGGTTTGAAGAAACAGGAGACGCTGTTGAGCTTGCAAATCGTGTTCTTACTCAAGTAAATCGCTTGTTAGACTAACCTCGTACGACTATAACCTCTCTAACAGGAGTTGAGAGATGATCAGAAACACGAAAATTGTTTCGGTTAGTGAAGTACAAGGATATTTGTCAAAGGGGGCGCGAGTTCATCCTCTTCTGTACACCGCATTTCTTGATCAACTCATCAAACTTGAATTCAGCAACAAACTCCGAATCCTACCTCAAACCCGTCTGGAAATTTATAGCACCCGCGTAGCCAGCAATATTGCGCGTAGATTAGCCGCCTAACTCCTTGATTTAAAAGGGAAAATCAGTTGTTGACTTTTGGGTCACGTCACGTATAATTGCCCCATTATTACACGTTTTATCTAGGGCAATAATGACAGAGTCATCCCAACAAACTTACGAGACCGAACTGTTCGGTGAAATAGAGGCTCGTTGGTATCAGGTCGCCACTCTACACTCCGTAGAGAACGCCTTAGAGCGGAATATAAAGCGAATACTCGTCCATCAACCGACCGGTTGTGGGAAAACACTGACATCAGGTCTTATCTTCTCATCCGATCGTGTTCGTCGCGCATTAGGTGTGAAAGGTCGTCCTCTACGTCTCTTATTCATTGCCCACAAACATCGTCTTTTATCACAAGCAGAAATTACGTATGCTAGGGCAAGTAACGTAGAATTTATTCCACAGTCTTGTTTTCAGAATATTCCTGATGATCTTGAATGGGATATTGCTTGTATAGACGAAGCCCATCACGAAGCGATGGCAACAATTCAATATCAGCTCGAAAAGTTAGGCACTCATCCCATTATCGGATTGACTGCTACACCTGATCGTGCTGATGGAATGTTAATTAAATTTGAAGAAATCATTTCTCCGATCTCTCGTCAGCAAGCTGTTGAGGAAGGTTGGTTAGCGCAAACATATTTGAATTCTGTTATCGATACACCGGCGATTAATAAAACAGAAGCATTAAAGCGTTTGTTTTATCACTACGGACATGAGATGGAACAGACGATGGTGTTTGTTCGGACGAAAGTTGAAGTAAGTGCGGTCACTCATTATTTACAAAAGTTGAATTATGAGGCTCACGCAATTTTGAATCAATCTGATCGTGAGGTGAATATACTTCTCGATCGTTTTTCAGATAAAGAAGTTCAGTTCGTTGTCAACTGCAACAAAATCAACGAAGGTGTTGACGTGAAGCATTGTTCGACGGTTGTGCTTGGTCGTCAGTTTGGTTCTTATCCACAACTGAATCAAGTTATTGGTCGCGCTTCTCGTCCAGATAGCGATTGTAATGTTTGGGAGTTGGTTAATCCCCTCTCAGGCCGTAATCTGGACACCACCGTAGTCGTTGGCACTCCTGAGCGCCATCGTTTAATTTCAACAGTTAAAGGTCAGTATGTGGAACAAGAATTCGATTACGTAACAAAAGAACAAGTTTTTAGTTCTGGCGTTGCGGCTATGTTCCATTCTGATCCAACGAGTATGTTTTAATGATTAAGTTCGATATTGACAAATTACGAGTAGAGACTTATTATGTTAAGTCTTTAACAACAGCACTTGGTGGTGCGATTCGTGTCGTTGACGAAGAAGTTTCCACCGAAGGCCATGAAGTTTATCATCGAATTCCTGTGCCACTTGCTGTTGTTCGCCGATTCAAAACAACATACAAGACGTTGAAGTTTCTTCGCCCTTGTCTTGTCGCTGTAACATATTATGAAAATCGGGCAATCGCTTTGGAGCGTCACCCATTAGGATGTAGAGGTGAACGCGAGACACAAGGACTCCGTGAAATGAAAAGATGGATTCCTAAATCAGAGCGGAATATTGACGATATCATTCGCCCACTCATTCGCCCAATTAAAGAGCAACCAGAAATTTACAATTGGTATTTTGATGGTCGTTATATCTTCACATTTGAACGTCCAAACAAAAAGAAAGGTGAAGGTCGTTGGCTGTCTGCTGATAGTGCAGTTATGAAAGCAGAGTTTCTTTCGACTGATGGACGATTCCGTTGCGTTGATGTTCAAGCTGTTGGTTTGCACAAAATTGATGAACAAGAAAACCTTGAGATGGCTGATCGTTCCTGTTTAGCATACGTTGCTAATAATGGTGCCTATGCTATCTCTCCACCTATTTGGAAGAACGCTCGTCAAGTTGGTGAGGCAAAAATTAAAGGTTCGCATAAAGAACGTGATGGAACAGCGACACGTGAGCTGAACTTCGATAAAGTGGATAAGTTCTGCGCAGTTAACATTAGTTTTGCACTTAAAGCAGCTGCAAAGTTGTCAAAAGAGTTTGGTTTTGAGGCAGTTGAGCCACTTAATCTTCCTCAATTAATGATTCGGTTGAACACAGTTAACTTGCCGAAGGTTCCACCAGAGGTAAAAGACACATTTGATAGTGGCATGAAGTTCACACATGCACTTGCCTGGTTACTTGGCTTTGCTCGTCGATGTGAAACGTTAGATACGTACGCAACGATTCGATCATTGATCAAATATCTTACATCGAACGGTTTGTACTTCAAGCAAGCGTTCAATCCGAAAAATATTTTCGAAAAAGGAATGAATATCGAATCAATTCCTGCCATTAGTAAGAAAGAAGCACTGGACGGTGCTAATTTGTTAAGTCTTGATGAACGTCTCAAAATTATTCGTAAACAACACAACAAGACCCAACGTGGTGGAAACGTTATTAGTGGCACAACGATGTTTGATGATGAGTAACACTATGATTTTAAACCGTAAAGTGTGATGTTGACTTGGAATACAAAACACTGTACGGTTCACTCTACACGTCTGTATATCAAACGTGTATTTTATCAACCCTTAATGTTTACAGAGAGGTAACACAAAATGGAATGGCTTAATAAGTTCAATACACTGATGCGCAGAAACGCAAAGGTTGAAGTTAAAGCATCAACCGATCAAAAAAATCATCCAGTCGCTGAGATCAAAGTCGACGGGGAATTAACTCACCGATTTCCATCAACATCTCGAATTTCAAAAGCACTCGAGGTGATGACTCCAATTCAATTACAGGAGCGTCTTGATGGTGGTCAGTACTTTTTCATCAATGGAATATTGTTCGATTTTCGAGATGGAGCGTACGGTGGATTTACCCATACTGATGAAGGTATCGATGCATTGAAAGATGTTATCGGAATTCGCGGACGCGACGATAGTCGTATAGCCAGGAATGATCAAGGCACCGCAAAGTTGTCAAAGGTATGGTCTACAAAAAAGATTCAAGTGCCTGGAATGGACAATGGAGGTGCATTCGATTCGCGCTTGACATTTTCCTGGAACCCGTTCATTGAAACCGTTCGCAGTAACTTCGACATCGTTCGTTTGATCTGCTTGAACGGAATGACTGGTTTGACTAGTCTTTTCAGTGCGAAGATTCCTCTTGTCAATCGTTGGGAGGAACATTTGGATATCGCCAACAAGCAAATCCAGAACAAGCTGTATTCAATGCTTGGCGAGCGTTTCGAGAACATGAGCATTGAACGAGCAACATTAGCTGACTGCTTGCGTCTGGAAACACATGCTTGTAATCGACTTGATGAGTATAATAATTCGGTGTCTGGAAAGGTTCGCGAACAGCTTCGTAACATTGCAAAGATCGTTTCACCGGAACTGCATCTCAACAAATATTACAAAGGGAATGCTTTCCAAGATCGTCGACTGGCAGCACAACTGCCTTCACACTTGACAATGTTTGACGCGTACAACATCGCAACTGAAATTGCGTCGCATACAAGTCAGACAAGCAACTCGTCCGATCACGCTTTGGACAAGTTCGCTAACGAGTTGGTGTTCGATCGTAACGATCGTAAAATGCATGCTGCACGATTCGGTGGCCCTTCACAGGCGTCGTTCTCGAGCCCGGATACAGCATTCTTTGGTGATGTTGATGACGAGTAAAGCTAAAGCGATGCGAGCAGCGACCAGGTTTGTCGATGTCGGGCTTGTATGTGTGCTTGCTATCTGTTCCATTGGCGCAGCTAGCGAAGGACACGTATATGTGTCCCTGTTGTATGGTATGATGGCAGGAGTTTGGTTAACTTACGTGGGTGAATAAATAGGTATATGCAACACCCAATACCAATTGGTACCCAAGTCGTGGCAGCTTATGATAGCTGCCAGACTTGTGGACCAAGCCACATTGAAAAGGTTACCACTCGCATTCTTGAACACGAACTAACGGAAAGTGGCTCCTATAATTATACGTTGCTTGATGGTCGTAAAGTATCACAAGCAGAAATTATTGAGGTGGTTTTATGAATTTACTAATAACGGCAGCAATTCTAATCGCTGGTTTGTCTATTTATAGTTATATTCTTATGCACAGAGCGGCATATGTCCAACATCAAATGGTTATTCCTTTTATGTATCGTGTTCATGTGCCAAACGCTATGGAGGTTTTAACAGATAAGGAGCTTAATATTATTCACGATAAAATTGATTCGGTTAACCTTCGAACCATTACGTGTTTTATTGCTGCCCTGATTGCTAGTTTTTTGGGAGCGTTCTTTATAGCATTAGTTTCCTACGGAGGTGACGGTCAAATTATAGGATCGATAATGGCTGTTGCTTTTGCTTATGTCTTAGCAAACTATAATATCAATTCAACGACTGTTAATTGGATTCGTGAAGTTGAAAATGATATACTTGCTCGAATTATAGCCAAAAAATCTGAGGCTGCTGGGTTCACTTCTCTTGGTGCCTATTTAGATGACGAAAACAGAAAGTCGATCTCTGAATATTTCAAATTAATGAGAGCGCGCGCTGACGAATTCGACGTGGTAGCAAAAGAACACGGGTTTGATCCAGAACGAGACTACTCAGAGACTCCTGAGTCGTACGATGAGTTCCTAAAAATACTCGACGATACTGAGGCTATTATGCTCGAAAGATACCCAGATACCGTTGAAAATCACGACGAATCCCCCTAACTACTTGATAAATAAAGAGTTTCTCCCGTTGACTTTTGGGTCAAATCGCGGATAATGTACGTATATTCAGGAGAAACACCATGACGGACCGAAACGAAGATCGCATTGTTCAGATAGTCGAGTTCAATATGCCTCGACTCGAGAATGAGATCGCCAAACTGAATCGTCGTGCTGACAAGATCGGTTGTCCGCATCTTGAAATCGTTGTTCACAGCACTGAACTGAAAAAAGACCCAAATGCCGTTGCTCGCTTGAGTGAGTATTATGGTCAAAGCGGTCGCCCGATTCCGCCTTATGAACTCGAGCGTGTCCCCCTCGTAAACATCAGCGAAGTAGAGATCGTTGGCGAAGGTCCTAAAATTGAAGGATTCAAGTTCGTCGGAACTCTTGATCACTACACAATTCCTGGACAAGTTATTGTCAACACAGTTCCTGGTGAAACAGTTCCTACACAGTTCTTTGAGGCTCCTGCGATTTGTGATCACTGCAATAAGATCCGCAATCGCGTAGAGACATTCATAGTTGAAGAAGTAGAGAATGGCTCCCATATTCAAGTTGGTCGCAATTGTCTTCGTGACTTCTTCGGCCACGATCCGATGTCAGTTGCTCGTTGGCTGAATCGTGTCATGCACTTCATTACTTCACTCGAAGACGATGATTGGCGCGATTCGAGTGGTGGTGGTCGTTACGTAAATTATTACGATTCTGAAAAGCTTTTGACCACAACCATAGCGATGATTCGTACGCTTGGTTGGGTTGCAAAGTCCACGTGTAAAGAAGACCAAACGCCGACAGCACAAGATGTGTTGTATGTACTGGACCCTCCTTACGACGCAAAATCACATAAGCGCTGGGAAGAATTCAAAGCGACTGTTCGGTTTGACGAAGCAAAAGATCTCGCTGAATCAGAAGCCGCTGTTGCTTGGTTGAAAGAACAAGAAGGTAATAACGAGTACATGCACAATCTGAAACTCCTGGAAAATGAGTCCGCTATTCCGGGTAAGATGGTTGGTTACTGGTGTTCCTTAATTGCTGCCTACCAACGCGCACAGGCCCGTTTGGAATACGCTAAGTTGGAACGAAAGAACCGCTTGAGCGAGTACATCGGTAAAGTTGGCGAGCGCACAGAACTTCGAGTAAAGTGCACTGGCGTTCAGTCGATCTTTGGTGATTATGGTGTTGTTAATATTCACCGGATGCTTGATACTTACGGTAGGACGTTGGTTTGGTTCGCTAATGCAGCCGCCAAAATGGAAAAAGATGATGAGTATGTTATTCGTGCTCGTATTAAGGATCACAAAGAGTACAAGAACTGGAAACAGACTATTTTGAGTCGTGTTTTCATCGTGGAAGAAATCAAACAGGACGAAGCAGCATGAAAATTGTACTAACACTAAAAAAGTGTGTCCTCGATAGACGGGAACAGAGATGAGTGAGATGATTCAAAAACAGATTCAAATGCGGCGGGAGCAGGCAAGGGGTTATGAGGACGGTATTGCGAATCATCAAGCATGGGAACTGGCCCTTATCCTTGATAAAGATGCCGACACAATGGAAGGGCTGCTGGCTGAAAACGACCGTCTGTTAGCCCTTATTGCTGATGCAAAGGCAAGATTTGATGACATCGCCGGGATCGTGGCTAAGGAAGGAGAAGAAAGATGAGTCGAACAACAACAGCACACTACTTTGAACACTACCCGCACTACATGGGTACGATGAACTCCAAATTCGAGTTCGATATCGAAGAGGTCGATGAAATACACGACCTGATGACGGATCAAGAGAACAGAAAGCTTGCCGCCGACGAACAAGACTGGTACGATAAGATGGACGAGGTCCTCGAACACAACTACGCTTTTGGAGAAATCCTTAGAGAGTGGCCGAAGATCCGTAAAGCTCTTGAGAACAAGGGTGAGTGGGCCGACATGTGGGAAGAGGGCTCTCATGGCATCTCTATGACCTGCATGAGGGATGCAGCCACTCAAGTCGGACTGATCGAAGCTCGCATTTCACAAGATGAGTTTGAGGACGAAGCCGGATGGTAGGCCTCAGATTTGACAAAATCAAGGAGGAAACCGCATAAGTAATTTAGTGAGAAGAATAATTGCTATTTCGATATTGCTTTTAATGACCGCTGCACTCTGTTGTAGCGGTGGTTGCACTACGACCGAAATCCTCCGCGCAGAAACAACCGAGCTAGACGTTGCGCCATCACAAATTTCAGAAAATATGTTGCTTGATGTAGGTATCCTCAATTTCGATCCAGGAATACCAGAAAAAAATGATATGGAAAAACAAGATTATGTTTATCCTGAGGTTCGAAAAGCTGAGGCACGGTATCTACCGTATCACCTCAAAACAACGCTACAAGGAACAGGATTTTGGGGCGCTGTGCGTGTTATTCCCTCCAAATATATGTTCACGGACGTAATCATTACTGGCACGATCGGACGATCAGACGGTGAGCATGCGACGATGCATATAAAGGTTGAGGATGCTCTTGGTAGAGAATGGTTTCAAAAATCATATTCTACACAAACAGGATATTCTTCCTATGCTGACTACCGAGATCGATCAGCGGATCCTTATCAAAAAATGTTTAATGATTTTGCTAACGATCTACGAGAATATGCTATAACATTAACTCCAAAAGGTATAAACCGCATTCGAGAGGTGTCTGAATTAAAGTTTTTCGCTGATATGGCACCAAACTCCTTTGGTGAACATTTGGCAACCAATGAGGATGGAACTGTAAGCATTATTCGCTTACCAGCAGAAAATGATCCTACTGCTATTCAGTTACGATCGATTCGTGAACGCGATCGTCTCGTTGTTGATACATTAAATGAACACTATGCAAATTTTTATTACGGGATTGCAATTCCGTATGAAGGCTGGCGGAAAATTTCTCGTGAAGAACACATAAATTATCGACAAGTAAAAAAATCTGCTAGAACGCGCATGCTTTTGGGTATCATAGTGGTTGCTGGATCTATAGCAATGGACACGGATAATAGTTCACATCGGTCAACACGAAGAATGAAACGCGCTCTTCAAACTCAAGGTATTTCTCATGGAGTGAAATCTATTCTGGCAGGATGGACTCGGCGAAAGGAAGCAAAAATACATCTAGCAGCATTAAAGGAATTATCAGATTCGTTTATTTCGGAAGCAGCACCAATGGTTGTTACGATCGATGGTGAAACTAGACGATTAACAGGCACAGCTGAGGCTCAATACGAGACTTGGCGGAAACTTCTGAAACAGCTACATAAGACAGAAACTGGGTTTGAAGATATTAAAATCGGCAGACCGACAAGACAACGTTGAGTTCTTAAACACCAAACTGTATAATGATTCTAAACACTTATTGGAGAACGTAGTGAGTAATGGGCGCGAAAATATTCTCTTTCACGGTAATTCAACACCTAACCTTGCCAAAACAGTTGCAAAAGGACTGAAATGGCATATTGGTAATGCAGACGTCAAACAATTCAGCGACGGAGAAATATTCGTTAGGCTCTGGACTCATGTAAGAGACAAAGACGTCTATCTTTTTCAATCAACGAGCGCTCCCGCGAACGATCATCTAATGGAATTGTTGATCCTTGCTGACGCAGCGAGTCGTTCAGCAGCAAATAAAATTTATGCAATCATTCCTTACTTTGGATATGCTCGTCAAGATCGACGACCAGACTTCCAACGAGTTCCTATTACAGCTCGCCTAATTGCTAACATGATTCAGGAGGCTGGGATTAGCCAGGTTGTTACGTGTGATCTACATTGTATGCAAATTCAAGGATTCTTTGACATTCCAGTAATCAACGCCTCGTCGATTCCAACATTTCAAGCAGACATATGGCAACGGTTTGATGGTGGTCATGATGTGGTAATTGTGTCACCAGACACAGGTGGAGTTGCCAGAAGTCGAGCATTGGGCAAAGCACTGAATAATGAAAATCTCGCGATCATCGATAAACGTCGCCCCAAAGAAAATATATCGGAGGTGATGAATATTATTGGTGACGTTGAAGGTCGCGATTGTATTATTTTTGATGACCTAGTCGATACTGCTGGGACATTATGTAAGGGAGCAAGCGCTCTTAAACAACAAGGAGCAGTGTCTGTACATGCATATGCCACCCACGCTGTTTTGTCTGGTAAGGCATATGATAATATTCGAGAATCGGACCTTGATTCGCTTACCGTTTCTGACACAATTCCTTTAACGAATAATGCGAGAGACAATAAGATACGTGTTGTATCAATTGCATCATTATTAACGGAGACTGTTCATAGAGTAGCAACAGGTACATCAGTTAGCGCACTTTACGACATGGTATGACGAAAGAAATAAAAATGTTGGGGTTGATGGTTGTTTTTACGTTGTTAACAGCGTTTTTTGGAACGACCGCTGCCTATCTTCTTTATGACGTTTCATATAATACGGTATTCATAACTGGGAACAGATACACAGAGTTAGCACTCGCCGTCGCGACAACGTGGGCATTCTTTGAGTGTTTAGGACGATCTTTCAGGTATTGGTATCGTCTTGTATTTTTAAAATAGTTTCTCTCGTACGCCGGCATCTCAAAATCCTATCACCCTTTTGATGCCGCAATCCCATATTTTCACAAACCCTAAAGTGTTTTCCGATTAGCGATCAATGAGAGATGTATTACCTGCTTCCCACACTTCTACTTTCATATCTTCCGCAGATAACTTTACTTTCCAACCTGATACTATCCATATATAATATGCCATATCATCTTCACGACGTTTTATATATCCTGTACACCATGGTTTACCAAACTGTACATTTAAATTATCAAGTGCAATTTTAAAATCAGGAATACTATAGTAAAAAGTATTCGGACCACTATTTTTTTTAACAAGCTCACCATTAACAAGTTTATGAACAAGCCGTTTAATTGTGATTGGATCAAAATCTCGAGTAACGTATCTAGCTTCTAATAATTGTTTAAGTTTCATCGTCTTGGCCTAAATGTTTTCCGTGGCTCTCCAATATAATAAATTTCTATGCCGTATGGAGGATTAACTTCGCTATCATGTCCTATAGTGATTCCATACCTTTTATCATTAGACACAGGCTCCCAATGATATACATTTCCTTCGGGATTCCTAACATCTCCTACACGAGGCTCACCAAACATTGTAGTTAAAGATTTAACAACTCCTTTAACAACCTTCGTTTCAAGGTCCCAAAATTTAAACTTGCCCCGATCTTGCTTGAGTACATTTCTAATCTCATTAATTACAGGGTGTTCACCTGCATATTTTATTTCATTAAGTTGTGTAAGTTTCATGCTACTGGATCCGTTAATACAATCTGAATGCCTGACGGGGAACGTCTGAACATTAAATTGTTTATCCCTATATCTGATTGTATTCCTTTTCTTTTTCTTAACACTTTCTTGTCAATAAAAATTGTTGCTCTTAATAAATCTTGATCAACAATCTTTTCACGGTTCTCATTATTAATTAAATCACGAATAGTACTTGTAATAAGATATATAGAAATTCGTACATCACGAATATTAAGTAGGTCCCGTAGTACAGTCTTATAATTTTCTCCATACCACCGCTCAAGAACTGCTTGAATTTCTTTATTATTAAGATCAGTTAATTTATGCAATCGCTCTGCTTTTACTGATAAAACAGTTTTTTTGCCTTCAGATCTACCCTGATATTTTGTCACTTCGTGAATTTGCGGAAAATATGGATTGTCGTGATCAGGATTGTTTTTAAGAGCCTCTATGTATACATGATAAGCATCAGGATTAGCAGTGGGCTTTGAAATTCTACGAATTTCGTGTGGGCGGTCTTCATGAGTATATGCGGATGCAAACGATCCAGATCCTAAATGTCTAACTTTTGGATTTCGTAGCACAGAAGGTTTATCTGTATTCATAAAATTGTGTTGCTGAGGTAATCGTTTAACACGTTTCTTTCGAATTTCGGGGAACGCTTCCCATATATCGTCCTCCTCTTCCTCGTCTTGCCAATACCACTCATCATCAAATTCTTGCTTAAAAAATCCTTTGAGTTTATTAAGTTTAGCTTCATTTTTCATACCATCTAAACTCTGTGTTCTTCCCACCGCGCCTTGAACCCTTCCAGTCCGTCCAATTAATAATTCTATACGTTCACCTTCAAATTCAAGAAACACGCCTTCCGCATCTCTTCTGTCTTGTTTATGACCTTTGCCAGTTTTCCATGTAATAGTGGCGCCATGCTTACTCATGATTCGATTGAAAGCATCAACTGAGACAGGAAAATCGACGGTAATGTACCAACTTTCTGTTAATATTTGTTTAAGTTTCATCGGTTTCTTATTTCATCCGCAACGACGTCAACCATTATTCGTGCCACATAATCAAGTTCTTCGGTTGGTAGAATTTTTCGTAACTGCTGGTACACAGCAAGCTCATGATAATCCAACTCACCATACCAATGGAGATTCAATTGTTCACCAGTTGGCGCTCTGCCCCAATTATCTTCAAGAAAATCAGCAGCTCTTTGTACATCATCCTGTAACTCTTGATAAAGATGATTAAGCGTCTTCTTATTATCTTTAGCCCAATTAAAAAATTCCATTGTTTGATACTTATCGTAACCTTGATGAAGTGTTGTTTTAATATCTTCTTCAACAGCCCACAACCAACCTCTCTTTTGAGTAACATATTTTGCTTCTAATATTTGTTGAAGTTTCATGCTAGTGGATCCGAAAAAACTAATTGTTTGCCATACGGTGTGTTCCGAATCATCATATTATCAGAGTGAACATCAAGAAAAACTCTCCCACTTTCTTGCATCTTAATAAACTCAATTGCTTTACGTAAATCTTCATCAACTATCAACCTTCGTGTGTCTTCACTTCGAAACATATCTGCTATCACATTACCAATTCTAAAACCATTTGGTTTTATATCTTTTAATAGATAGCCAGTATTATCTCCAAACATTCTTTCCATCAAGGCGAAAGCCTCCCGTTTCGAAATTGAATCAATGTGATTAAGACGCTCCATTTGAACGGAATATGATCCCCGTGTTTGGTCTTCATAATTTGTAATTGAACTAAACCTAGGAAAGTATGGATTGCCATTATCTGAATGTTGACTTAGTGCTATGATATATGTCCAAAACCCATCATACCTATTTGACCCTTGTCTGCGTGATAACTTTCTGACATCATGAGGTTGATCTTTGTGTGTATACACCGACGCAAATGAACCCGTTCCAAGATGATGCACATTGGGATCTCGCAACACTCGAGGCATGGGTGGTATAGGATCACCTTCATATTCTCCGGTCGTCTCCTCTCGTTGTGACCGTTCTGATCGTAAATTATATTGATCAGGAGCTCTTCGAACCGAACGAGTCTTAATCTGAGGAAACTGATATTCAAGTAATTGCTGGAGTTTCATACGCTTATTTAGCGTATTTGCGCAATCTCCAAGTAATTGGCAATCTCCCAAACAAGCTCGTTGATGTTAGGACAAATGCGAATTTTATTCGAGCCATAATAGCCAGTTGACATATTATCAATGACTTTTTGCACGTCTTCCATCTTATTGCCATCGTATTCAAACATCTTAACTACGAAGAAGTCCTTTGTCATCTCCCACTGATCCTTTAAACCGGAAACACCACCTCTTTCAATTGCAAACGTGAAAATTGTACTGTGATTTGCAAATTCCCTCTCTTGCATGACGTAGAAGATCGTTGATGACTGGGATATCTCTTGTTGTGCCTCAACTTTTTCAGGAAGTCGGTTGCCGAGCCAGTGCATCCAGCTACGCCAATCATTATAAACGATATCTGGACGCGTTGGAATGTCCTGTGGCATTGTTTCACGGTTTTCTTTGCAATAAGCTAACCATTCTTTCTCTCCACCAAGCTGAAGTTGATGAACCCACGCGATAGCTTCTGATATTGGTCGCCATTTCTTCTTCGTGTTATCGAATTTATTGTCTGTTCCGAGGAAATCGTTCCATCCATCCCACTCTTCACCGTAAGCACGGTTAGGATATCGTGGAATCTGCTTGGGTTTGTTGGCTTTATGCCACTCTGTGTACTGTTTTCGTGACCCAATACACTGCGTGCGAATAAATTCGCGGGCTTCTTCAAATGGAATGCTTCTCTTCTTGGCCATGAGGGTATTTACAGCGAGAACTTGTTGGGATTCAAGCAATATTCCTGTATGCTGGTTGTGATGAGAATTGTACTTCTATTGTTGGTATTGGGATCCGCGGCTAATGCTCAGGATTGTGATTTGTCACTTATCGCTGGTTCAGCAAATATGGATTTGTCGGTGGCGGCTGCTCAAGAAGAAAAGTGGAGCGCAGCAGCATATTATAGTGAAGAAGCATTTGCAGCTCTCCTAATAGCCGCTTACTCATACTGTGAAGGCGAGAAGATAAACCTTGCGCATCAATTGCTTGAGGAACTTCGAGATATTGATGGGCGAGTGAATTGCGCATATCATAGCACACAAGCAAACGTTGCATCAATTCGAAGCAAACTTGCATTTGAGAAACTCGAAGATCCACATCAAGCGCTTAGGCATGCAAAGGAGTCTGCTTTTTATATTAAGGAAGCGCTGAAGTGGTGTGTGTTTAGTCAAGAAAAAATAGACGCGATATCAGGAGCAAAACGAGCAACAATAGAAACAATTAAACAAATCGAAGACTACATTGAGGAGTTTGGAGAAGAGTCTATAACAGAATTTTCTATGAAGTTTAAATTGAATGGACATTAAATCAGGAAAATCATATCCAGCAGGTGCGCTGTCGAATTTTACTCCACACCCGTTTACATTTCGTGGACACGAAGTGTCATCTATGGAAGGGTTTCTTCAAGGATTGAAGTTTAAAAGTCCTGACATGCAATTAGAAATTTTTAAGAAGGTTGGGTTTGGTGCAAAGCGTGCTGGGTCTGGAAAGAATTGGCAAAGTACACAGACGTTGTGGTTTCAAGGGGAACCAATTAAACGTGAGTCAAAAGAATATCAAGACATTCTTGATGAGGCATACAATGCTATGTTTGATCAAAACACAAAAGCAAAAAAGGCGTTAATGGCAACACAAAACGCCACACTTAAACATTCAATTGGACGACATAAAGCAAGTGAAACAGTTTTAACAAAACGTGAATTTTGTGGTCGCCTTATGAAAATTCGCGACAGGATTCGCGCAGAGGAATTTATCGACTTATGAAAATAAAAACCAGTCAAAGCATACAATTAAGAAAAACTATTACGTGGGCAGTGTTATCATTTTTTATCACCGGTGGTGTTACATGGGCATACACAGGCAATTTTTTTGCTGGATTAGCAGTTGGAATTATCGATCGCTTAATTAAATTACCTGCGTACTATGGACATGAAAGAGTGTGGCACAAACGTTACAAAGAGGAAAAGCGTAATATAACTCCTTGATTTTACACAATTTTCTTTTGTTGACTTTAGGGTCGATTCATGGATAATATGGTGAATTCTGTGGAGAAAATACGGGAAAGCAATGCTACATTGGATCATCCAAGATAGTCCTTACCACGAGGAAGGACATTATGCTCTCAAAGAAATTCTCGAGCGCATGAAAGTTCCCCACACGGAAATAAAAGTTGTCCCGTTCAGCCATGAACTTATTCCTGAGCCTGAGTGTGAGAATCCTGTTATTGTAATGGGATCAATAACTCTTGCCAAAGTGGCTGAGCAGCGCGATTGGACTCCCGGTGTTTTTACAAATGAACACTTTGATTATCGGTCATATATGGATCATTACGGTTCCCATATGTTGAATAGCGACGCAATTATTTGTGAATTCGGCAGTGTCAAGTCCCCATGGCCAAGATTTTTCTTTCGTCCCACAGCTGACTCTAAAGCATTTGGTGGAATAATTATGATGGCGGGCGACGTTGACGCGTGGGCCGATTCCGTCAGGTCTATTGAGGAATCAAACTATACAACAATTGATTCATCAACCCCTGTGGTAGTCGCTCCATTAAAAGAAATTTATCGCGAGTATCGTTTCTTTATTGTTGATGGAAAAGTTATCACTGGATCGCTTTATAAA
>SDBT01010027.1_pt1 | contig 15331 bp, 16 predicted proteins | sample 2277101 | NCBI WGS metagenome assembly SDBT01 (sample SAMN10404973, study PRJNA504765) | marine sediment metagenome | isolation source: marine sediment core GS10_PC15, 103 cmbsf | place: Arctic Ocean: Southern Knipovich Ridge | collected 2010 | reverse complement strand
AGTGAGACCACATAGTTCTCTTGGGTATAGCCCCCCAGTTCCGCAGACTTTTATCCCCATACCTTCACAATTTTCTCGAGTTGGTCTAACATAGTGGTTGGTACTAATATTGGGGGCAGGTCACGCGGCTCGGCTCAAGGAGTCTGTGAAAGCATCCAAAGGAATCTGGCTTAGGGATATGGATGGTGGCTAGTGGGCGGTTAATCACGTTTACGGGCGATTGGGCTTCGCCCGTGGGTAAGCGGCGCGATTTTTACGGTTGGTGTCTTGCAAAGATCGTTTCGGGATAGCAACGCCAGGCGACTGAAACACATGTTAGCCGCATGAGCACTGTGTTACACTTTGATAAAATGAAGCACATTTTGTCAACTTATCTGAAGAACATTGCAGGGATAACTTCTCGCGGTGACGCACGCGAAGAAACCTATTATCCAGAACTCAAAATTTTATTTGAGCAGTTTCCCGTAGGTGAAGGAAAGACAGTTTATGTTACTGTGTTGCCTAAACAAACCGAAGCTGGAAATCCAGATTTTCGTATTTGGGATGGGAAGCACCATATTGTAGGATACATCGAGGCAAAGCCGCCAGGTACCAATTTAGACAGAATCGAAACATCAGAGCAGTTAACCCGCTATCGCCAAACATTTCCCAATATTATCCTGACTGATTTTTACGAGTTTCGGTTGTACCGCGATGGAGTATTAATAGACCGGGCTGCAATCGGTCGACCTTTTATCGCCAAGAAACTCAAAACTACTCCCCCGATTGAACAAGTAGAAAATTTTGAGAACTTGCTGGGCAAGTTTTTCTCCTTCTCTCTGCCGCGTGTTTTTAGCGCAGAAGAATTGGCAGTTGAATTAGCAAAGCGCACGCGTTTTTTACGTGACCAAGTAGTAGCCGAAGAACTGAAAGAGCAGGAAAAGGGGAAAGGTGATATTTCCGGGTTCTACACGGCATTCAAAAAATATCTTATCGCCGGATTGACCGAGAAACAATTTGCTGATTTATATTCGCAGACGATTGCTTATGGCCTTTTTGCCGCACGCACTCGCGCGGATGGGGCTTTCAATCGTAAGCTGGCTTTTGATTATATACCGCCCACGATTGGTATTTTACGGGATGTCTTCCATTTTATATCGCTAGGCAACCTGCCCAAACAGATGGAAGTTATCGTGGATGATATTGCCGCAGTGCTGAACGCGGCAGACATTAATCAGATTCTGGACCAGTTTTACAAAGAAGGAAGGGGGGAAGACCCTATTGTCCATTTTTATGAAACCTTTTTGGCGCAGTACGACCCGCAGACACGCGAACGACGCGGCGTGTATTACACACCAGAGCCGGTTGTTCTTTATATTGTGCGGTCTGTTCATCGCTTGCTGAAATCGCGCTTCGATCTAGGAGATGGTCTTGCAGACCCGGAAGTCACTTTGCTTGATCCCGCTGGCGGCACGTTGACCTTTCCGGCGGAGGCAATACGATTGGCTGTAGATGAATTTACGCAAAAATACGGAGAGGGCGGTAAGAGAACTTTTATTCGTGAGCAAATCCTACGTCGCTTTTACGCTTTCGAGTTAATGATGGCTCCTTATGCAATTGGTCATCTAAAAATCAGTTTTCTCCTGGAAGCATTGGGGTGTCCCTTGCGGGAAGAAGACCGCTTCCAACTCTACCTGACCAACACGCTGGAAATGGAAGACATTGCCCAGATTGACATCCCTGGGCTGAGTTCTTTGAGCGAAGAAAGCCGCCTGGCTGGGTATATTAAAAAGGAAGAGCCGATTTTGGTTATTTTGGGCAATCCGCCTTATTCGGGCATTTCAGCCAATCAGAATGAATGGACGGAGAAATTACTCAAAGAGGACATTGACGGCGCACAAAGTTATTACACCGTTGACGGTCAGCCTTTAGGCGAGCGCAACCCAAAGTGGCTGCAAGATGATTATGTCAAGTTCTTGCGTTTTGCTCAATGGAAGATTCACAAGGCTGGACAGGGTATTGTGGGCATGATTACCAATCATGGCTACCTGGATAACCCCACTTTCCGCGGGATGCGCCAGAGTTTGATGCGCACCTTCAATGAAATTTATATCCTTGACCTGCATGGCAACAGCCTGAAACGCGAAATCGCTCCTGATGGCGGCAAGGATGAAAACGTCTTCGATATTCGTCAGGGTGTGGCGATTGCCCTGTTTGTCAAACACAAGGGACAACGCGGCTGCAACGTCGTTCACGCAGACTTGTACGGACGGCGTTCCGAAAAATATATCTGGCTTGAGGACCATGATGTAAGTAATGTCGAATATCAAGAAATTCAGCCCAAGTCACCCTATTATTTCTTTGTGTCCCGCGCTGCTGGCGGAATTCAACATTACCTGGATTGGCTGAAAATCAACGAGATTTTTCCTGTCAATAGTGTGGGCGTTGTAACATCTCGCGATTCATTTGTCATAGACTTTAAAAGGAAAGCCTTAGAAAACCGCATCCTCCAATTCCAAAATACGGACGGTTTGCCAGATGAAACATTGATGGAAGCCTACGGCCTGCGAGATAAAAAGAACTGGCGTCTACGAGTTGCCAGACAAAAGGTCAAAGCCGATAACATTTGGCGCGAAAAAATTCACCCAATTTTGTACCGCCCTTTTGATACTCGCTATATTTTCTATCACGAAGCCGTTATCGAGCGTTCTCGCAGGGAAGTCATGCGCCATATGTTGGCAGGAGAAAATTTTGCGTTAATTGTTCCTAAAAGAGTAGAACATGTAGGTGGTTGGCAACATGCTTTTGTATCCTCAGAAATTACCGAACATGTAGCTGTATCTCTCAAAACAACTGACTACCATTTCCCCCTCTACCTGTACACCGACGTCGAAAAGCCTGATATGTTCGTGCCGCAAAAAGCAGCCAATATTGCCCAGCAGGTATTTGAAAAGCTGAGCGCGACCTATAGCATCGAGCTCGCGCCAGAAGAAATCCTGGCTTATATCTATGCAGTCTTCTACAGTAAACTTTACCGCCAGAAATACGCTGAATTCTTACGCATTGACTTTCCGCGCCTGCCATTCACCGCCGACTATGACATATTCCTTGAGATGGCGGATCTTGGTCAGCGGTTGATTGGTTTACACTTGCTCAAGAGTGATGAGTTAGACAAACCATCTGTTAAATATCAAGGGCAGGGGGGAGATAATCGCGTCGAAAGGCCGCGTTTCCGCTCTGAAGAAAGCCGAGTATACATCAATGGTGAAAAATACTTCGAGGGTGTTTCTCCTGAAATGTGGAATTACCAAATCGGCGGCTACAAGGTCTTGCAAAAATATCTCAAAGACCGCAAGGGTCGCCTCATGGACGACCCGCGTCGTTATATTTACATCGCCACTGCAATTCAAAAGACAATTGAGATACAAGATGAAATTGATAATTTGTATTCAACCGTAGAAAATAAAGTTATCGAATTTTAGAATATTAATTGAAGAAAGCAGGCTCATTTGATATAAAATTACGGCTAATCCTGCATGCACTTGACCAGGCTTTGCCCGAAGGGTACGCGCCGCGATTTGCCAATCTTGGTTATAGTTCAAGCCGCGTAAGAAGCCAAAACGCCCGGCAAGTGATCCCCCCGGCAGGCAGAATATTTAGTTACGAGTAAGGCTATGTCCAAAGATGTAAACAATATTGACTTCGAGGATTTTGAAGAATATTTACCAGAGTCCATCTTTAAGCTGTTGGATAAAAGAAATGCCACCGCGATCTTGTTAGATAAATTGCCAGAAGAATGGACACCTGAAGATGTTTCTCCAAGGGTTGGACAACCGAAGACAATTGCACAAAGGTTATGGGAACTGATTGGTCTTTCAATTTTAAATACATATGGTCCCCATCAAGCATTGGCAATTTTCATGGCTTTGTATGACCATATGCTTTTTGCTCAAGATAAATACAAATACAGAGTACATAAAGGAATGCCGCTTTTGTGGGTGAGCGAGTGTTTTAATCGTATGGGTTTTCCTGTTCATACAAAAAGGTATTTAATGCTCACCCTTTGTGAAGACGCCTTAACCTACAATGAAGGCAAAATAGATCCAGACACATCAGGAACCTATTTTCGTCTAGTCTGGCTTCATGGTATCCCTGATTCCGAATATCAGCGTTATTCAAGAGAAATATACTCGATTTGTTTAGAAAATCCTGATTTGTCTCTTTATCCAGAATGGGTTTTACAGGAAATTGATCAGGATTGGATGACTGAATATCCTTCCCTTGATGAATCTTCTCGTTATTTCATAACAAAGAGATATCTTCACCAAATGATTGTTAGACTGGGAGAACCAACAGGAAAAGAATTAGAGCGACTTGGTAGCTATCTTCTTTCTTGTATACCTGGCTTCAGAGCAACAATGAGGAGACGAAGTCGTTCCACTGATTATGATATTGTTTGTGCTATTGATGGGTTGAATATCGATTTTCGATCTGATATTGGCAGATACTTTGTTTGTGAATGTAAGGATTTAAATAAGGCTGCGGATTTCTCTGTTTTGGCGAAATTTTGTCGTGTTTTGGATTCGGCAAAATGTAAGTTTGGGATCATTTTCTCAACAAACGGAATATCTGGGGGTGGTAGGGGTACTTATGCAGAACGCGAACAAATGAAAGTATTTCAAGATCGCGGGCTAATTATCATAGTTATTGACCGTGATGATTTTCGATCTCTTGCTGAAGGATTAAATTTCGTTAACCTTCTGCGCGATAAATATGAGAAAGTGAGATTAGACCTATTATGATGAATAATTCTACCTAACCCTGGTAGAGCACGACCCGCCTTCGGCGGAATGTCAGCGGCGCGATTATCGTAACTTGAATCGGAGCAAAGAATGTTCAGAGTTCAAACACCCAGCAAGTGATACCGCCTTTAGGCTCAGGCAGTGAAAGCAGGTGGTTTGAATGATGCAAGAACTGAAAGCTAACGAGTTTGAGAAAGCCCGTTCCCTGTTCCAAGGGTTTGATTACAGTCTCTCCATTCACGCTGCTATTGAGGGCAACAATCCGGGTCGGATATTTGTCGATGATGTGCGCCAACCGCGCACGGCTCTTGCGCTTACTATCGAAGGGTATCTCTTGGCGGGGGATGATAACAACCTTGAGACAGATGGAGCACTCCGCCGTTTGTTTAAAGATAAGATCTTCACAGGCGAGGTCTTTGTGAATGGCGATTGGTCAATGCCCCTGGCAGTTCACCCTGAGACGTGGGAAGCGAAATTGCCCAAGTTGATCCCTACGCACGGTGTGGAGAAGATTGAACGCTATCAGTATTTGTGTCGCGCACTCAAGTTCGATTGGCGCAACAACATACCAGAAGAATACACGGTCCGCCGCGTTGATCGAAACTTGTTGAATGATGCCGAGGTTGTCTTTCCCGATGTTGTGCGCGAATTGATGGACAAACGTTGAATGGACGAAACAACAGAGGAGTTCAGTATCTTGCATAACACTCCTGAGTGGAATGCAGTCTTGGCACGAATGAACCAGGATGTGGCGGAGGGATGAAACCGATTGAGAGTAGATGCCCCTGACCCTGCGTAGAGTACGACCCGCGCCTATCGACGCTCAGGTATCGGCGGTCACACGCGCTTGTAGTGGGTCTTGTGGAAAATGCTCATTCCCGTACCCATCGCGGGCGGCAGCAGCCTGACCGTCAGGAGTTGCTCTCGGAATATCAGGATGAATACAAAGAAGATTGCTTTCATAATCGCCAGCGGGTTTTTCTTCATCTGGCTTGGTATCTTGTACGCGGGAGCGGATCATCCACCCCCGCCAGGGTTCATTTGGATCATCATTTTGGATTTGGCATGTTCCTTGGTGGTGTATTTTCGAGTGAGTACCTATATCGACTGGTCTAATACCCGCAAAAAGTATCGCTTGTTCTACTCACTTTTTGATGGACTATCTGCGGGTATAGTGATTGCGTTTATTACAATTCTAATCCCCAGTGAAAGGGAACCGCATGTTCGGCTTGTATTGATTGATTACCTGATATGGTTCGCTGCTCTGGGAGCAGTAGGTGCTGCAAACGCAATGCTTGTGTATGGCATAAGTGCAACCCTCTCAAAGAAAACCACACCACTCTATCCAGATGACTGAGACAACAAGCTGAAGGTGGAGTATATGTGCACAGCTGCCTCGCACTTCATTAATCCGCAGATAGCACAAATAAATCGTTTCTTAATCCGCAGATTTCGCTGATTGCACAGATAAATCGTTTCTTAATCCGCAGATTTCGCTGATTGCACAGATAAATCGTTTCTTAATCCGCAGATTTCGCTGATTGCACAGATAAATCGTTTCTTAATCCGCAGATTTCGCAGATTACACAGATGAATCGGTCATTAATCCGCAGATTGCACAGATTACACAGAAAAATCCATATCTGCGAAATCTGTGTAATCTGCGGATATAATATGTTGATAAAAATCAAAATAAACGGAGGTAACAATTATGTCGAAACAGAATTTGGACTACTACAAAAAGACGATGCAGTTGATGGAAGAGCTAGGGCAAGCAATCCCAAAAACGATGGGTACTTACAATCGCCTGCACAGGGTAGTCACGGAAGACGGCGCTCTTAGTTTCAAGGTGAAAGAGCTTATGGCTTTGGGCATTGCGATTACGGTCCGCTGTGATGGCTGCATCGCTTATCACGTCCAACAATCGCTGAGTGCCGGGGCTACCTACGAAGAAATAGTCGAGACGATCGGCGTTGCGATCATGATGGGCGGCGGTCCTTCTGTCATGTACGGGTGTGAAGCCCTGGCTGCTTATGAGCAGATAAGTGCATTCGAAACAAAGGAATAAACGGTTTACCCCTGGTATAGCCGGTTTATCTTGAATCTCATGTTAAAAATGTATTATGGTATCTCGGTGATGGCATTTTCTTGAATTGTAGCTATAAAAACTTATGGGGAGGTGGTTGAATGTCCATAATCGAAATTTCGTCTGGAGAATTAACTCTGCAAGCGGAATTAAATGAAAGTCTTACCGCGCAGGAGATTTGGAAGAAACTCCCCTTGGAAGGGCGCGCTAATGCCTGGGGTGACGAAATCTACTTCGAGGTACCAGTCGTTATGGATCAAGAATCGGACGCTCGCGCCGAAGTGGAAGTGGGTGAATTGGGTTACTGGCCGGTTGGACGGGCGTTTTGTATCTTCTTCGGTCCTACACCCGTCAGCACAGATGAACGCCCGCGCGCCTACAGTCCTGTGAACGTGATTGGACGGGTGCGAGGGGATGCAAGGCTGTTTAAATTGGTCAGGGATGGTGATTTAGTAAGGATTGACCGCTTAAAGGACTGAAAATGCAGCCCACTATTCCTGTTCTTCACCAAAACATGCAGCCATCAACTCCAGCAGCGTGACATACCCTTCTACGCGGAAATTCTTATCCACCACCGGTAACCCTGCCAGGTGGTGTTCCTTCAGCAGGTGGTAGGTCTGCTCCACAGTATCTTCGGGTTTAACGAAAACCGGATCAATCATGATATCTGCTGCAACAGGTATCTGCTCTTTATCGGCGTGTTGTAATACCATTTCGTAACCCTGCGGATCGTTGATGTACTCTTCAGGCATGACCGGAATGAACATCACCTCTGCAAGCTGCTGGCTTTCGATGATGCCCATCAAGCGCTCTTCACTATTAACCACGCAGGCAAAACAGGCATCGGGGTCCCCTAAAAATCCCTCAAGAACCGTTTGGAGAGTGTTGTCCATCTGTACGACGACCGGCTTTTGAGCTGGCTTGCGTATAATTTCTGACACCGGCTTGCCGCGCTGGGTGGACCAATCCTTGAGAGCTCCCTCACCGTATCTGGCTTCTTTATCATCCTGCAGCCAGCCCAGTAAATTTGATTTGGCGCGATCTTCTTCCGGTGGAACCTCACTGTCTTCGGTTTCACTTTCCTGTCCCCATTTATTTAGACCGAGCACCTGCCCGATCGGTAGTGTGAATAGAATCCCGCTTTGTGGGCGGTCAAATCCTTTTACGATCCGATCCGCCTCAGAGATCGCCAATTCGAGCAGTTCCGGGTCATCAATCAAGCTGAACAAGGTGCGCTGTCCGGAGCGGACCTCTTCGAACATCTTCAAGAATCCTCCCAGTCCCTTGCTGCGCACCAATTCGGAGGCTTGAAATCCGCCCATGCTGTTTAATATGGTCACACCCGGGACGCCAATACGTTTCCATGCCTCCAGCAACTCGGGCATGTGTGTCAGGTCGTGTAAGGTTATCATCAACAGGGTTGTCATAGATTTCCTTCCGTCATCTCTGGATTTCATTTAATAAATGGTCTGTATTGTATCAAAGATGCTGGTATTCAAGCGGTATTTCTAACCCCATAGAACGATTCAGCCCAAGTACGGTCAACCTCATCAGCTGGGTCGCCATATAATCCGATGAGTATGGCATATCGTTCTGCAGCCACCAAACTATAACACCCAGATATGCTGAACCCAGAAATTGGATTGCCAATTCGGGAGGCACCAGGATTTTCTCTTCCAGTGGTTTTAATGCAGTAATCCATTGCAGACCGATCAGCTGTATATAATCTTGGATGCGAGACGTGAATTCGGGGACATTCTCTTCTCCTAACATGACCCTAAAAAAACTGGCATGTTCAGCGAGGTGATCGAACACAAAAGCTATCGTCTCATGCCCTATTTGGGTCTCGGAAATATCTCCCTCTGGCGGTAAAGGTATGGCGTCTGCCATCAATTCTTCGAATACGTCTGCAAGCAAATCCACCTTATCGCGATAGTGAAGGTAGAAAGTAGCCCGGTTTAGCGTGGCGCAGTCGGTGATATCCTGCACGGTGATGGCGGAAAACCCTTTCTCTGGAATAAGTGAGATCAACGCCGATCGCAGCAGTTGGCGAGTGCGAAGTACTCGTGGATCAAGCTTCGATGTAGTTTTCGACATTATTACCTCTTTTGTCGCATAATCAACATGCTAATGATTTGCTAATTATTTTACTACGACTTGTTTACGAATCCTATGTTAATATCTGGTTCGTTAGAACTGATAATTTTTATTCCGGTAATGCAATTGAAAATTCAAATTAAGTCAATTTTATTCGGAAACTTCAAGAGTCGTTTCCGGCTTGGGTGAATGTTGGATAACTGCGTGTCAAAAGTACAGGAACCACGAAGAACAGAAGTCGAAAGCCATACTGTGCCTTCAAATGGTAAACACAAGGCTCACGAAAACGGTCGCATGATCGATTTGCGTAACGTGTACAAGTTGTACAAAACCACGTCGGGAGATTTCCCGGCTCTGAAAGGCATCAACTTGGAAATAGAGCAAGGTGAATTCGTTGCCGTTATCGGAAAATCAGGAGCCGGAAAATCAACGTTGGTCAATATGATAACCGGTATCGATTTTCCATCATCGGGTGAGATTGTTGTCGACGGTTTCCCTGTTCACGACCAGAGTGAAGACCAAAAAGCCCGTTGGCGGGGGCTCAATCTGGGTGTGGTGTTCCAATTCTTCCAGCTCCTACCAACGTTGAATTTGATCGAGAACATCACCATCCCGATGGATTTCTGCAGTACATACCCGCCCAAAGAGCGCAAAGCGCGCGCCCTGCACCTGCTTGATCAAGTTGGCATCGTTGAACACGCCTATAAAACACCCTCCAAGATCTCGGGCGGTCAGCAGCAGCGTGTCGCGATTGCCCGCGCCATGGCTAACGACCCCGGCATTATTGTGGCAGATGAGCCGACTGGCAACCTCGATTCTCGCACTGCGGGAGAGATTTTTGAACTCTTTTCGTCTTTTGTCGAACAGGGAAAGACATTGCTCGTCGTTTCGCACAATAAAGACATCGGTCCGCTTGCAACCCGCGTGGTTGAAATTGCGGATGGCGAAATACTAAACGGAGACCACAAAGTGGCATCCGCACTCGTGGCATAACACCAATATGGTTTTACAAGCGCGCTGGTCAAAGATTATAAAGGACATCTGGGGCAATAAATCCCGTTCATTGCTGGTGATCTTCTCGATCGCGGTGGGAGTTGCCGCGGTTGGGATGATCAACAACGCGGCCCGGATTATCCAGCGCGACCTTTACAGTGAGTACGGGTCCGGAAATCCAGCCCTGCTGCAGATATATATCTCTCCATTTGATAAACAAATGGCAAAAGCGGTTGAGGATATGCGTGAGGTCGAGTCCGCACAGGCGATGCGCGTCGTTGGGGCTTCTATTTCTGGCGCGGATGGTCAGTGGGATGATATTGGTCTGCACGTCGTCCAGGATTACGACGATATACAGATGGACAAATATATACCAGTGAGCGGATCAGCAAAGCCCGCGATCCGCGAAATCCTGCTCGAAGGACAGTCGGCGGATTTATTGGGTTTGCATGTGGGAGATGTGGTCGTAGTAGAGATGCCGGACGAGCGCAGGTACAACCTGACCGTTGCCGGTATCGTTCACGACGTGTACGTGATGCCGTTTGCCCTGCTAGGTGAAGCGACCGGTTTCGTCTCGATGGAAACGCTCGAGTGGATGGGAGAAGCGCCTTATTTCAACCGTTTGGATATCATAGTCACAGACGGCAAAAATGATAAACAGCATATCATCGAAGTTGGGGGTTTAGCCCGCGATCGGATTATTGAACCAGCCGGTTTCTCGGTCGCTAAGATTCAAATCCCGGGTTTTGGTTCTGAACCCGGTGAACACTGGGCTCAAAGTCAGATTAAGGGATTTATCTTGATCCTGCAAATAATGAGCATACTGGCGATGTTTTTGAGCGCAGGATTGGTGATCAACACGGTCTCAGCAATAATCTCCCAACAGATCAAACAAATAGGCATCTTGCGATCCGTCGGTGCCCAGCGCGGGCAGTTAATCGTGATGTATGTCTTAAATGTGCTGGTATTCGGCATATTAGCGGTGATGATCGCGATCCCCATAGGGCTGCTGGGCGCCTGGTGGTTGGTCGATTTTGCGGCCTCATTCTTAAACTTCACCGTTAACCAGATTGATCTGCCGCTTTCTGTTCTGCTGATCCAGCTTGGGCTCGGTATTCTAATGCCGGTTGGGGTCGCCCTGGTGCCAATTTTGTCTGGTACGCGTATATCGGTTTATGATGCTATTTACCAGTACGGTCTGGGCGCTGAAAGTGAGAATGGTTTGATTGAACGCCTGTTTGGCAAGATCCGCATTCTCACCCCGGAAGTCATACTCGCTTTGAGAAACACTTTCCGCAAGAAAGGCAGGCTGGTTTTCACGCTTATAACATTGACCCTGGCAGGTGCGATGTTCGTCGCTGTTTTCAGTACCCGTGAATCCTTGAACGTTCAGATCAGCCAGGTTGAACGCTACATTGTTTTTGACGCTGTTCTGCGGCTGCCCGGCGGTAGGAGCAAGAACACAGTCGAACGAGAAGCCATAAGAATCGAGGGCATATCCGTTGCTGAAGGGTGGGGCAGCGTTGTTGGGGTCATTGTACGCGATGATGATACTGAAAGTGCCGAGTTTGATATCGTTGGTTTGCCATTTGAAACATCCACGATCGACCCGCTGCTGAACGATGGGGTTTGGCTTCAGGGAGAGGGGCTAAATCAGATTGTCGTGAATGAAGACTTACTTGACGAAGAACCAGACATCAGGGTCGGTGACGAAATCGTGCTGGAAGTCGGCGATAAACAACGTCCTTTTAAAGTGGTTGGTATCGCCTCGAAGCATTTATCTGGACCGCGTATTTACATGGATTATGGCGATTATGAAAGGTTATCTGGCAAAATTAACCAGGTAGACGAAATTCGTGTCCTCGCAGACCCACATATGATAAGCAGTCCAGCCACCCAGGATGAGATTGCGGAACAGCTTAAAGAGAGGTTTACAAACGCCAGGCTTAATCCTGGCTCCACTTCAACCCGTCATGCATTTTTTGGCAACATCACCGACACCTTCGACATTATTTTGTTTATCTTGATCGTCATGGCGGTGCTGCTGGCGATCGTTGGTGGTCTCGGATTAACGGGTACAATGGGTATGAACGTGCTTGAGCGCACCCGCGAGATCGGCGTGCTGCGCGCAGTGGGCGCATCCAACTTATCGGTGAGGCAGGTTGTGGTTATTGAAGGTGTTGTAGTTGGTTTGTTGAGCTGGATATTGGGAGGGATCCTCTCGGGTCCTTCAAGCTGGGCATTAGCCGGCGCGGTTATCAACACAACTCTGGAGACCGGTTTGAGATTGCGCTATTCGTTTTCGGGTCTTTTTATCTGGCTGGTCATTGTCCTCCTGATAGGTGTGATTTCCAGCCTCGCCCCCGCGCACAGTGCTACTCGTTTGCGAGTACGCGATGTGTTGGATTACGAATGATTGTTTGCTGATGGATAATTGGGAGAATTAATGAAGCGGCGTAAAAACAGGCGCAACGGTGATTCCGGTGCCAAATCAAAATGCACAAATGGATCCCTGATCGAGCTTTGCGGCGTGGTCAAGGCTTACCACACCGGTGCAGGCGATTTTATTGCCTTGAACGGCATCAACCTGAAAATTGATCCAGGGGAGTTTGTATCCATTATAGGTAAGTCGGGAAGCGGAAAAACTACCTTGATCAACGTGCTGACAGGAATTGATAGTCCTACTGAAGGTGAAATCTATGTGAATGGCACGCCTATTCACGACCTCAGCGAGGGGCAGATGGCAAAGTGGCGGGGTAAAAGTATTGGGGTCGTCTTTCAGTTTTTTCAAATCCTGCCCACGTTAACGATTTTGGAAAATGTGATGTTGCCTATGGGGTTCGCGAATCTTTACACCCGCCAGGAACGCCGGGAGCGCGCAATGCATCTCTTGGACCAGGTTGGTATAGCCGAACATGCCCAAGAATTCCCGAGCAGACTTTCTGGCGGTCTGCAGCAGCGCGCTGCTATCGCCCGCGCGCTTGCCAATGATCCACCGATCATCGCTACGGATGAACCGACGGGGAATCTCGATTCCCGTTCTGCGGAGACGATCATGAGGTTATTCGAGGATTTAGTGGACGATGGGAAGACGATTCTGATGGTGACTCACGATGGCGAATTAGCCAGGCGAGCAAATCGCACCATCATGATCGCTGACGGGGAGATCATAAAAAACGATTAGTAGGGGCGGGTCTAATCTACAATAGCCTACTGTACTAGACCAGGTTCGATTGAAATTAAATATCGAATCCGGCAAGAAATCAGACCCGCCCCTACATACAATACCCTTCTTTGCCAGACCAGATTCGGGAGAAATCAAAAACCGAATCCGGCAAGAAACCAGACCCGCCCCTACCCCCGGCATAGACTGCTCCATGAAATACGATCCTGACATTCACCATCGCCGCTCTATCCGGCTGAAGGGGTACGATTATTCCAGTCCGGGGGCGTATTTTGTCACGACGGTCACGCGTAAACGGGAATGCCTGTTTGGTGAGGTTGTGGAAGGGAGCGTGCATTTGAGTAAGATGGGTGTGATTGTCCAGCAGGTCTGGTTAGATTTGTCAAATCATTATTCCCTCGTGGTTTTGGATGCCTTTTGTATAATGCCCAACCACGTACATTGCATCATCATATTGAATGATACCCTTGGTAGGGGCGGGTCTGAACTACAATTGCCTTCTGTTCCAGACCAGATTCAGGAGAAATCAAACATCGAATCCAACGAAATCCTGACCCGCCCCTACGTACAATACCCTTCTATGTCAGATCAGATACGGGAGAAATCAAAAACCGAATCCAACGGCAACCAGACCCGTCCCCGCCTCCGGCATGGAATACCAGAAATTGTCCGGGCAATCAAATCTTTTTCAGCCCGCCGTATCAACCAATTACGAGGAATCCCCGGCGTTCCGGTCTGGCAGCGCAATTATTATGAACGTATCATCCGCAATGAAAATGAATTAAATGCGATCAGCCGTTATATTCTTTATAACCCGTTGCAGTGGAAGTTGGACGGGGAAAACCCTGCCAACACCCAAATTTGAGACAAACTCTAACCCGCGCAGGCGGGTTTTGTACTCTTGCAGCGGTTAACTCATTCGCCCTAATCTGGTAAGCCTTCTTACTGGCATGTGGTCTATTGACATTATGTCTATAGTGTTGTAAACTATAGACATAATTTTTAACCACGGCACTACTAAAGGAGCGTTTAAATGCCAGGTGGATGGGGAACAGGACGCGGTCTGGGACGCAGGCGGCGGGTAATGAGCTTTTTACAGCCCTGTATTTTGTTTATGCTCAAGAGCGGCGAGGCTCACGGATACAGCCTGCTCAGTGGGTTAGACGAGTTTGGTTTTGACCTTGAGCGTTTGGATCCCAGTTTGGTCTACCGTGCCTTGCGGGACATGGAGGATTCGGGCTGGGTGGTTTCCAACTGGGGCGAGGAGAGCCAGGGTCCGCAGCGGCGCGTTTACAAAATCCTGCCAGAAGGCGAAGAACACCTGGTGCAATGGGTCGCTGATCTGCGCCGTACGCGCGACGAAATTGACCGCTTGCTTTGTGCTTATGAAAACCAAAGTCAGTCTAAAACTCAGGAGAGAAAGGAAGGTGTGTAATGCGTAAATTCAAGTGCAGCGATTGCCAGAACAAATTTGAAGTACCCTTTGGTGAAGGCGGTCGAGGGGCGGACATGGTTTGTCCGAAGTGCGCCAGTCAGAACGTTCACCGCACATGGGATGATTCGCTTATGGGTGCCCTAAATTGGGGGCGCCGATCAGGTGGAGGAGGTCAAGGGCGTGGTCGAGGGGGCCGCGGTTGGTGGGTGAGTTCAGAAGAACCTCAGAAAGAGACAGAGCTGAAGAACGGAGATCAGTTATGAAGCTGGCGATCAGCGCCGATGGAGCGCAGCTCGAAGCACAGCATGATGCGCGCTTTGGTCGTTGCGCTTACTTCATTTTTATTGACACTGAGACTAACGCATGGGATGCATCCCCAAACCCGGCGATCAATGCAAGTGGTGGGGCTGGCACCCAGGCTGCCCAGTTCATCGCCAACCAGGGAGCGCAGGCGGTCATAAGCGGGCACTTCGGTCCAAACGCTTTTGAGGCGCTGGATGCTGCTGGCATCAAAATGTACGCGGCGGCAGGCGGGCGTGTTGAATCCGTTGTGGAAGAATTTTCGTCCGGACAGCTGAAGAAGGTCACCGTGCCTGGCAAATCAGGACACCACGGCGGTCGAGGGCGTCATTGAACCGGAGACCCATGATCATTGCGGTTGCCAGCGGCAAGGGCGGCACTGGTAAAACTACCATAGCTTCCAGCCTGGCTCTGGCGGTATCTCCTGCCTCGACGACATTCCTTGATTGTGACGT
>SDBT01010026.1_pt1 | contig 15331 bp, 8 predicted proteins | sample 2277101 | NCBI WGS metagenome assembly SDBT01 (sample SAMN10404973, study PRJNA504765) | marine sediment metagenome | isolation source: marine sediment core GS10_PC15, 103 cmbsf | place: Arctic Ocean: Southern Knipovich Ridge | collected 2010 | reverse complement strand
GTGCTATGAGAGTGCTATGCTCCTGTCTATTCACGACATTTCCTGTCCAGCTCACTACATTTCCTAGTAAATTCAAAGGGCTCAGGAATTTTCCTAAGCCCTTGTTTTTCAAAGCGGGACCGACCGGACTCGAACCGGCGACCTCCGGCTTGACAGAACTACGCGTTGCGAGGAAGATTATGGCCGCAGTGCATTGAGAGTGCAATATTTTTGGCGGTTCCTGTCTAATAGTGTCAATACCAAAAATGTATCGACCTCCTGCACCAAAAGCCATACTTCCGACCGAGCAACTAATCGTACATAATCGTGTTAACTGAAACATCAAATACTAACTTACCATGTGGTCCAAACAATGGGGGCAGGTCAAGTCGATACCAAGGAAAAGTGAATTTAGCGCCGATTTGTCGTCAATAAAATTGTTTGCATATTCAATTCCACTCAGACACACGTTTTCGTGATGAAATATTATTACCCCCATACTTTTACCCATGGATTAAATAGTCCCTGGATTTGATGTCAGGGGCTTTCGCAATTGAGCTCTTGGAAACCTTTTTAACCAGGACCAGCATGCTTACTGATTGACAACTGGCAGTTTGCAGTTCCACTAAATAGATACCACCCGGAAGGATCATACCGATTCGATCTAGCCCATGTATATCTAGGGGGTAACTGTAGTCGAACCAATTAAGTTTGCACCAAGGGAAGTATTCCAGATATCGTGATTCGCAAACTGTATACAACGCCTATTAGTGATAGTTTCCTTTGGATCATTGATCTTCAAGTAAATATCATAGTCACCAAGAGGCACCTCACCAAAGGCTCCCATATTAATTGAGAAGTTCATATCACGCCACGCAGCGGTATTGTCTGCCCTGCTGTCCAAATCAGGCTGCCAATCCCTTGCGTCAAGGTTCGTAAGTGCCGTGTAAGTGTTAGAACCATCTTTGGCTTTAAGGATTATCGACACATTTTTCTTGTTAACTACATTACCAAAGCCGACGTTCTGAATCTTCCCTTCGAACACCAGGGTACCATTCTCCTCGACCCATTCACTTGCATTAGCCTCGCGCAACACTAAGCGGTAGCCCAGTCTGTCACGAATATATTCCATTCCGTTTCTACCATTGTATAGCGGGTCAAAGATTGCCGATCGAGTCACTCCATCGTGTGGAGAAGTAAACGGTACGGTGACATTTTCTTCATTATAAACAAAATCACCCCAAAGTTTATATGTGCGTCGGCTATAACTTGTATTCAAATGAGTTGTTTGAGCATAAGCGGCTTCATAAAGAACGTTGGGAAATCTGGGATAGATATTGTCGTCAGAACCGGGCCCAACTGTTTCACCGCCATAGAAGTTATTTTGATTTCTCATCCAGGTTAAAACAACGTTACGATCATAATCATCTTGATCCCCAGTTCCAATTAATGGATAGCCTTCGGAAAGCGAGCCATTGTCATTATAAAAGTCGCTACTTGAACCTGCCGAATAACTATCATTGAACATACCGAAACGTTGCGCCGATGTTCCCCGGACCGGAGCCGGTATTAAATTGGTAAAGCTATAATCGGTACCATACTCAACGTTATGCCATGCCATGACTCCGCCGGCATGCACCAGAATTGAACGCGAAGCGGGAACATAGCCCAGCAATGCTTTCAAAAGCCAGTGGTAACCCTCCCGAGTTCTGGAATATGATGAGGAGTGCATTTCGCCCCATGGACCAAAGATACCCCCTTTTACAACCATGATGCACTCTTCGTATTCGCCAAAAACACTTCCAAGTTGCCAAAGATGATATTGTACCCAGTTTTTATCCTCATGACCGGGTATACCACACAAATCAGTTTCATCAGGAACTCTGGTTTCATACCAGACCCGACCTTCTGGTGCTCCTGGTTCGCAATCATGAATCATCTGATCATAACTTTCCCTATGAACATAAGTATGACCCCTTCCGTCATAATTGAACTTCACAATGGCAACAGCTTCGCTATCTCTTACTCTTTGAAGCGCTGCCCTTACATAATCAATCGCAGCAGGTGTTAATGCTTGAGTTGTTCCATAATCTGGTGGAGTATCACCATCACGACTCCAGGGTCCGATGGGCTTTCCATTGAGAGGGGCATTCGACGAAAAGTTTTTCAGGTCAAATTCCATATAAACGATGCGAGAATTAACATGGACCGTGGTACCACTTATATTGGTTGCTAAGTCAGGAATATTTGGAGTTCCACTATCGACCGGAATTATATAACTTTCGGGTCTGTAAAAACCTCTGTCTGGATTCGGAATATCAACAGGATTCTCCGTATAGTTAAGCGCCTGCAACACAAGTGGGGCAACCTCTCCATTATCTGCAGGATTCAATCCAATGTCGTTTGCAGGAGCCTTTCCGGCACATCCCACACACAACAAGCTGGTCAACACCAGCCCAACGATTAACATGATATTATTCACTCCAGATACTGTTTTCATAACCTGACCTCCAACTTAGTATAATTAATGTACGCCTCTGCTGATGTAAATCTATGGGGCAACTGTAGTTGAACCAATTAAGTTTGCACAAAGGGAAGTATTCCCAATATTGTAATTCGTCTAAGGTTCTAAATACCACCCGGGATGTGCATTATTGTAGGCCTGCAACGCAGTCCATTTAGCACCGGATGAGGTAGCTCTGCTTACGTTGTCTAAATACGCTCCGTCAAATCCCATGTCGACAATCTTGTCGATGGAGGATCTGCCATCCGCAAACAGTGAATGATTATACCTGGGATTTTTATACGGGCTGCCGCCTCTTACAATAATGTCCCTCCACTCAGGATGCCACCAAATCGGGGTGGATTCACTAGCGTATTGTCCGCGGTAAGCCGACCATAAGCTCCAATTTGGGATACCAACATCCGAAAATCTTTCGCGGGCGGGTATAAATGTGCCACTCTCAACAGTGCCGCGGAGGAAAGATCTTGGGTCAGGATTAACCATGACTGGATCGACATACCACCGGGACAATTCTGTCGTGCCGATACTCAAATATGCGATAACCTGCCGCCTGCCGCCCCGGGGTTTCCGTTTAAGGATTTCAACCTCTTCCTTGGTAAGAGCACCCCCGGCGAAATGCGCGTCAATATAAAAAGCATCCCACTCTGAGGCCGCGAGGTCCTCAATATACGCCTTCCTGCCTTCATTTTGAGTGTAGCCTTTCGCCACCCAAAAAAAGTCCCATTCCGTCCCGTGGTCTGCGATCGCTTGAGCAACCACCTCCGCAGTACCGGTAGGTTGAAATCGTCCGCCTGCGAAAGGAACCAAATAACCAGCAGTCTTGGTTATATCGAGACGCCTGGCGGGATTAGTTTCCCAGGCCGGCCAATTCGCGAATTTACCGCTGCTGATCATGTACAGATGGTTTTTCGCATCCATCATACTATTAACATTGTTGCTGTTTAATGTGTTCGCTACACCGGCAGGTATCGGATCATGGTTTATATTGTAACTGTTAGAGGAAGGCGAATATATTGGCATATAACCGGGATTTCCTATCCCTGGTGACTGATACACTTCTGCACTTAACCGCGGGTGCCAGAGAATATTATTATCGGCAGCAATTTTCTGGTTATCAGCAACAACTTGTACGGTCCTTCCATTAGTGTTCGCCGTACCCTTTATGCCAACCTTAGTTAGGTTTGCCAACCTGGTTACAGTAGAAGCGCTGAAATTTTCAATCCCCCAACCATCGACCAAGTTAAGGATATTCCGATCATATGAATTATTCGCATTTCCATCTATATGGGCATATTCCAAAGTGTCTTGCGGAACAACCTGAAAGTTCGGATTTCGAGTCTTCGCCTTGATGGAAAGCTCCATTATTAATGCCTGCATCTTACGGGCGCGCTCAATAGTGCTGACATCATCAGGATCACTATAATACTCTTCAACTATCGCATTTAGCTCTGCTATAGTGTAGCCCCCCTTGGGTATCCAAGGTGGATTTTGGTTGGAAATACAGGACATCAGAGCCGGAGCGGCTCCCATAGCGGCGGCTGCGAGCGTGCCGGTTTTTAAAAATTCTCTTCTTTTCATAACGTTTCCTTTATGTTATTTAATTATTGTTCATTTGGTTACGCCTTTGTCGATTTAAATCTATGGGGTAACTGTAGTCGAACCAATTAAGTTTGCACCAAGGGAAGTATTCCAAATATTTCCCTTATTCGCAAATCGTATACAGCGCTTGTTAGCGCTTTGTTCTTTAGGATCATTGATCTTCAGGTAAATATCATAGTCCCCGGCAGGAACGCTACCAAATGCGGACATTTTAACCGAGAAGTTCAAATCACGCCATGCATCGGTATTAGTTGCCCTGGAGTCCGGCATTGCACCATTCGGACCCACCTCAGCAGGCTGCCAATCATACGGGTCAATGTTCGTAAGCACCGCATTGGATACAAACCCATTGGATTTGGATTTCAGAATTACCTTCACGGCTTTTTTGTTAAAAATCTTACCCCAGCCGACGTTTTGGATCTTCCCTTCGAACATAAGGGTACCATTCTGTTTTACAAATTCACTTGCCTTGGCCTCACGCAATACTAATCGGTAGCCCATTCTGTCACGGTAATATGCCAATGCGCTTTGGCCTTCATATACCGGGTCATAGAGTACCTGTACTGTTTGACCATTCCACGGGTAAGTTATCCCCACATCAATGCTATCTCGTGTATAGGGATAATCTGCCCTCGACTTAAATCTTCCTGGACCCTGCTGCATACACATATAAGTCCAGTTGGAAATACTGTGTTCATAGAACATGGAAGGAAAACGCAAAATTACGTCGTTGAAAGGGTTGTCTACTCGTTCGCCGACGGGAACATAGCCTCCGTTGGTGCCGGAGTCAGGCTCTTCAGCAATTTGTTCACCGCCATAGACGGACATCTTTCCGAGGAAGTTCATAACCTTGGTACGATCCCAATCAATGAAATAGGCTCCACGCCACCGCGCATTACCTAACTCTTCCGGGACGGCTACAAGCCTGTTGGTTCCGGAATCATTATACCCTATAACTGGTGATACTCCAGGCCTCGTTAGTGACGGATCCGTTCCGTTTGGATTATATCCCGGCAGAATTGGATCATACGCCAGCATTCTATACCCTTCGGTCAATGAGCCACCGTCACCATAAGAATATTCGTCTGCTGAAAAGCCATTTGAATCGTCGAACATACCAAAACGCGCCTCCGGCGTACCGCGTACCGGGGTGGGGAAGGTATCCAGTGTGCCAAAGTCATAAGTAGTATTGTATGTGCGGTTATACCAATCCAGGAACCCGCCAATGTGCGTCATTATCGGTTTACCATCGGGAACCGCGTCCAGCAATGAATTTAAAATGATCTTGTAATTGCCCGGTACTTCAGCCTCATAATTTGAGTGGCTTTCGCCCCATGGACCAAAGGTGCCCGAATCAAATGCCCATATAACGTCTGAGTATTCCTGGAAAATTGGCTTAAGCTGATGATAATGATACTGTACCCAATTCATATCTGTAAACCCGGGCACGGTACACATTCTAAATATTGGCGAAGATCCTCTCCATGTACCCGCACCTGGTTTTGCAATGTGAGCAGCACGATTCTCAGCCGTAACAGGTTTTTCGTAGTCTGCTTTATAATAGTATCTTTCATTGGCGGATGCGGGGCCGTCGTCTTCATAATTAAGATTATCTGCAGTCCAAACAAAATGGTTCCAGCCTTTTGGGTCATAACAAACGCGTATATGCGCGACACTGTTGGTGTTGGATCTTATGAATTCAAGTTGGTCTCTTATGAAATCAAGCCCATAGGATGTTATGGGTCCGTCTACTCCTACTCGAGTATGGTCAGCGGGAGTACCAGGGGAGCTATCGCACCATGCATTCGACGAAAATTCATTTAGGACAAGGTAGAACTGAACTATGCGTGGTTCAACAGGGACGTTGCAATACTCGGGACCTACTCCTTCCGGACCAAAATACATCGGCGGGGTCATTTCGTAAGCCATCTCAAAGGGTTGGCCTAAAATTGTATTGGCGCTTGCCGGAATTGTCATATACCCCCAATAGTTTGAACCTCCCTGTCTATCAGTGATAAAGGCGCCCAGGCCGGCAGCGTCGTCATTGCCTCTTTCAAAGCCCCTGTCCGGATTCGGAATATCAACAGGATTCTCCGTATAGTCAAGCGCCTGTAACACAAGCGGGGCTACTTCTCTGTCATCCGCACATGCGACAAACAACAAGCCAGTCAACACCAGGCCAACGATTAACATGATTTCATTCACTCTAAATACTTTTTTCATAACCTAACCTCCAATTTAATGTAATAAATGTACACCTTTGCCGATGTAAATCTAGGGGGCAACTGTAGTCGAACCAATTAAGTTTGCTCCAAGGTCAGCATTCCAACTATTTCCCTTATTCGCAAACTGTATACAGCGCTTGTTAGCGCTAGTTTCTTTAGGATCATTGATCTTCAAGTAAATATCATAGTCACCACGAGGCACCTCACCAAATGCGCCCATATTAATTGAGAAGTTCAAATCACGCCATGCAGCCGTATTGTCCGGCCTGCCGTTGCCACCCTCATCAGTCAGCCAATCTCTTGCATCAAGGTTCGTAGCTGCCACGTAAGAGTTAGAACCATCTTTGGCTTTCAGAATAACCGACACCTTTTTCTCGTTTACTACATTCCCAAAGCCGACATTTTGAATCTTCCCTTCGAACATAAGGGTACCATTATGCTCTACAAATTCACTTGCTTTAGCCTCGCGCAGCACCAACCGGTAGCCTAACCGGTCACGGAAGAATTCCGCTCCGTTTTTGCCGTCATATACAGGGTCAAAGATTGGCCTTTTCGTTTGTCCATTGTGTGGGTAGTAAAGATCTTTATCGACGTTTTCTTTATTGTAGATAAAATTTGCATAGTGCACATGACGACCGACAGACCATTCTATACACAGATAAACTGACTGGGTAAAAGAGGATTCAAGAAATATGGACGGAGGCTGATGATAAATTTGAGCAGAATCTGAAGTATCATAAGCGCCACCACCAAATTCTCCGCCATAAAAGTTGTTTTGGCCCCTGATCCAACTGTGAACTTTGTCACGATCAAAATCATTCCGACTCGCACCTGGAAACATTAATACCCCTTCGGAAAGCGATCCTCCGTCAGTACCACCTCGTGAATAACTATCGTTGAACATACCGAAACGTGCCTCCGGCGATCCCTCCGGCGGTACCGGCAGATTCTCCATAGTAGAGAAGTCATAACTGGTCCCATATTTAACGTTATACCATGCCATGAATCCGCCCGCATGCCCTATTAACGAACGCGAAGCGGGAATGGCATCCAGCAATGCTTCAAAAACCATCGCGTAGACCTCCGGATTGCGAGCCGCAGATGTTGTATGCATTTCGCCCCATGGACCAAGGGTACCCGTGTCAACTCCCATGATGATGTCTTCGAATTCATGAAAAACAGGTTTAAGTTGCAAAAGATGATATTGTATCCAGTTTAAGTGTGTAAAACCAGCTACAGTACACTGTTCTAATGGCTCAGGCTCTGAACTCCTGTTTCTATAAGACCAACCCATCCCATCATACGTAGGGCGCAGATGGACAGTACAGTTGGTGTTGTCTCTTATAAATTGTAACTTTTCTCTTAAATAAGCAAGCGCCTCGGGTGTTAATGCCCGAGATGTTCCCTTCTCAATACATTCTCGATTGATCCATGCACCCGACGAAAAGTGACGCATGTCAATGTAGAATTGAATGACGCCAGGCTCGCACGGGGTAGAAGTGTTACCTACATAGCGAGGGCCGTATACAGGAATCCAGTCTGAACCGCTATTCGTTGAACCGCCATTCGTAAGAAGTACTAAAGGGCCGGCTCCAACATGGTCATCATTACTTTGTTCAAAGCCCCTGTCCGGATTCGGAATATCAACAGGATTCTCCGTATAGTCAAGCGCCTGTAACACAAGCGGGGCTGCTTCTCTTTCATTCGCACCATTCAATAAAATGTTGTTTCCGGTGGCCTTCCCCGCACATGCGACACACAACAAGCCTGTCAATAACAGGCCAACGATTGTCATGATTTTATTCACTCTAAATACTTTTTTCATAACCTAACCTCCAACTTAATATAATTAATGTACGCCTTTGCCGATGTAAATCTATGGGGCAACTGTAGTCGAACCAATTAAGTTTGCACCAAGGGAAGTATTCCAAATATCGTGATTTGCAAACTGTATACAACGCTTGTTAGTGCTAGTTTCTTTAGGATCATTGATCTTCAAGAAAATATCATAGTCACCACGAGGCACCTCACCAAATGCGCCCATATTAATTGAGAAGTTCAAATCACGCCATGCAGCAGTATTGTCCGGCCTGCCGTTGCCACCCTCATCAGTCAGCCAATCCCTTGCGTCAAGGTTCGTAGCTGCCACGTAAGAGTTAGAACCATCTTTGGCTTTCAGAATAACCGATACATTTTTCCGGTTGACCACATTCCCAAAGCCGACGTTTTGGATCTTTCCTTCGAACCTCAGGGTACCATTCCGCTCTACCCATTCACTTGCTTTAGCTTCACGCAGCACTAAGCGGTAGCCCAATCTGTCGCGCATATATTCAAGTCCGTTTCTGCCGTCGTATACAGGGTCAAAGATTACCGTTTTTGTTGGTCCGGTGAAAGGAGGAACTGACACTCTACTATTTATTGCCGGTAACGTAATCGGCTTAGTGACGTTTGCATCATTATAGATAAAATTACTCCACCGCGAATAATTACCGTGTCGCATATTCACAGCAGTTGCCCGGTATTGTTGGTATTCCAAAATAGCGCCCGGCATATTGCCTAAAATATTATCGCCGATCCCGCCTTCAAATTGAGTCATTGTGTTTTGGTTATAGATCCAGGTGAGATCTCTGTAACGATCATTATTACCTGCAAAGCTATCGTCGTATAAACCAAAACGCGCCTCCGGTGAGCCCTTTGGCGGAACAGGCATGGGGTCTGTACGGGTATAAGTAGTCCCATACGTAAGGTTATACCATGACAAGAATACACGCTGTTTTGTTAAAAGAATACGCGAAGCGGGAACAGCGTCTAAACATGCAGCCATAAGCTTCTTATGAGCCTCCGGACTCCGAGCCATAGGGGATGAGTGCTGTTCGCCCCATGGACCAAGCATACCCGTTTTAACACACATGATGATGTCTTCGAATTCATGAAAAATTGGCTTAAGTTGCCAAAGATGATATTCTATCCAGTCTTTGTCCGTATGGCCGGGAACATCACACATGGCCGATGGATTATTAGGAGTTACGTATGCCGGTTCAGGACCATGAATAATTCCTTCGGGGAGAGTTAGGTGGGGGTACCTATGGGGTTCAATATAACTAAACCCGTTGCCGTCATAAGAAAATTTCACAAAGGCTACACCATTGCCGTCTCTTACCTTTTGAAGCAGGCCTCTTATATAATTAAGCGCATACTCTGTTAAGGGTTGAGTTTTTCCTGTTCGTGTGATTCCGGTGCCCGGGTCTTCAAATAATCCATCATCTTTGTAAGCTAAAGCACCTACCGCCGAGAGGAATGCGTTCGACGAAAAACGAGCCAAGTCAAAACCCATAAAAGAGATGGAAGGAAGGGCAGAGACCCCGGTACCGCCAGCGTAGTTTGGGCTTAGATTTCGACCATTAAAAAATTGTGTCTCTTCGATATCATCGCCTTCCACAGTACCAAGTGTTGCGAGTCCCACCAACGTCGCTCCATGGAATAGAACATCATTTGCATCAACTGGAACCAGATGATCTACTTCAGGTGTAGTGCCAAAATGTGTAGCGACACGCTGCCATCGGCCTCGATAGGGACCCCTGTCCGGATTCGGAATATCAACAGGATTCTCCGTATAGTCAAGCGCCTGTAACACAAGCGGGGCTACTTCTTGATCTTCCACTTCATTCAATACAATGTCGTTTCCGGTGGCCTTCCCTGCATTTGCGACACACAACAAGCCTGTCAACACCAGGCTAACGATTAACATGATTTCATTCACTCTAAATACTTTTTTCATTACCTAACCTCCAACTTAATATAATAAATGTACGCCTTTGCCGATGTAAATTTAGGGGGTAACTGTAGTCGAACCAATTAAGTTTGCACTAAGGGAAGTATTCCAAATATCGTGATTCGCAAACTGTATACAACGCTTGTTAGTGCTAGTTTCTTTAGGATTATTGATCTTCAAGTAAATATCATAGTCACCAAGAGGCACCTCACCAAATGCGCCCATATCAATTGAGAAGTTCAAATCACGCCATGCAGTGGTATTGTCTGCCCTGCTGTCCAAATCAGGCCGCCAATTCCTTGCGTCAAGGTTCGTGAGTGCCGTGTAAGTGTTAAAACCATCTTTGGCTTTCAGAATTATCGTCACATTTTTCTTGTTTACTACATTACCATAGCCGACGTTTTGGATCTTCCCTTCGAACCTCAGGGTACCATTCTGCTCTACAGATTCACTTGCATTAGCCTCACGCAACACTAACCGGTAGCCCAGTCTGTCACGCATATATTCCATTCCGTTTCTGCCGTTATATACCGGGTCAAAGATTGCCGTTCGAGTCACTCCATCGTGTGGAGGCGTAAACGGTACGGTGACATTTTCTTCATTATAAACAAAATCACCCCAAAGTTTATAAGTGCGTCGGTTCCAACTTGTATTCAAATGAGTTGTTTGAGCATAAGCGGCTTCATAAGGAACGTTCGGAAATCTGGGATAGATATTATCGTCAGAACCGGGCCCAACTGATTCACCGCCATAGAAGTTATTTTGATTTCTCATCCAGGTTAAAGCAGCGTTACGATCATAATCGCCTCCAACTAATCTAAACCCTTCGGAAAGCGAGCCACCATCAGTATATCCGCTCGAACCCGCCGAATAACTATCGTTGAACATACCGAAACGTTGCGCCGGTGTTCCGCGTGCCGGGGCAGGCATTAAATTAGTAAAGCTATAATCGGTACCGTACTCAACGTTATACCATGCCATGACTCCGCCCGCATGTACTAAAATTGAACGCGAAGCGGGAACATAGCCCAGCAACGCTTTCAAAAGCCAGTGGTAACCCTCCGCAGTTCTGGCATATGATGACGAGTGCATTTCGCCCCATGGGCCAAAAATACCCCCTTTAACAGCCATTATGCACTCTTCGAATTCGCTGAAAACATTTCCAAGCTGCCAAAGATGATATTGTACCCAGTTTTTGTCCTCATGACCGGGTATACCACACAAATCAGATTCATCAAGAACTCCGGTTTCATACCAAACCCGACCTTTTGGCGCCCCTGGTTCGCAATCATGAATGAATTGGTTATATCCTCCACGATTATTATAAGTAAAGCCCCGTCCGTCATAACTAAATTTCACAATGGCAACAGTTTCGCTTTCTCTTACTCTTTGAAGCGCTGCCCTTACATAATCAAGTGCAGCGGGTGTTAATGGTTGAGTTGTTCCATAATCTGGCGGAAGATCACCATCAGCACTCCAGGGCCCTATGGGCATTCCGGTGAGAGGGGCATTTGATGAAAAGTTTTTCAGGTCAAATGCCATATAAACGATGCGAGCATTAACAAAGACCGTGGTACCACTAATAACGGCTCCTAAGTCAGGAAAACCCGGAGTTCCACTGTCGACCGGCATTACATATCGTTGGGGTCTGTAAAAGCCTCTGTCCGGATTCGGAATATCAACAGGATTCTCCGTATAGTCAAGGGCCTGTAACACAAGCGGGGCTGCTTCTCTATCATTCGCACCTTTCAATACAATGTCGTTTCCGGGAGCCTTCCCCGCACATGCGACAAACAACAAGCCTGTCAACACCAGGCCAACGATTAACATGATTTCATTCACTCTAAATACTTTTTTCATAACCTAACCTCCAATTTAATGTATTAAATGTACGCCTTTGCCGATGTAAATCTATGGGGCAACTGTAGTCGAACCAATTAAGTTTGCTCCAAGGGAAGTATTCCAAATATCGTAATTCGCAAACTGTATACAACGCTTGTTAGTGCTAGTTTCTTTAGGATCATTGATCTTCAAGTAAATATCATAGTCACCAAGAGGCACCTCACCAAATGCGCCCATATCAATTGAGAAGTTCAAATCACGCCATGCAGCGGTATTGTCTGCCCTGCTGTCCCCGTTCTCAGCAGTCAGCCAATCCCTTGCGTCAAGGTTCGTAGCTGCCACGTAAGAGTTAGAACCATCTTTGGACTTCAGAATAACTGACACCTTTTTCTTGTTTACCACATTACCAAAGCCAACATTTTGAATCTTCCCTTCGAACCTCAGGGTACCATTCTGCTCTACAAATTCACTTGACTTAGCCTCACGCAACACTAATCGGTAGCCCATTCTGTCGCGGAAATATTCTAGTCCGGTTTTGCTGTCATATACCGGGTCAAAGATTGCCGTTTTAATTTCTCCGGTGAAAGCCCTTCCCCTTAACTCTTCTTCGTTGGCTGGGAACGTAATCGGTGTAGTGACGTTTATTTCATTATAAATAAAACTATTCCACCGGTTATAACTACCATGTCTCATATTCAAATTACTTGTCCGGAGTTGTTGGGCTTCCAAAATAGCGCCCGGCATAGTACCAAAAACATTATCGCCGATACCACCTTCACCTTGAACGATTTGGTTTTGCTTATTGATCCAGGTGATAATTTTGTAACGATCATATTCAGTAGAGAACATACTACTCCCTTCGGTAAGCGAGCCATTGTCAGTCCAACTTCCAGCCGCATAACTATCGTTGAAAAAACCAAAACGTGCCTCGGGTGAGCCCTTTGGCGGAACCGGCATGGTGTTTATAGCAGAAAATTCATAATCGGTCCCATACGTTTCGTTATACCATGCCAGAAATCCGCCCGCATGTGTTAAAAGCGCACGCGAAGCGGGAACAGCGTCCAGATATGCATCTAAAAGCATCTTATATTGCCTCGGGTCTCGTGCTACAGGTGATGTGTGCTGTTCGCCCCATGGACCAAACATGCCCGTTTTAACACACATTATGACGTCTTCGTATTCATGGAAAATTGGTTTAAGCTGCAATATATGATATTCTGACCAGTTTTTGCCCGTATAGCCGGGTACATCGCACATGGCCGATGGATTATTAGCAGTTACGTATGTTGCTTCAGGGCCAAAAATAAGGTGTTCGTTACGACCTTGAACATAATTAAAACCATTTCCGTCATAAGAAAATTTCACAAAGGCTACACCGTTACCATCTCTCACTTGTTGAAGCAGACCTCTTATATAATCAAGCGCATACGGTGTTAAAGCTTTCGTTTCACCTGTTCTTCCTACAAAACTTTCTGGAAGCCCTTTATTCGGATCAGCGTCGTAATCTAAACCAGCTTGTCTACTGAGGAATGCATTCGACGAATAGTTACACAAGTCAAAACCCATCCAAGATATGGAAGGAAGGGCCGAGACCCCGGTACCGCCAACATAGGGGTCTACATTAACTCTATTATACACTTCCGTCTCTTCGATATCATCGCCTTCCACAGGTGGCATCTGTCTTCCATGGTATAGCGGTGAATTTGCGTCAACCGGAACCCGGTGATCTACTTCAGGTGTACGACCAAAAGGCGTCTCCGCGCGCTGCCATCGGCCTCTATAGAAGCCCCTGTCCGGATTCGGAATATCAACAGGATTCTCCGTATAGTTAAGCGCCTGTAACACAAGCGGGGCTACTTCTCTATCATCCGCACCATTCAATACAATGTCGTTTCCGGGAGCCTTCCCCGCACATGCGACACACAACAAGCCTGTCAACAGCAGGCCAACGATTGTCATGATTTTATTCACTCTAAATACTTTTTTCATTACCTAACCTCCAACTTAGTATAATGACCTGCCCCCATTCTTGTCCCACTGTCAAATCCATCAAGATGCTGCTGCTGAAGTAGGGTGAGGGCCTGTATTCATCACAGAACACACGTTCTGTGGTGAATATACAGCTAAATCAGCAGGTTTTGTGCTGAATCAGCCAGGAAATGTGATGAAAACCGATGTAGATTAGAAAAAGAGGCTAAAGAGCCCCTTAATCAAGCCTCTCGAGGGCATCATCAAGGTCTTTACTCACTACGGCGCTGTATACTGAGGTCGTTGATACGCTCGAATGGCCAAGTTGCTGCTGAACCAGGCGTAGGTTGTAACCTGAGGCCTTATAGAGGTTGGTAGCGTAGGTGTGACGAAGGCTGTGTATTGAATAATGGGAAGGTAGCCCAGCGCGTTGAGCCCATTGCTTGAAGACCTGGCTGATGCCGAACCTGGTGATCTGCTCTCCGCGCTTAGACGGGAACAGGTATGGGCTGTCTGTCTTCCTGTATTCCAGGTAGTCTAGTATCAACTTCTTCAGTTTCGCTGAGAATTGTACTACACGGTCCTTGCCTCCTTTACCGTTGTGGACATGAAGGCTGTTCTGGCGAGATCAAGGCTGAAGGGAACAGCGTCCCCTTCGATCTCAAACCTGACCATGTGACCCACAAGATCCAGGGATTCCTTCAGCAATCAGGTATTGCCAATGCAAACGTGCACTCCTTGCGCAAAACATTCGGAAGTACCCTGCTGCAAAGTGGATTGGCTGATCTCTACACTGTCTCCAGACTTCTCGGGCATTCCTCTATTAGGACTACCGAAAAATACTACGTTGATCTCCTGGATAAAAACCTGAGAGAGCCTGTTCAGGGTCTCGATCAAATCATCGGCTAGCCCAAAAGAAGAGTAGGTGTCCATTGCGGGCACCTATTTTTATCCCACACTCCTCTAACTCCGCGCAACCGTCGAAAAGTGGGAAAAACGATGCAATGAGAATGCAATTTTCCTGACAATTGCTGACCGCTCTCGTCGAGACCTGTCCATTACTGTCAAGAATAAAAAAGGGCTTAGAAGTTTTCCTAAGCCCTTGTTATTTAAGGCGGGACCGACGAGACTCGAACTCGCGACCTCCGGCTTGACAGGCCGGCGTTCTAACCAGACTGAACTACGGTCCCTGATCTTTACTTAGCGAAATTAATGCCATCGACGTGCAAAGACCATGTGTATGAGTTAACTTCTTGGTACATTATCGTTCTTGAGGCTTCTGGCGAAATGCCGGATGCGGGGAATGGCAGTGAACCTAGTGCGGTTTCTGATCTCGTGATTGCTTCCGGGGCTTGTAGACAATGGCCAGGGGGATGATTACCAAATACCCAATGATCAGCATGATCGGAGCCAGGGTAAGGG
>SDBT01010024.1_pt1 | contig 15332 bp, 14 predicted proteins | sample 2277101 | NCBI WGS metagenome assembly SDBT01 (sample SAMN10404973, study PRJNA504765) | marine sediment metagenome | isolation source: marine sediment core GS10_PC15, 103 cmbsf | place: Arctic Ocean: Southern Knipovich Ridge | collected 2010 | reverse complement strand
CTCTGATTTTTAAACTCATCAGAAATCGAAGATTTCTGAGTGACTTGGAAACCTTCGGTTTCTGAGTTCCCAGAAATCTTTGATTTCTTAGGATGCTCAGAAATGCTTTGCATTTCAGACATGGGAGAAAGGCTCATCTACGGACTAAAGTCAGTAGTATTCGCCAAATCTCTCAAATAAGAGAATTTGCTAATTTAAGGTTTTGTTTTGCTTTATCAAAATTTGGATCTATTTTTATAGCAGCCTTGAAGTAATCGATAGATCTGTTATACTCTCCTTTTTTGAGGTAAAGCTGGCCAAGATTATTATAACCCTCTGCGTAGCGGGTATTCACTTCAATAGATTTCCTAAAATATTCCTCAGCCAAGTCCAATTCTTCCTTTTTTGCAAAAATTACTCCAAGATGATTATATGTGATGAAGTTTGGATCAAACTCGATAGCTTTTTCAAGTACAACAGAAGCTAAATCGAGTTGATTGTTTTCTATTAATAAATAAGCTAGATTATTGTAGGCTTTTGTAAGGTAAGGATTTATGTCTATTGCTTTTTTGTAAGAGTCGATTGCTTTGGTTTTTAGTCCTGCTCTTGAATAAGCATTTCCAAGATTAAATTGCAGCATTGCACTCTGGGGATTCTGTTTAGCTGCAACACTCCACAAGGTCAGATCATCTTTCCAATCCTTATTTCTGTTAATAATTGTTGGTATGTACAATAAGAGTATCAAGATAATCAGGGCTATTGCAATTTTTTTATTTAGTTTGTATAATTTAAAGATAAAAAAACTTAATAAGATACAAAATGCAACAGAAGGGAGATAAAGATATCTTTCAGCCATTATTATCTTTATAGGGATAATATTTGAAACAGGAAGTAGTGTAATGAAAAACCACCCTATGCAGAAGGTTATTAAAGGCTGTTTTTTAAAGCTGGAAAATGCAATGGCTAATATTACTATTAGTAGTATGATTGAGGCAATTATATCCAGATCGAAAATTGATTTTGCAAGAATAGCATTTCTGTTTATATCTCCCCATACAAGCGAATAAATTCCTTCGGAAATTTTGTGATTTATATTAAGATTGAATGGGAAAAATAATAAAAAAATATACCTACTGAAAGCCTTTAGCATAATGAGTAAGGTGTGATAAATGCTACCTGCAAGATACGTACCTCTTCCTGCTATTTTAAGAATAAAAAATCTAATGAATAGATAGAAAGCTGCTAAAATAAAATGGGGAACATAATATTTCGATTTTTTGAATTCCTCTGATGTTTTGAGGTTAAAGCATAACTCATACAATATAAGAATTAAGGGCAGTATTATCGTAACTTCGTAGCTGAAGAATGCTACGAATGCAGATAAAACTGATAGAATATATTTCCTCTTGATATACAAATAAAAGGCTAATAGGAAGAACATTATGCCTATTAAATCAAATGTAGTAGTAATGAATGTAACTGCCTCTATATTTATTGGGTGCAATCCAAAGAAAATTGAGGTCATAAATGCTATGAAATTGTTTTTAAGGAGTTGGCTGATTATGAAGTAAATGATTATAGCTATAGATAGATGTATAATTATTGATAATATATGGTAACCGATAGGATTTTCATTAAAAATTAAATAAGCCAGGGAGTAATATATGGATCTAAATGGCCTATAAACCCCTATATGCTGTTCAGGCAATTCTCCTTTAAGTAACTGGGGTATATTGGAGATGCTGTTTTTTGTTTCCCATTCAAGAATAAAGGTTTTGTCATCCCATACAAAGTCATTGTTTAATATGTTTATATAAGCAACAAATATGAGGATAGTAATAATTGCTATCTGCAGTTTTTTGTTAATCCTTATTTTGACCATATTTATCTAACTAAGTTCCTGTTATATTTTAAATAATTTGTGTTATATTTTAATGTAAAAGTTACTGATGATATATAGATTAGTTTATAAATAATAACCATTTTTAGTATATCCTATGAAGACCGTAATTGTACTCCCAACTTATAATGAAAGAAAGAATATAGGGATATTGATTCCACAGATTGAAGAAGTATTCAAAAAGATAAATAATCATGATATGAATATTTTAGTTGTCGATGATAACAGTCCTGATAAAACAGCAGATATAGTGAAAAAAATCCAGAAAAAATATGATAATATCTATTTACTTATAGATAGGAGGAATGGTCTGGGTAGTGCGTACTTGAGAGGATTTGATCATGCAATCAACAAATTAAAAGCAGACGTGGTTTTTATGATGGATGCTGATTTGTCTCATCCACCAAAACTTATCCCTGATTTTATGAGGTGCATAGATGATGGCTATGATTTGGTGATAGGCTCTAGATACATAAAAGAAGGGGCGACTCCTGATTGGAGTATTAGGCGTAGATTGATAAGTAGAGGAGGGAATTTCTTTGTAAGGGTTATAGGTGGTTTATATAAGGTTCATGACTGCACTTCTGGGTTTAGGGCTATAAGAGTTTCTGTCTTAAGGAGCATAAACAGGAAGCATCTTAACACAAAAGGATATGCATTTTTGTCAACACTCCTTTACGAGCTTCTTAGCTTAGGGGCAAAAGCAAAAGAGATACCTCTTGTATTCTATGACAGGAGATATGGCCAGACAAAGCTTAATGCAAAGAATATGATAGAGTTCTTTTTCAATGCTTTCAAGCTAAGAGTAAGATATAAGAAAAGGGGGAAAAGGCAAGAAACATTTAAAAACAAGCAGATAATACTGTAGATATATGCCCAAAAAGCCATTATTTATATTCTACAATATATACATTGGAGTGTACTAAAATAACGTAAACTTTAAATAAGATATCTAGGGGGTTAGTCTATATATGAAGCCTGAGTTATAGCTGGGCTTCTATATGTGTAGAGATAGCCAATAAAAGTAAACACAAGGAGGTGTTTAGAATATGAAATTGAGGAAAGCGATAAAGAAGATTGTGGCCTTAGGGGCAAGTACCCTGTTAGGAGCTACGATGATTGCTTCTGCAGCTGACTTGAGCGAGTACCCGATGCCGTTTATACAAGACGGTAAGTTTAGCGGTCTGCTCGTGATTGGAGATAAAGCAGCAACAGAAGATGTTATAGGTGTGAGTGATATTGCAATGAGTTTGCAATATGCAGCAACAACGAGCGTAGGCACAACAACTACAACAACAAGTGTTGAGGGAGATGCCTGGCTGGTAGGGACTGGCAGTAAAAGCTTGGAACTCTCTGAAATGGGAAATGCAGCTAAAAGAGAGACAATTAGGAATATAACAAGCAACATTGGTAAAGATGAATTGAATGCATTGGCAGATGGCGCAATAACAAACGATAAAGGAACAAGCAAATACCATCAATACCTGCATTTTGATGAAGCTACAACCAGCACTGCTTATGCTGAATATGTAACTTCAGATGACGATGTAACAGCAGATTTCTTCTATTTAGCATCAGGAGACTTGATTGCTAAATATGAGCTGGAGTTTACAACATCATTTGAAAGTGATATAGACACAACTAGCTCAGGTTCTGAATTAGAAGACTTTGAAGATGAAACTATAATAATGATGGGAGTAGAATACACTATTGTAAAAGCAACGAGAGCAGCTGCAAACAGAACAAAGCTGACATTGATGGCTGGCTCTGTTAAAGACACACTAAGTGAAGGAGAAACAAAGACATATACTATTGATGGAACTCCATACGAGGTAACTGTAATTGCAATTACAGACAGTTCACCAATAATAGCTAAATTCAACATCAATGGAGAGTCAACAAAATCATTAAAAGATGGATCATCAACAGTACTAAGTGATGGAACTAATATTGGTGTAAGTGATATTATTCCAAACGAAGCAGGAGATGTTACTCAGGATTTGGTTGAGTTTTATCTTGGAGCTGATAAGGTAGTTTTGCAAGACACCGTTATTAATGATGCAAACTCACAGAAAAGCTTATCTGTTAACGGAGACACAATAAGCGATGTTGATGTAATTATTGTAGGAAGTGATGATGCAACTACTTCAAAGATAGACAACATCATTATAAACATAACAGCAGATGATGATTTCTATATTGGAGCAGGAGAGAAACTGACTGATGTAATGGTAGCAGCTGGCTCAGAGGTAGAAGCTTTATTTACCCAGAACTGGGATATAAAGTATGAAGGCCTACAAAGTGCAGAGACAGAAGACGTTAAGATAAAATCAAGCGGCTCAAAAAAGTATGAGCTTGAATTTATAGATGCTGATGGTAATAAAGTTTCATTGCCAATAGCATATGCGGACGGAGTTAGCACATTGAGGATGGGCGACAAAAACTACAACCTTACAATAATTGAGAATGACACAATATCGAAAAAAGACTACTTTATATTGACAGATTACTCAGAGAGTAATGGACAGAGAAATACATGGGCATTGCAGTATAAAGGAGCTGATAAGTCCACTGATGACGACCCAGTAATTCAATTTAAGAACATAGGAAGTGGCGCTACAATTGAAAGAAGCTATAAAACAGACAACACAACAAAGATTACCTTAGGAGGCACTAATTTTGTGGTTTGTAATAAGGTAGCAGATACATCTGATAACTTTGATATTTTAGTTAACTTGGATGGGGACAGTGACTCAAATTGTAATGGTGATGTTAAAGTTAACATAAACACCAATGCTGGACTAGCAATAACTTTTGAAGGTAATGCAACGGCTAATGCTGCATATAGCAGAGTACATGCAAATCTAACTCTAAAGTTTGAAACACCTGATGTAGATGACTATGAGGATATGAAACCAACAATTTTAGAGTATCAACTAGAAGCAAATGCAGACACTGAGGTTGATATGAATGATAAGGATGGATTCTCTGGTTCTTTATTGACACCAGAAGACGAAGACAATGTTGGTTATGGCTATAACACTATGGGAGCATTTATTACCTTTAAGGAGCCATCAAGCAGCCCAGCACAATTGACAATAGCTTACCCAAAGACACAGAGACTACCTTTGGTATATGTAACAGCTGGTGTAACAAAGACAGTAGCTGGAAGTGCAGAAGCAGTTGAATCAGTAACCATCAACAAGATTGAAGTTGGTGCAACAAAGCTGGCTAGCGAAGTTACTGATGTTGCAGCACAAAACCTTATCTTAGTAGGAGGTCCATGTGCTAACCCAAGAGCAAGAGATGTAAAGGGCGTTACAGAGGAGACCTGTGCAGAAGGCTATGAATCTGGAAAAGCTTTAATAGAGCTAATTGACACAGGAGCTGGAAACGTTGCTTTACTGATAGCTGGCGCTGGTGCAGCAGACACAAGAGCTGCAACAACAGTTATGGCTAACTATGGTGACTATGAATTAACAGGCACCAGGATGGAAGTTGTAACTGCTACAAGCACTGTAACAGAGGTTGCTGAAGTAGCAGCACCTGCAGCAGACACAACAACTGACGACACAACAACTGTATAAAAAAGGCTAAAACCTTTTTTTCTTTTTTTCTTTTTTTAAAATAAACAAACTCATTCTTGAATGATTATATGGTAAGTTATTTATATGCAATAATCTTTTAATCAACTTAATGCAGAAATCAATACTTAGCAGAAAAGCAGAGATAAAATTTTTGATCATAGTTTTTATAATAGCTGTTATAGTTAGGCTTATCTATATTGATACAAGCTATTTCTTCTGGGATGAAACAGTATACTTGATGCATGGGAAGCTTTTTGCAGGACAGCAAGTAGGTTATGAACAGGTATTTGTAAGGCCACCCTTATTACCCTCTATTTTATTAATTCCCTCTTTATTTGAGGATTATGCCTTATTAGCAAGGATTATCGTTATTATATTAAATTCTTTGATAGTATTCCCATTGTTTTATCTCGGCAAATATATCAACCAAAAAACAGCGATTTTTTCAACTTTATTAATAACCTTTCTCCCAATTCATATAATAAATAGTAGGTGGATAATGACAGATGCTCCAGGAGCACTTTTAGGCCTGCTAACCTTACTATCCTTCTTCAAATGGGTAAAAGAAGAGAAAGCAATATTTGCGTATTTAGGTGCAGTATTTATGGCATTATCTATTCTGATGAAATTTACTAATCTATTATTATTTGCCCTCATATTGCCATTAATATTATTAAATATTAAAAAAATAAAAGAATTAACAATCTCTGCAGTTTTTTTTATCATAACTCTAGCTCCTTTTCTATTATATAACCTTTTTAATTACAATAACCCATTTTATATCTTCTCAAGAGCATTGCATGTTGTCTTTACAAATGATTCGGCAAGTACCAATTTCATATGGTTTATTTTTAAAGATAGTTTTGGGCTTATATTCATATTTTTGATTATTGCCGGATTGCTCTTATTTCTCCATGATTTAATCAAGAAGAAGACACCAATAAAGAAAAAGGCAATTGATTTCTATTTTGCCTATTGTTTTATTTTCATCCTAATCTATTTCATCTATATAATCAGTAAAGGTGTTGCAAAACCTCCAGGTATTGAATGGGAAGTTCAGAGATTCTTGCTTTTATTAGTTCCATTCTCATTATTATTCTGCGGATACCCTCTTTCTTATATCAGTTTCAGAAATAAGAAAATCTGGATATTTACAGGATTAATCATTTTAATAATCGGGCTTATACCTCTAAGTGAACAATTTGTAAGAGCCTATACGCCTGCTATTGAATTTGAGAACGGATTAAGGTATATTACAAAAGAATTTGGATTATATCTGAAGGATACTGAAATTAACAACCTTGCATGTTATGGCAATTGTCCACCAATAGCGTATTATTCCAATAAAAAGATAGATTCATATTACAACAAGGAAGATCTTTTTAATTCTGATCACCAATATTATATAATATTTGGAGAATCAGAAGATTATGAATTTAGTTATGCTCCAATAAATAAGATATGTAAAAAATGTTGTTGTGTTAGTTTAATTGAGAAAATTCAATAAACCTCTAAAATCCCAACACTTTCATCTTCATATAGCACTTCGAAGTCTTCTTTGTATTTTACGGTGTAGTTAAAGAGCTTAATACCCTGCTTTACCTTTATATCTGATTTATGATCTATAGTCTTTTTTATAGAAAAAAGTACTTAATTTTCATTACTTTGGTTTAATGCCAGTTTTACTCTTGATATGCAGGACTCTTTTATAAATTTATAGTTGATTTCTTTGCATACTGATTCATTCTTCCTTAATACAGCTATTTTTGCAATACATGCATCTCTTTGTACACTCATCTTTATTTTATCACATAATTTTTCATTTAATGTTTCGATTGCTATACTCCTAATGCACCCATCATGCAGTGGTTTAGTGCTGATATAAGAGCATATCTCAGCGTTAGATGTATTTCTTGCTATAGTATCATAGCAATCCTCTTTTGGGATGGGGTTTATAATTTCGGCGCATACAGAGTGGTCATTCTTAACTATAGCAATATCTTTATTGCATATATCTGACCAATATTGGGTGTTTAGTTCATTGCATAAAGAAAAATCCTTTTTTGATATGGCAATCTTTGCAATACAATAATCTTTTGCTTTTCCCTCTACTGAACTGCATATTAATAATTCATTTTTTTTTATTCCGATTTCTGCAATACAGGAATTTCTTACTATGTCTGATTGTATATTATTGCAGGTGCTTAATGAAATGATTTTGATTGCTTTTTCCAAATAGCAATCATCCCTGCTAATGGGGTCTTTTGAGGCTGCACATGATTTTTCCATGTTGCAACCGATTAACACGGTTAGTAGGGTTAATGTTATGATTAATAAGATAGTTTTTTTCATCTTTTTTTAGGTTTAAACCAGTATATTTAAAATTTGTTAATTTGAACCATCAATTTTCCTCATTTTTTCTTGAAAACACATATATCTTCATTCTGCCGTATTTTTTCGTACATCTGTGGAACTTGATCTTCATTACAAGGCTGATTAATGACATAATTATATTGAAACACATATTCCTGAAAAAACTTCTTTGGCTGATACACATACTTGTAATTCTTATCAAAGAAAATATAAAGCAACCAACGTTTTGCCATAGAAGGCTCATCATCCCACACAACATACACTAATGTTCTGTTCGCGTTTACATAGGGATATATATAAAACAGCTCTTCACTTAGTTGCCTGCTCCAATCTTTCTCAACCCAACTCCTAGAAGACTTTAACAAAAAGAGGGGTGCTGTCAATCTCTTCTCATTCTTTAAATCAGATATATTAACTGATCCTTGCGTTGCTCCAACCTCATAAATAGCAAGATTAAACGGTAAAAACAGAATTATTATAGCCAAAAATAAAGCAACTGCTGTTTTGTACTTATCTTTCTTGAATATCATTGCAAGAGAAGGCAAAACTAACAAAAACACAAAATCCTGCAAGAATGCAAATCTATGAACTCTTTCATGGTTCATGCATGAGAATAATCCACCTTCAAGATTCTTTAAGCAAGATTGATAATCTGGCATAGGATTTACTCTATTAAAGATAATTGAGTAAGGAACGAAAGACAATAATAGGATAATAATTACAACAATATATAACCATATATCACCTCTAAACTCCTTCTTTATGAAAAAAAGAGCAAAAGCAGGTATAAACAGCAATAAAAATACTGGCTCCACTATTGGTGCAGTGTAATGGGCAGTGTCGATACAATCACATCTTTCTTTATTAAGATTAAGTATATTGTCCCAATAAAGCTCTCCCTGATTTAATGATCCACCAAGAAAAAATAATAACATTATTAAAAATAAAATCCCCAATTTTTTAATTGCATCTGTTTTTTTGAGAAAGATATTCTTAACTAAAAGTAAAATTAAAATAATGCCAAAAAATACGAGTGAAGTTCCGTTATAGCTTATTGTTAATGCACCAAAAGCAATACCAAAAGCTGCATAATATGCTTTTTTTCCTTGTTTATGTGCTAGATAGAATAAATACAAACAAGGGAGGAACAATAGCAACGAGAAAAGCATAGTGGGGGATAAATAATAAAGTAAGGGCAATTTGAAACTCACTAATCCAGAAACGCCGGCAAATATACTTGCTATGTATTTGTTCCTGTAAATAGCAAGTAAGATAAGGTAAACAGTCAGTGAATTTACTATGATTCCAAACAGTATTGCGGCGAGATTCAGGTGGAATAATGGAAAGAGGAACTTAAAAAAAGCTCCAGTCAAGTGCATACCATTCACATAATTCAAAATCCCTTCCTCTTCAAGTAAAGGCAATCCATTTCTAGCTATATAGATAGACATACCATCATGTATTGGCTTTGTGTATCCCTTGCCTAAGGGTTGATCTGGATTAAAGAATAGGGGTGAAGCCCACAAAACTAAGGTAAACAGCAACAGAACAATTAAAACAATATGGTGCAAGTATCCATCTGTCCTCTTTATTTCTTTCTTCCTTAATACGAAATACCATATAATGTAAGAGGATAAGAATATAATCACCTTAAAAAAATAATGGGGTATCTTAAAGTAATTTATAAAAAACCATAAGAAAAAGATAAATGTTAGTGTACCACAGATTATATTCAGGTATGTTTTTTCTAGATTAATTTTCACATCTTATTTCTGTGGCTGTTTATTTATAAATTTTGCCCAAATCTTTTTTTCTTTTGTCAAAAACCACCCATCTATGATGGGTGGCATGTAAGGCAAAGTCGTGCAATCCATCCCTGTAATCTGGGTGGTTTTTGAGCTCAGAAATTTTCCACAATCTCAAGGAAGATTGGCCTTTGGCCACCAGTCATAGACTGGATGGAAAATTTCTGACATTCATATAATTTACTAAAGAATAGTTCCAATAAAAATATTATGCTTTGTTCTTGTAATTTTTAGCTTTACTTTGCCTTTGTCTTTATGGCAGTTGGGTATAGAAATAGTTCTTTGTTCTGCAATGGCTATTTTCTCGTTTTTTAATCTGCCAGGACATATTATCTCTGCCTCTATTATATCTCCTTTCTTGAATGGTTTGGGTAATGCTTTAGTTTTTATTATATTGAAATCCTTTTCGCTTTTTATCAGTTTTACCTTAGTATTTTCCTGCCATTCTTTTAACGTTTCATAAAACTTATCAAATGCGATTGGCTTTACAGGATTGCGTCCGAATCTGTAAGGAAGGAAATTCTGTATTCCAACATCTGCCCCTATCTCTTTGGCAAATTCTATGATTTTTGGCATCTCTTTCTCATTAACAGAAGGAACTAAAACAGGGGTTATTATTAAATGAGCTTTCCTGACGATGTATCTGCAGATTTCCCTTATTTTCCTTATGTTGTACCCTGTACCAGCTAGTTTCTTGGCTATTTTATCGTCGAGAGCATTAATCGAAAAATTGAACCTTGTCAGGCCAGCTTCTACCAGCTCATCTACCCTGTTTTTGGTTAACAAGATTCCGTTTGTATCGATAGAAATAGTCTTTACCTGCTTGCTTTTTGATAAATCCCTTATCAGGCCTGTTAATGGAGCATACAATAAAGGTTCTCCCTGGGAGGCAATATGCGCTTCTATATTATCCACATCTTTAAATTCAACAAGCTTCCTAAACTCTTCTACCATATAATCCTTCTCTATTACAAAATCTACCTCTCTTTTGTCTTCATCAACAGAGCAGTATATGCACTTAAGGTTGCAGCCAGTTATTGGCTTAACTTCAATGACATTAGTATCCCTGTCTATCAAACCAAAAGCCACATTACCTATTAACGGAATTCCACTATTTTTATGAATATATATTGTTTTTTTATTATTTATGCTGTTCTTTAAATTGTTAAGGCCTTTATCCAATAATGCATAGAATTTTCTTTCTGCCTTTTTTTGAGCTATATTTTTGAAGTTTATGCTGTTTTTGCTAATGGTGAAATCATCAATTTGCTTTAGCTCCTTTTTTGATAGCTGGAAATAGAATATTCTAAGGAAATTTACCCTAATCCTATCTCCTTTAGCCTCAAAAGATAAATCCTCAAATTTTAATATTACCATATAATATCAATAACTATACTAGGTTTATAAAATATTATGTTTGAAGCTATAAATATTTAAATATTGGCAGATATTATCCTTATTGGGGGAAATGGCAGAAGAAACTACATTGCCTAATAGTTCGAGTGCTTCGGAAGAAGCTCCAAAATCAAGCGAGCAGAGCTCTAGAGAAGAGTCTACCACGGAAGAGGTTACTATAACCTATGAAACCCTTTTTGAGCTTTCAAGAAGGGAGAAAGAGAGAAGCGAACTGCAAAAGCTAGATGATTCTTTCTTTGACAATATTTTAAGATACCTTAAAGATAAACAGGCAATTATAAATCAACAAGAGACAGAGTTGTTTTCAGCTGAGGAAAAGAGAAAAACAGAAGAGCAATTAGAGAATGTCAAAAGGATCATTAAGGACTTATATGCCAAGAGGGAGAAAAAGATAGCCAGTATGGCCATTGATAAAAGCAAGAATAAATCAGCCATTATAGATAATTCTGTTTTTTTAAAAGAAGAAAAAGAATTTTTCTCTACTTTAGTAAAAATATTAGATGTTAACAGGGAGAATGTTTTATCCAATCTTCTTAATTTAAAAGAGGTAGTGCCTACAACAGCTTTTACTCCAGAAAAAAAAGAGATAAAGGAAGAGAATAAATCTCCTAAGGAAACAAAGTTAGTGAGGTTTTTGCATGCTGTTCCTAAATTTGTAGGAAAAGAGCTAGAGGAATACGGCCCTTTTGAGGAAGAAGATATAGCTTCATTGCCTGTAGAGATTGTTAATGTCCTTATTAACAAAGAAAGGGTTGAGGAGATTAGTCAGGATTGAGTTTATGCTCATTCTCAATCTCCTTGTCCACATTGCTATAAGGGAATTTTTCTTTCTTTACCTCTAATAATCTTAAATAATATTCCTGTTTTTCCTTATCTATTCTAGGGTAATGTTTTAATATAATGCCTGTCTTTCCAATCCTTCCATTTAGCTCTTTTATAGATTCTCTCACTGTTTCGTGTATTGGGTAAGTGAATTTTATTCTGTCATCATTCTTAAAAACCCTGCAGATACCCCTAATAGAGATAACTTTATCATTACAATAGGTTTCTTGAATTAACCTATAACCTAAAATATCTTTTTTATTTGAGGAAATAATCTCTTTTATCTTTAATAAATCATTTTTTGATATTTTCTCGTCGGGGTCTAAAACTAAGATCCAGTCTTTTGCTGCTTTTCTTATTGAAAAGTTCCGTGCTTTGGAAAAATCATTGCACCATCCAAACTTGTACACCTTTGCACCATGTTTCCTGGCTATTTCCTTAGTCTTATCTTTAGAACCGGTATCAACTATTATTACCTCATCCGCTACATTCTTAACTAAATTGAGGCAATTTCCTAAAGATGCTTCTTCATCCTTTGTAATCATGCATAAGCTGATTGTTGCTTCCATTTTCTTAGAAAAAAGGATATGATATTTATCTTTTTCTACCATAAATAAAGAATAAAAGGATTATTATTGCTATTAAAGCTATTGCACTTAATGAAGCTCCTTTAAGGCTTCCGCTTCCGCTTATAACTGCGCTGCCTGTTGGAGACAATAATGCTTGTTGCGATTCTACTGTAATGGTGCTCCTTAAACCGTAGATTGCATCAATGCATGTATATTCCCCACCTTCAAGAAATGTGTATGTAAAGTAATCATTTTCATTTAGATTAGAACTTGTTGTCACCCTGGTTCCTCCAAGATAACATGCTATTTTATGCTGCTTTTTGTCTTTATTTATCCATTTAAGCTCTGTATTCTTATTTATTGTTTTTTTATCGGGATAAAACGAATCCGCCATTATCTCTATAATATTCTCTTCTTGAGGGGTTATTTCTTCTGTTTCTGCTTCTTCTGGTGCTACCTCTTCAGCTTCCCCCTCAATAGGTATAGATACATCTATAAGTGATTCTTCTTTTGGCGTTTCTTCTGTAGGTTGTACTTCTTCAGCTCCAGATATTTCTTTTGGTGTGATAGGAGAGTTTAGAACAAGAACTATAACGAGGATGACCACAGCAGCAATCAGTATCAAAGGCACAGTATTCTTCTTTACATTGGTAGTTTTTTTCTTTACATCCTCACTCTTTTTCTTCATATCATCATCTACAATGTGTGACTATAAAAATCTTTTGGTAACATTTATAAATAAATACCCTTTCCCAAATAATAATGAAAACAATGGAAATCAAAGAGCTTGGAAATCAAAGATTTCCAACCCATCAAAGCTTACAGCTTTGATATTTCCAAGCTTTCATTTTTCGTTACACTCAAAATGAAAATTCCAAAGATAATTAAAAGGTACTGCAAATACTGCAAAAAGCATACAGAACACAAGGTTGCCCAGACCAAAAGAGGCTCGCCAAGCAGCATGACCTATGGAAGTAAGGTAAGAGCCAGGAGAAGAGGGGCAGCTCGCGGAATAGGAAACAGGGGGAGATATTCAAAAAAAGCAATAACAAAGTTTAAGATGACTGGCAAAAAGGCAACAAAAAAGACAGATTTAAGATATACATGCAAGGAATGCAAGAAAACCCATATGCAAAAACAAGGAATAAGGGCTAAAAGGGTTGAGTTTGTTTAAAATTCTGAAAAATTATATAAATCTATTTGCGTTTCTTCACATAAGTCGTACAGGAGGGTAGAAAATGAAAGCAATCAAAGAACCAACAAGCAAATTCATAAAAATAAGATGCCCAAAATGCAAGAATGAGCAGATAATCTTTGGCAAGATAAGCTCACAGGTAAATTGCCTGGTTTGCTCTAAGAAGATAGCAGACCCTACGGGCGGTAAAACAAAGGTTAAAGCACGAATATTGGAAGTTTTAGAGTAAGATGTTACTAAAGAAAAAGGATGTTCCAGAGGAGGATGAACTTGTTCTTTGTAGTGTTACAAAGATTTTTCACCATGGTGTTTTTGTAGATATTGATGAATATGGCAAAGGGGGCATGATACATATCTCTGAGGTAAGCCCAGGCAGAATCAGAAACATCAGGGATTTTGTTAAAGAAGGGAAAAAGATAGTCTGCAAGGTTTTAAGGGTAGATATAGAAAGAGGACATATTGACTTAAGCCTGCGTAGAGTTAATGCGGGCCAGAAAAAGGAGAAGATTAATGAAATAAAACAGGAACAAAAAGCAGAGAAGATAATAGAGTTTGCCGCAAAAAAATTAAAGACAGATACTAAAAAGCTTTATGGTGAGCTTTCCTCGAAAATTTTTGAAAAGTACCATTTTGTGCATCTCTGTTTTGAAGATGTTGTTAAAGGAGATTTTTCCCTGGATAAGTTAGGTATAGACAAAAAAACATCTGATGTTTTAACAGAACTTATAAAAGAAAGGATGAAACCTACAGAGGTTTTTGTTAAAGGGGAATTAAAGCTAAAGAGTTACCAGCCTAATGGTGTCGAGATAATAAAAGGTGCTTTAAAAAAGGCACTCGAGACTCCTGATGTAAGTATAACCTATGAGGGGGGAGGATCCTACAAGATAAAAGCTAAAGCAACAGAATATAAAGTTGCTGAGAAGATTCTGGAAAAATCAGTTAGTGATACTTTATCATTTATAGAATCTCATGAAGGAGAAGGAGAATTTGTTAAGGGAGAATGAAGCATATTCTCGTGTGTAAAGACTGTGGTGTGTACACAATCAAGGACAAATGTCCTAAATGCGGCAAGGGTACAATAAGGAAGATACCCCCTAAGTACAGCCCAGATGATAAATATGGGAAATACAGGAGAAAAGTTAAATTTCAATCACTTAAAAGAGTTGATTTAATATGAGCACATGGAGAATTGACCAATTTGGTAAAAAACCAAATCTGAAAAATACGATTTTGATAGAAGGATTGCCGGGCATAGGGAATGTTGGTAAAGTTGCAACTGATTTTATGATTGACGAATTAAATGCTAAAAAGCTTTACGAAATTACTTCCCCCACATTTCCTAACTCTGTTTTTGTCAATGAAGATAATATGGTAGAACTGCCTAAGATTGAGATATTTTACAAAAAATTTGATGGTAATGACCTGCTCTTGCTGGGAGGAGACGTACAACCAATAGATGAGGTAAGCTCATATAATTTTGCTGAGAAAATTCTCGATTTGATTAAGGGTTTTAACACTAAAGAGATTATTACCCTAGGGGGCATAGGCTTAGCTGATATACCTAAAAAACCAAAGGTTTACTGCACTGGAAATTCAAAGAAAATAATCAAAAAATATAAACATAAAGGTGTTAATAACAATCTTTATGGTGTAGTTGGACCAATAGTAGGTGTCTCTGGTCTGTTG
>SDBT01010023.1_pt1 | contig 15333 bp, 21 predicted proteins | sample 2277101 | NCBI WGS metagenome assembly SDBT01 (sample SAMN10404973, study PRJNA504765) | marine sediment metagenome | isolation source: marine sediment core GS10_PC15, 103 cmbsf | place: Arctic Ocean: Southern Knipovich Ridge | collected 2010 | reverse complement strand
TATCATAATAAATGCAAGGTTATTTAATGATACTTACCATTTCCTTGCTTAAATATACAATTATAACAGATATAAATCCAGTATTATTAATATATTATGACTTTTCAAGGAGACCTTAATTAATGCCTTTCGGGAAAATAAAGAACAGGAATGGACGACCACGGCACCCTCTTTCGTCTATTCGTGAGAAAGAGGATCTTAGTCGGGGTGAACTTTCTATTATAATTGGGACATCATTATACATGTTGGCACAGGTTGAAAACGGCCATTCTCAGTTACCATTTGAAAATTTATATGCTTTATCCGAAGCATATGATCTTGATATTAAAGAATACGAAAAAGAGGTCAGGGATTTCCGGTATAAGATGCGTGATTATTTATTAGCTCTTTATTAGAATCGATTACAGGGCGTCAAAAATAGGATACACTATTTATGGAAGATTGTATGATTGTACGACAAGACAATTTGGACCATGCACCAGAGAAATGTCATAAATGCAAAAAGACATTTAACGAAGATGAGAAATTTTATCGCTTTGGGACAGGGGATAGCATAGCAGATTTTTTTTGTATTGACTGTGTGAACAAGGCCAGTCCACTTGGGCAACGATTAAGACCAATGACTATGTATTCAGATGGGCAGTAAAAATATACGGTAAATACTAAAGAGTTATATAACATGAATAAACAAATTATACATTTCGGTCGGGACCCATATAAGCCAGAATTTTATAATCTGATAATCCGGGCATTTGGAATCGGTTCATCTGATTTATCTGAGGAAATCCGTGATGTACTTCTGCAAAAAGGATTTATGTTATTTCACTCAGATGAAAATATAATTGAGGCCTGTTTCAGAAATAGGTACCCAGAAGTATTAGATAAATTTCATGAGTTAGAGATAACAGGTTGGAAAACCAAGGAGGAATCAATTATGATCTGTTCTCAAAAGACTATTAATGCAATGGATAGATGGCTTAGCCCAGATACTTGGTATAAATTGGATAAAGCAGATGATGACCGATATTTTCGTTTTGTAAGACTATTATGGGAAGACATAAAAAATTTACCAAATGACCTTTTGGATGATGATATAATAAAGTTGCTAACTGAACAGATTGAAAAACACCATCCCGGTTTCACTCACGTTACAGGTAATGAAGAATATATAAGACGATATCAAAATAGAACGCGTGATATATTAGATTTCTTGAATTCCACTTTTATCTAATAATTTAAGGAGAATTGTGATATCATCAGAAACTCGCAAAGGATTTGAAGAGTGGAGGTTGAAGAAGGTCGGAATTGAACTTCGAGACCCCAGCGGTACCATCCTTGGCTGTATGTATTGTGAGCGGGGATGGTCACCAAATTTACTACCTGGTGGACGTATGCCCAAAGGATGGTGGAAATGTCCAAATGGTTGTAATGAGAACATGAAATTTCCTTATTAATTTTCAAGCCCGAAATCCGTTACCGGCTGATCGGAAGCCGGCGGGCTCATTAATTACCCCGGACGGTAGTTTTTAGGGCTTAGGGGATGAAAAAAGAAAGTAGACTCATAACATTTGAAGATTGTAGAAAGGTCGTTGACCTGGATACCATTGTATGGATGGTTCAATACAAAGAAGGGGTCTCATTAAAAAAGGCCAGAGAAATTCTATACTTCCTTGATAAAAAGGAATTAGAATCGAAACTCGAGCAAGCAACTTGGATATTATTTGAGGAGATTCTGTTGGGTGTAAAAGTTATCGAAGAAACAGAGAATTTTTTGTTTCTTGATCTTGATTCGCTGATTGCATCAGCGGGGGGACAGGACAAATTCAATACATGGTTAGAAGAGTGTGATATGAAAAATGGAGTATTCACAAAAAAAGGATTCAGGTACTTTATAATGCCTAAAACGGGAATGCTTAGGAGTTAGGGTGGAATATAATGACGTACAAAAAACCATTAACCGCCGGACGATCGTCGCTGTATAGTTTCATACACACACAATTTTGAGGGTTTTAGATAGTAGTTATAAACTATCAACCTAAAAAAGATCGTCACTTATACGGCGAATATGAAAGCCGTTTTTAGCACATAGGAGAGAAAACCTTGGAATACCCGGAATTTAAGTATGTAGACCTTGCAATAGGCGTATTTAATAAAAGAAATACAGTCGTAGAGACAACCACAGTGCGTGAAAAATTGCCATAGGAAACGAATCACTCATATGAATGAAGAAATCATTATCCAATTACTAAAAGAAGCTGAGGATGTTATTAAGCAGCTCGGCAATAAATTTACAGATGGTCCGGAGCGAGAATACTTGAAAACAAATCTACTGGGTATTCAAACACAATTAGTCGAAATCCAGGGGGCACGGATCGACAATATACTCAATTCCGGTCAGGAAACGGATGAATTGGATGAATTAGAATATGATCTGCAGCGCCAGTTGAATACTCTGATAATGAAGATTGATAAAATAATGAAGGAAGAATAAAAACCTGCAACCAATAGGGTTATTATGATAGATCCTTACTCTAAATTTGCAAAATTACTCAAAGATTCAATCCGGATAAATTCAAGGATTTTTTTTAAGGATATAAACAATAAAGAGGCAAATATTGATGAGAGAGGACAGACCGCAGGATCCTTCTTACTCCAAGTAAAAGAAATATATAGTAACTATCTTGAACGTGTTGCCAAATTAATATTGGTAGAATCAAAGAAGATAATTTCTATTCTAAATTTAACCGATATAGATAAGATTGAAATAATGTTTAAGCGGGAGTCAAGATTAATTCTAAACTCTAATACAAATCTGCCAAAACTTAGAATTGAGGAACACTGTGTGAGGATTGGAGTGCCGACTGAAACAAGAAAAGCCTGTATAAGAGGTATTGACTGTAATTCAGGGCTAATTTTAGAATCAATGAACCACGAAATTGATTTATATTTGTCAGAAATATCAGTTTCAAAAGACTCTCCACCAGATAAAAGCAATGAGTTTAAAAAAACTAATACAGAAAATAAGAGTGGGGAATTGGAAGCTGCCCAGCATTTACTACTTAAGATGAGAAATAAAATCCGCAGAAAAAAAGAATATTCCCACTATGAACGAAATCTTGATGAATTGAAAAATATTATTGATGAGACCCGAAAGGTTAATGGAAAACATAACTATTCAGCCATAGGGAGAAAAATTGGAACAGATAATCAAACAGCTCAAAGATGGATTGAGAATCTCGGTCTAAAAAAGCATTAAGATTTAAATCCCGCCTCGCAATAATCATACCATTAATTTGTTCTAAAAAATATTTCCCACATTTAAAATTTTGCGATAAAACGCAAATTCTTATTCGCAAATTGGTCATTTTGCGATGGCACGCATTTTTCTATGGATTACTAAGTAAAATGAAACGATATCAAAATAATCTAACAAAGGAGAAAGGATGTCGAATCAAATTGATCAAAATTTTGATGAGCCGGTCGATGTTGAGGGCGCTGCCAGAATTCTAAAATTAAAGAAAAGTACGATTTATCAATTAACTCATCAAAGAAGATTACGATTTTTTCGGGCGCATGGTAAAGTATATTTTCGACGCCAAGATTTATTAGATTACGTTTTCAATGCAGATAATGCTGTCTTAAGCCGGGGAGAAATTGAAGACAAAGCGAATCAACAATTACTCCGTGAGCAACAAAATGTTGAAAATTGACAATCTGTCAGTAGCTGATATTGCCAAGGTGTTGGTTTTAGAAAGAGCTTCTAATGGCCGATATCATTGTCCCATTCTTGAAAAGCATAATGGAGATCATGAGAATGCTGGCTTAAACATTAAGAGTAGCGGGGAGTTTGTTTGCACCTGCAGCGCCATGGGCAGGGGATGGATCGAACTGGCATCGACCTTATACGGGATTGATAAATCAAAAGCCGAAGAATGGTTACGATCACGGTTGAAAGGGGAGATCATTGGTGAACAATCAACTTGAAATTATTATTGACCGCGAGATATGGAATCGTCTTACCAGAATTTCTATCTCGAGTGCTGCGATGCGATGCTTAACTGTCATACTTGGAAAAACACACGGTATAGGTAAAACTTCATCTCAAATAACCCTGTTTCAGTTTGTGTCAACCACCGGGATTCAGAAGCCGCATATTTGCAGAGCATTGAACAAGTTAAGGGAATTGGGGATCATTGTTGCCAAAAGTGGTAAAGGGGGGATTGGGGAGTATAGCATAAACCTTGATTTTACGGAATGGAAACCGTTACTCAAAAAGGAACCGTTACCGAAGAAGGTAAAAGATGTTGCCAAAATAGATAATGAGGAGGTACCTCAAAAGGAAGAAAATTCTTCAAATGAAGTAATGGATATTACTGAAGAGAATGAAGATAATGGGGACATGGGCAGGTGGTGGTGAGCCTGGAATGCTTTAAGAACGGTATAAACAAATTCCTGCAAACGGGGAAACTGGAAATTGATAAATAGTGATAATGGAAATTCGGAAAAAAAGAAGAGTGTACCGGGTAATGGTTATATCAAGATTTACCGTTCTCTTGCTAAACACAATGTGGTCGGATTTAAAAAACCATTCTCAAAATTTGAAGCGTGGATTTGGATGCTATTAGAAGCAAAATATATAACACAAACTGAGTATATAGAATTTGGAAATAAAAGCCGAATAGTAGAAACACCGAGAGGATCATTTACTCATTCATACAGGTATCTTGCCAATGCCTGGGGATGGTCAAAAAATAAGACTGTAGTATTTTTAAAAGATCTAGAAGCGGACAATATGATAACACAGAAACAGGTACAGCAAATAAAACAGACAACTATCTGTAATTATGGAACTTACCAAGAGGGAAGGGACAGTAAAGGGACAGTAAAAAGTACGGACAACCAATTAAAAATAAAGAACTTACAAGAGAGGGAGGGACAGCAAAAAGTACAGAATAAAGAAAAGATAATATATATAGTCGAGTGTCTTAATCAAAAAATCGGTTCTAAATACAAATCAACATCAGAAAAAACTAAAAAACATATCCAAGCAAGGCTGAACGAAGGGTTTACTGTGGAAGATTTTGAAACGGTAATAGATACAAAATGTGTCGATTGGTTAGATAATCCTGAATATAATAAATATCTAAGACCAGAAACTTTATTCGGATCAAAGTTTGAATCTTATCTAAATCAAAAACAGAAGGTGGAGAATTTCCCCTTATGATAGAAACAAAAGACAGTAGAGAAATAGAAAAAAATATACTTGGTATGTTATTCATTAGCCGGGGTGTTGCGAAGAAGATTGTAAGCCTCTGCATCGAAGAAGATTTTTATTACTCGGTCCACAAGAGCTTATTCCGGGCTGCAAAAGAACTGATTGATCAGGGGAAGTATTTTGATTTGACTTATATCTGTGATTATTTGGAATGGGAAGATGCGACAGAAATTGCAGAACTAAATCATTATGGGATAACGGATGTTCTGTTTGAGGAATACTTTACCAGGATAAGGGAAATATCAGTGAAAAGAAGAATAAACACATCTGAAGGAAATTTTGATGAAATAAGTGCGCTGCTGAAAGAAGCAGATATATCTTTTTGTAGTGACCTTGGTGTTATTGACAGAGACAGGGTAAAAAATTATATCGATGATAAGAACGAAAATATTTATACAACCGGCTGGTTTAATTTTAGCGAACATTACAAAATTTCTAAAGGGCAGATAACGGTTGTGACCGGTATTCCCTCACATGGCAAGAGCACCTTCCTTGACAACCTGGCTATTAACATGGTCAGTAATCACAAATGGAAAGTAATGTTTTTCTCTCCTGAAAATCTACCGGTTGAAAAGCACGTTTTTAAACTTCTCAGGATGTTGAATTTCGACGATAAAGAAAAGGCTTTAGACTGGATAGAAAAGAGTTTTAGGTTTTTGGCTCCGCATCCAGACAAAAGAACCTTGAAGAATATTCTATACAGCGTGAAAGACGTTGATCTATTTATAATTGATCCCTGGAATGAATTAGAGTCTGCGCGTCCTAGTGATAAGACCGAGACAGAGTATATTGGCGAATGTCTAAAGCTTATAAAGGCTCATGCTGTAATGAACGATATGCACATCATTATTGCAGCACACCCAACAAAACTTTACATAAATGAACAAGGTGAATATCCGGTACCTAAACCCTATGATATTAGTGGTTCTGCCAATTGGCTCAATAAAGCCGATGTCTGTTTTAGTGTTTACAGACCACATAAAAATGGTATTCTAAACAATCGGACAGAGATATATATTCAAAAGATCAGGTTCCAGCCAGAGAACGGTCAATTAGGCAAGGTCGTGTTTAAGTATAAAGACTTTGTATTTGAAGAGGTTGCATAATGCCAGAGATATACGAAGTAAACGGACAGAAATATCGGATACCCGATAATCTTAAAGCTAAATTCCTTGCCCAATTTCCAAATGCAAGAAGTCTTGGAAAAGAACAAAATATGACCTTTTCTCAGGGCGGGAAGGTATACAATATCCCTCAGAGTCTTGCTGATAAATTCAAATCTCAATTCCCTGATGCAACGCAGTTAAACGTTTCTGATCCATCCGAGGTAGACAGGCTGAGACTTTTATACGACCATGCATCAAAGAAATATGATCTAGGAAATTATGATGAATTCTATGCGAAGATGCATGACCCGAATAAACGCAAGATTTTATATCAGAGTCTTTCTAAAGATTTTGACCTGGGGGATTTTCAAACATTTGAGGCAAAGATTTCTCCATCCCTGAGGCCGGCAGATCCAACGGAACTAAGGGGAGGCGCACCCCAGATAATTCCGGATCCGATACCCCCTTCAACCGATCTTCCTCTTACGACCGCTCCCGCTGAATCCACAAAACAACCTGTTCAAACACAATTGATGCAGGAGCCTGGTACAGAGTTAACTAGGGCAGCCGGTGATAAAGATAAAGAGGATTTTGATAAATGGATGGATGAGCCGGGATATTTAGGTGAGATACTTAGAAGTTTGGAAATAGGATCGAGCAGGATCGGTGCGGGACTTGCAAGATTGCCGGCGGCAATTTATAACACCGCGGCAATCCTACAAAACTATATCGTCAGTGTGTTGGGTAGAGAAGACCTGGCCGTGAAGACGCCGGAGTGGGCGGTTGATAACCCGGTCTCAAGCTGGTATGATAATAACATAAAACTCCTTCAGGCGAAGAATACATACTATGACAAAGGAATTATAGAGTCATTCAAAGCGGGCAAGCCCAACGACGCATTTAGAATTTTAGGACGTCAAATGGCAGAGAATATTCCTCAACAAATCGCCATACTTATCGGCGCCTATTTTGGTGTTCCTCCTTCTGCTACCCTGGGCACTATGGGTGCTATTGCGGTCGGGCATAAAACCAAAGAGTTGCAGAATATAGATATCCCTGAGTTTCAAAAAGGGATCAATGCATTTAACGAAGGGGCATTGGAAGCGATAACAGAATCTATTGGTACTTACAATATTGCCCAAATTGGTAAAGCAATGTTACAAAGGATTGGTAAGGAAAAAACCGCTATATCTATCAAATATGGTGTGACCAATTCAATGCGAGATGCCTTTGAGAAGCTTTATCCGGCAACCGCTCCTTTGTGTGAAGCGATTGAAGAGTTTGGCAATACTGTGGCACGGAATTGGAATGACATAATTACAGGTGTTGACCCAGGTAGAGATCTGTTTGAAAGTGCTGCCGATGCCTTTTTAGTTGGATTGGGTTCTGGAGCGACAACTACTGTTCCCGCATATACAGCAGGAAAACTTTCAAAGATGCAGGACAAAGAATCTGAGTTGGATCAACCTCAGAAAACCTCAGGTTTGAAAGAAAAAGAGGACGTCACTGAGACCACCCCCTCAAAGCCCGAAACGGGGCAAATTCAGGAGAAAACAGAGCCGGCAGGGTAAATTAGTACCCAAGCCTTCAAAGATGAAATAAAGGCTAAATTCACGCTCTCAGCTGTAAGGACACGATGGATTATTGACCAGCTGAAGAACCTGAAAACCAGGGAGGAGCAATATAAACGATTCGACGAACTGCAGGAAAAGAGAATACTCACAGAGAGAACTATGGAGGAGTTGAACGAAATAGGCTTTGTCTTTCATGAAGATTAAACCTAAGTCCTTAATCCAATGCGGTTTATCAAAAGCATCAAAATGAGGTAAAATCGAAGATAAATTCAATGTCCATTGCGGTTTACAGTGAGAGAATATTGCAATTTTTCTTCAAATTTGTACACAATTGTCACAAAATGGCAGTATTTCGGGGGATGAGATTAATTGATGAAGGTTCTCAAACGCACTAATATCAAGTGTTTTGGTTGATTCACATATATTTGTAAAAGACGTGTACTGACATATGAATTGTTACTTCCGATTTAATCTCCAGGACCAACGATCGGGTCGTCGGTAATATCGCTGGCGGCCTGTATCAAAACTTATAGGGGCGGGATATTTCAGATTTTTGTAATGGTGGAGTGAATCATAGAGTAGAGATACACAGAGCTTTGCTTAAAAGGGGGTATCTAGAATGGGAAAGGATTGTTCGTAGCAAAATTAAGCAAAGGTATAAGCGTGTTAAAATCAATACTACCCAGCTTTGGATTTGTGAGGTTGGTAGTCTAATAAGAAATGAAAATTGTAAAGGTCGTGCTTATCGTAGGGTGTTTACCAGATTTGGCAATAAATGGACATGTGATAACTGCTCACGGAAGATTGCGCTTGATAACGAATCAAGATGGCAATTTTATTTAAAGGCGTGATTATTTTGTGCAGAAAAGCGGAGTCTTTTGGAAGGTAATATTAAGTAATGAAATCTCTTAAATGTACTTATATCAATTGTCTTTGGCGCTATGCGAGTATTCATAAATGACCGGGACTAAAGTATGGACCAGGCACAAATTAGAAAACTCTGGATTCAGTACTGGACAGAACATGATAAATTAGAATCAAAATATGGTTTCGATCATCTGTCTTTACATCATCTATTACCGGAATACCTAGAGGAATTTAGAGATCTTGCCTGTGGCGCTAAAACACGCGCAGGGACACCCTGTAAAAGAAAAGATATTTATGGTAGTGGACGTTGCAAATTTCATGGTGGTTTAAGCACCGGTCCGAGAACTGTTGAAGGGAAAAAGAGATCTAGTATGAACGGATTTAAACCGAAGAAGAAACGAACCCTATGAACTGTCAAGAAATGCTAAGATTGGGCCATGATGAACGAAGCCCATGGATATATGACAAAACTTAACATTGTGGTGTGATGTGTGAACGCCATGGAAAGTGGACAAAAGTAGACATTCAAGAGCATCTGTCAAAGTAGGCTGTTAAGAAATGTTAAGGTTCGGGTTGGAGCGTGATGAGCGAAGCCCGTGAAGGGTAGAAAAAAGTAGAGATTATGGAGAGACGATCGGTGAATAATCAACCCGAAGTTAGAATTGCTGGCGAAGTCTGGGACCAGTTAACCAGAATCCGTATTCCCGGCGAATGTAGACAGGTGCTTGACCATATTATACTGCAGACCCATGGCTTTCAAAAGAAGCCCGATAAAATATCGCTTTCACAATTCATGGCTGCAACAGGTATACGCTCGAAGTCACATGTACATCGTGCGCTCAACAAATTGAAAGAAATGGGCATCATTCTAATTGCCAAAGATGGTAACAGAATTGCCAAAGAATATCGTTTTAACTGTGATCACTCAAAGTGGAGACCGTTACCTAAAAGGGGAACGTTTGTTAAGCAGGAACAGGGTGTTCCCAAAAATGATAATACAGATGTTACTAAGCAGCCTGAACGATCCCCAAAGGAAGAAATGACAGAACCGGTAACCACAGAAGAAAATGAAGACATAAACGATTTAAATAGATGGTGGTGATCAGATGAAGATATCTAAAGAGATTGAAAAGGGTCCGACGGAGATAATACGGATAGCTCTCAATGAGTACAAAGGAAAAGAGTATATAGATATCCGTCAGCACTTTAAGAGTAGTAGCGAGGATTACTTACCCACCAAGAAGGGGGTAACATTTAATCCAGAGATTATCGACGAAGTAATAGGGGGATTGAAAGCTTTAAAAAGTAAATAGATTATTCAGATAATTTCCTGATGATGGTTTATCTCATCTCACTCTCAGTATAAAAAGAGAGGAGGTGGGGTGTTGAGTGTGATGGTCAATACACGGATGTAAACAATGCCGGTTGTACTACATAAAAGATTACTGAACGTAAAGATGGCGGAGGATTATAATGAAGATAGCAAAAGAAATTGAGAAGGAATTGTGTCATGGATGATGAGAAAAAATCAAAGGCAATAATTCAGGTACTGGCAAACTTGCTTGACAATCCAAAGGCCACATAATTGGACAGAAAAGACGGATCTAAATATAAAACATGAAATTACAACAGAAAATGCCGCTGCTGAATTGCGCCGGATGTTAGCTAATATTCCACAACTTAAGATTTATAAGGATAGGATTGATGACATAGATTTTAAAGAAATATCATTTGCTACTAGTAGTATAAATGAGTGATTTCTGATGAAGAATTTAAGGTTAAACTATACACGGATATTACTTGTATCTTAGGCGAAATTCATCTATTTTAGAGGCGCTTTATGCGATATATAATGTCTGTTCTTCATATAACTATTTTATTGAAAGTTTATACTCAAAGAGATCCAAAATGAGAAGGCTACTTGTCAGTGTAAGGGGACCAAAAGAGGCGCTTGAAGCAGCAAAAGGCGGTGCTCATATTGCTGATGTAGAATATCCAGTTTCAGCATTAGGAACTCCATATCCTTTAAATATTTTTAATGTCCGAAACCGTTTAAACAAAGCAAATTTTTCTAAAGTATTAGTTTCAACAAACATTGGTGAAGTTCAACAAATCAGAGCTTCCGCTTGCCAAGCAGCTTTAGGTGTTGCTGTTGCCGGGGCAGATTTAATTAAATTCGGTCTTGCAGAACAATCGCCGGAGGCAGCTATTTATTTAGCAGATAATATAGTTAAAACTGTAAAAAAGTTATCAGGTAAACCTAAAAAATTATATCCGGCAGTATTTGTAGATAAAGATATGACCCGTTTTTTCGATCCATTAGTTCATGGTGTTGATCTTGTAAAGGAATCAAAAGCAGATGGCCTGCTTATTGATACTTTCAACAAATTGATTGGAAAAGGATTGTTGGATTTTTTAAACACTGATGATATTGCCAATTTTGTAGACAAAATGCATTCAATAAAAAAAGAAACCTGGATTGCCGGTTCCATTCAAGAATTTGAACTACTTTACTTATGGAAAACAGGCGTTGATGTAATTTGTGTCCGGGGAGCCGCTTGTTCTCCATCAGAAGGTAAGGGGAGATTTGGTTCTGTGAAAAAGGAAATTGTAGAAAATTTAGTAAATACAAATAAATAAATTTCTTCATATGGAAAGATTATGTATATAAAAAGATTATATCTAAAAGATATTAGGTGTTTTAACAAAATTAATATTGACTTTGAAGAGCCTGGTTCTTCTATTTTAATCCTTGGTGACAATGGTGATGGAAAGTCCACGATTTTGAAAAGCCTGGCAATGGGGCTTTGTGATCAATCCAGTACAGCAGCTTTGTTTCGTGAATTACAGGGAGAAACTGTAAGAAGGGAAAAAGGACAAGAAGAAGTAACAACAGGAAAAAATGGCTTTATTGTTGTAGATTTAGTTAGTCCCAATGGCCACAAATACCAAATTGAAACTAAAATTACTTCACTTGAGAAATTTGAACGTGTAAGTCAGATATTGTATGAAACAAAGAATAGTGAAGAGAAGAGAGAAATTAAACAAGACGAATTCCCCTGGGATCAAATATTTGTATCTGGTTATGGTCCTGGTATAAGAACTCATGCGACATCTGATTTTCAACACTATCTTGCGGTTGATGCGGTCTATCCATTATTTAATTACTCTTCGCCACTCCAAAACCCTGAGTTAGTTATTCGCCGCTTATTATCAGCAGCGGGCGATAAGGTAGAAAGCTACGAAGAGAAAGAAAAAGAAGAAGCTAAATTATTGAGTAAAATACAAGATTTAATGGCAGACCTACTGGATCTGGAGTCTCCGGATAATTTTATACTAACCCCGACAGGCATAAAAGTTATTGGCCATTGGGGGATTTCTGAACTATCTGAATTGGGGGACGGGTATCAAGCAGTTATTAATTTAGTAGCTGATTTACTTTCTTGGTGGTTTCTGAGAGAGAACGAAAACAGTGAGTGGGATCTTGGAAACTTAAAAGGAATTGTAATTATAGATGAGATAGAGCAACACCTTCATCCTAAATGGCAAAGAAGAATTTTTTTCAGACTTAGAAACAAGTTTCCAAATACTCAATTTATAGTCGCAACTCATTCTCCACTTGTTGCATCTGCAAATAAAAATGTGGATGTTCATTTATTGAGTCCAGGGAAACATAAAAAAATTAATCCGTACGGATGGCTTGCGGAAGATGTATATGAAAAAATGGGATTGGAAGATTCTCGTTCAAAAGAATTTATCGAAAAGGTGATTAATAGATATCGATTTCTTGATAAAAAAAACAATGAAACTGATTTACCTGAGGAAGAAAAAACTGAGTTTAAAGAGCTAAAGAAACAATTGGCTGTGTTACCTGAAAGTGACCCTATAAAACTTTTAATTGAAATTGAAAACATAACAAGTGACTTGAAAAAAACCAGTAAGGAAAAGGAAAAGTGAAAAATGTCAACCGCGTTTCTGAACCTAGTATCTTACGAGAGAATTCCAAAAAATGGACAGATGATCTCTTAGCAGCAATTGATAATTACAAAAAAAACGGTGTAATAATACCCCCTAAGGTAAAAAACCGATACAAGAAAAAAGATGTTTTAGATGCTCTCAAACGAATGTATAGCGATGGATATGGGACTTGTTTTTGCTGTTATTGTGAATCTCCAATTGAAGATGTAGGTTATCCGCACATTGAACACAGAAAACCTAAGGATAAGGATTTATTTCCCAAAGAAACATTTAATTGGAGGAATCTTCATTTAGCCTGTGAAAAATGTAATAAGAATAAAGGAATACAATGGGATATAAGTAACCAGATTCTTGATGCTGTGAAAGATAAACCGATAGAAAAACATCTTGGGTATAAAGTAACATATCCCGAGGGTGTTTACGTCGAGACAATAACCCAACGTGGAGTAACTACCGAAAAACACACTGATTTGAATCGAGAGCCTTTACGTATCGCTAGATTGAAAATCCTGAATTCGATAAAAGAAAGTGTTGATATAATTAAGGCATCTTCCAATGAACCGCGAGCCTACACCGCAAAACAAATGTTGTTTGATAAATGTAGCGGAATACATGGCTCTTTAATAGCATGGGCGTTAAAAATTTAAATTTAAATAAAATTGAAAAAGAACATGTCTCGAACTAAACGTAATATACCGTATGGTTATGAACTTATATTGGATCTGCATGAATGCGATATAGGCACATTTAATAGAAAGTCGTTAAAAAAATACTTTAAAAAATTATGCAACCAAATTGATATGACACGATGCGAACTTCATTTTTGGGATGATGAAGGGATTTCGCCCGATGAACAGCAAACTTCACCGCATACTAAAGGGACATCTGCTGTTCAATTTATACTTACAAGCACAATTGTCATACATACACTAGATCTTTTTAAGGCACTCTATATCAACATATTCTCTTGCAAAAAATTTGATGAGAGACTGGCTGAAGCATTTTCAAAAGAATGGTTTAAGGCTAATGAAGTCCATTCACATTTCATAGAAAGGCTATAGCAATGATAATATATCAGCGCGATATTGACCTTCCAAAATATGACGGGAACGACTCAATTATTGACTATTTTGAAGAACAAATTAAAATCAAAATTGATGATGGTGAAATACCGATTAGGTTTGGAATTACAAAAACTGATAATAATAACTATAAATGTGAATTAGGCGTACTTCGCATTAACAAAAGTAATTTAACCCCCGCAATAAAATCATCTATTTTTAACTTTGCCCCAAGAAAGATGGAGAATACGGACAAGTTTAATGCTGTCCTTCTTATCCCCACTGGTATTGGGGCAGAACTTGGCGGTCATTCGGGAGATGCTGGTGCTCTTGCTCGTTTTATCGCATCAAGTTGTGACAAGCTTATTACTCACCCGAATGTTGTCAACGCTTCCGACATAAATGAACTTCCTGAAAATGGTCTCTACGTTGAGGGGAGTGCTATCACAAGCCTATTGATGGGCACAATAGGTTTTCAAGAAATTCGTTCTAATAGTATTATGCTTGTAATAGACAAACGGGCTGATCAAAGGATTCCAGAACTTTCGATCAACACGGTTTCCGCAGCACGAGCAGCAATGGGGATTGACTGTCCGATTGTCGTTGAATTAGACAAACCTTTTATGATGGAAACCAAATACTCATCCTCAGGATGTGCGGTAGGTAGAATCGAGGCACTTGAAAACCTTTGTAGTGTATTACAAAAATATAATAATGAATATGATGCTGTTGCGCTTCATACCGGGATTGATGTTCCACCAGAATACCATTTAGAGTATTTGAAAAGTAATGGAACAATGGTCAATCCTTGGGGTGGTGTTGAAGCAATGCTTACTCATTCTCTTACAATGATGTTTGGTGTGCCAATAGCTCATGCGCCCATGGTGAATAATATGGAGATTGCAAACCTCCATGCTGGTATTGTTGATCCACGCATTGCCCCCGAGGCGATTTCATCAACTTTCCTGATGAGTGTAATTAAAGGTCTCCACAAAAGTCCACGAATCATAAAAGATACGAGTGTATTCGGTCACGGAGGTGTTATAACTAATAATGATATTTCTTGTCTCATCATCCCTGACGGATGTATTGGCCTACCAACTTTAGCAGCTATGGAGCAAGGTATCCCGGTAATAGCTGTTCGTGAAAATAAAAATAGGATGCAAAACCGATTGGATGATTATCCTTTCAAACCTGGGAAGCTGTTCATCGTCGATAATTACCTTGAGGCTGTTGGAATTATGAATGCCCTTAAGGCGGGCGTTTCTGTCGAGTCCATCCGCCGTCCCTTATCTGATACTCGTTGCATGTTCAGTTCGGAACAAAATGCTCAGGCCAGTGAATTTCATGATGTGAAGAAGATGGTACTTTTGAAGTGACAATATAGTTACCACCAACTAACATACTGTCGTTTCAACCGCAGTATTATAATAAGTACCAATCAAATAATAGCTGGAAAAAAGTTTTGCTAT
>SDBT01010022.1_pt1 | contig 15333 bp, 27 predicted proteins | sample 2277101 | NCBI WGS metagenome assembly SDBT01 (sample SAMN10404973, study PRJNA504765) | marine sediment metagenome | isolation source: marine sediment core GS10_PC15, 103 cmbsf | place: Arctic Ocean: Southern Knipovich Ridge | collected 2010 | reverse complement strand
CCGTTAACTCTTACCAAAGCACCAGCAATAAGAATCCTTGCCCTATTAGCAGAGGAATTCATTGCAGACCTTCTTCTGCGTTGTTTTTGAGCTACACTAGCCATTTTCACTCTGTATTACAGTAAAGGTGCATGCTCCCGTAGCAGAAACAGTCTCTTGTTTAAGTCTTACAGCCCTGACCGGAAAGTTCATGTTAGTTTGATCATCTGTTTGAACAGAATCCATCCCGTCCATATCGCGCCAATTTGCATCTGTGGCAAAGCCGTTTGTATAAGCAACAGTTGGGTCTGATGCAGTATATTGACCTGAATAAGTCATGGTTCCGGCTGTGAGGTCATTGATTATTGACATTTTAGACCTACGCCAATCAGTAATTACAGAGTTTGTTACAGCCCCGCTAGAAGCAGTTACATCCCATCCAACAATAAGGTTTCCAGTGGCATTTCCATCAATCGTTACCGCAGTTACCGTCTGGAGATAAGCGGCTGTATAAACAGTCCCTGAACTAGGGCCGGTGCTTATTGTGTCAGTAGTAGGTTGCCCATCAGCGTCTTTTCCAGTGACCGTAAAGACTCGACCAGAATCATTACCATCGGAATTAATCCCAACTAACTGAGCTATTCCATTAGTGTTAGTCGCTACACCACCCGAAGCCTGAGCGCCGGTAATGGTTAGGTTTTGAGTGCCCCCAGCAGCAGGCTTTTGGGTAACGCTTATTCCATTGGGGTCATTTACTAAAACACCCATGTTTATAATCTTTGGTCTCATGTGTTAATCCTCTTAATTAAATCTGTAAATTCTCGGCTTTCATCGCCATGCCTAATCAAAGATTACTGTAAGGGGCGGTGTTCCTGTTGTCACAATGAACAGCCCTGTGTTAAATCCAACACCAAAATTCCATTCCCCTACCAACTTGTCAGCCGATGCGATGACAAAATTCCCCATCACAGCACCATCAGCATTAAGACCATCATAAACGACAGCCGTGAAACTCTGCGTTGAGGTGTATAAGATCCTAATCAGCTTTCCGGGGGAGTTTTTTATTAGAGCGCTACCGGACGTGCTGATGACAACATAATCAGGGAGTGGCCTTGGGTCTTGTATTTGCATTACTTGATCCTGATTTCTTCCCAATCCATAGATGCCAACAAGCCATTAGTTCCCGAAGCCGTACTGGTGTAGACGCCCATAAAAGCACCGGCAGGGAGTAAAATTCCACCCTCAAAGGTGTGCTCAAAAGAACCGCCCGCACTAGCGAGAGCCGCACCAAACACAGTGGTCATGTGCGGTGTAACAGGAAGTGTAGCCGCCGAGTCGCAATTAGCCTTGCCCGTTCCACCAGTGCCTACTTTATCGCTATGCACTGTTATCGGCGTTGTGTGGATTACGTCAGTAGATGCGTGATAGCCAACAAACACACCGATAAACGAGGCGGCGGCAAAAACAACATTAAAGGCGGTGTGAACCTGATTGACTGATAAAAGCACGTTCGAGCCAACGGGGTTAGATAGCACCAATCCTGTATAGGTGGTAGCTAAGGCAACGGTTGTTGTCTTCCCCGCAGCGCCCACGTTGGAGGCGTGAAATGCGTGTTCATTATAAGCACCAAGAAAGAGCTGCCCATGTATCGGCTGCGTAACCGATCCTCCCTGCGGCCCAATTCTTATAGGGTGTTCGGATTCTTCCGCTAAAGGTAAACGCGGGTCGTATACTCTACCTTCACTTTTTGCCATCTGATAAATCCTCTCTTAGCGCTTCTGGTTCGTCATTAAAATTTGTCCCGTCATTCAGGACTATCGGCAACTGGTTTAGGTAAATGGAATGCACCTTCAGCTCCGTTTTAATGCCAAATAATGCAGCTAAACCATCCGCCATTCTTGATAATATCGAGTTGTGATTTTCGTTTCTGTCGGTATTCGCTGTTTCAAGTTTGGCCTCAACAGCATCAAGGCGCTTTTCAACGCCTTCATTGGACATAGTTAGAGAACCCATTATTTACTCCAGTCGATTAAGTCATACCCAGCTCGAAAAGCTGGGGTAGTAGCAAGGCTGGTTATCTCGCCCCTTAAGTCTCTTCGGTCAACACGATCCATTTTATCAACCATTTGTTTCTCAAGACCAAATTCATAGTTCTCTTGAGTTGTCAGGTCTTGTCCGGTCATTTTATCTGGAAGTTCGGGCATACAGCCTCCTAATTGGGGTGCGCCCCGTTAAGAACGCACCCCTAGAGATTACGAGGTTGCTGCTACACCATCGCCGGCAGTACCAGCGGCAGCTACAGTGCCATCACCAACCAATACACCGCTAGCAGTAGTTGCAAGCGCGGTATGGTTATACTGATAAGTTCCATGACAGATCACAAAACCGTCTGTCTGAGCGTTATCAAGAACAATCGCATGACCTTGCGTGCCTGTGCTTAACTTCGCGTTGATTAGCTGACAATTCTTCAGCATCAGCATACGCTCTGCGTCCGTTGCAGTAGTTAGGTGAATCTGTGATGCGGTATTGGAAGTTGTCTTCAATAAGAAGATACAGTCCTCCATAACAACATCGCGGGCAACCTTGCCAGATATGGTGGTTCGAGTCATCAGCATATTGGTAGCGGCAACAGACCAAATATGGACTAGAGAGCCGATAGAACAATTACTGTAATAGCTTGAGTCACCATTCATCAGTAAAGGTGCTGCAGTAGCCACGGCAAGTTGACCAGAGCTGACAATCTCACACCCAATTACACGCGTATATTCGCCACCATCAGCGAAAGCATATTTCGAGGTCGAAAGCGTATCAGAAGAGTCAAACTTGATATTAGTAAATGTATTGCCAACACCAGTGTTTTGAACAATCGCAATAGCTGTCCCGGTAGTAACGCCCATAGTTACCCGAGATCGTTGACCCAGGTATCGACCAACCGCGTCAAGGCCCATAAAGTGAGTTCTGCTATTACTAACAGCAATCTCATCTGTCTGGGTATGACCTGATGATGCAGACAATACAATCGTGTCGTGGTTGTTTGAGGAAGTCGAAGCGTAAGCCTTCGCAATAGTCTGAAAAGGTTTTGACATCTTCAAACCCGTATTTCCATCAGACCCAGTAGTAGGATTGACGAAAAAATAGCGTGAATTTGTGTTTGCTGTGTTTGGGAAAGTCGAGGGAATCCCGCCGCTAGGCAATGGAACGCCCTGACTAGTTAACCCATTTGGAAAATCTGTACCTGCCATAATACCACTCCTTAGAGCAGCGGGGGTCTCCCCCCGCCAGTATTTAGTTAATGTGTAAGATATAAAATTGCGCTTCCGAGCAAGCTTATATCATCTTTAAGGCTCCCAATAGCGCTGTTGCACATACTACAGAGAAGCCCTCTTACTTTTCCCGTTGAGTGGCAATGATCTACTGCCAGCCCTCTAGGCTCTTTCGTTCTTGGGTTTAGCGCCGTCTCTTCCTTAAAGCATATAGCGCACTTATTATCCTGTTCTTGCTGCATCCTTTCGTAGTCTTCTATGGTTATTCCGTAATCTCTGAGCAAATATTTGTTTTTGTACTTTCTTGGGTCTCTCTTTCTGTCCAGTTTGATCCATTCTTTTAGGTATTCTTTCTCTTGCTGAGTTTTGCCTACCTTGTAGAACGACTCAACCCAGTGCCAATTATCCGGCGCTATCGGCAAGATATCATCAATAGCTCTTAGCCTGTGCTTTTTAGATGGTCTTTCGCCTACATCCTCAACAAAAGCCCAGAAATCGTGCTTCCATTTTTCGCATATTGACTGAGTTTTATTAAATCGCTGCTTCTCTCTCCAGATATTGTAAAGAGGGTGCTTCGATCTATCTCCCCAATCGTTGGGCCGCATGTTTTCCAAGTGGCCGTTACGAACGATCCTTGCTCTATGTAGTCCGCAAAGCCCGAAGGACCTAACAAACCTATCGCAACCATCAACCTCGCAAATATTTCTAACAGGCTTCGGCTTTCTCTCTACGCTACCTGATTTCTGATAACGCTGATAACAAGCAGCGCACCAACCGCGCGCCTTGATTTCCTTCTCTTCCTCGCAGTACAAACACTTAGCAAATTGCATAATAGGACTCCCAAATTGAAAGCCCTATTATACCACAATGTTACGCCACTGAGGCGTTCTATCCTCCGGGAGAGCCGAATATACCACGCCAATCCCCCACCGTGCCGCTGTAACGCTCGTAGCCGCTAGATAGGACGTTCTTGGTAGTAAAGTCATTGTCCATCTCATAACTTGCATCTTCTCTTTGGAAGGCGCACATACCCCTGCGGGCATTAGTTCGGATGAAAAACGCATCTGAGTCAGAGAAGTAATGGTTGACTTTAATCCCGCCAGGAATAGCAGCGGTAGATTTCAGTACATTCACGGCATTTTCAGCAGAATCGTTTTGAAGCACAGAATTCAAGATCCTGTTAGCTTCCCACCAATCCGCAGTAGTGACATGAATAGTCTGAGGCATTAAGGATATTTTAAGTCCTCGGGTGTTGGTCGCGTCCATGATCTGAGTACACAAATCCTCAATCGCCGCCTCGGAAATATCCGCAGCAACAGTCAAATGATTAGACTGAGTACCATCACGAGTGATGTGAGCAGTTGAAATTAACTCAACCCCGTCGCCAAACGCAAAGTTAGAATTAAATGCTCGGTTGTAAAACTGAGCAAATACATTCTCTTTGGTCTGACGCATGGAAAACGCAAGGTCTTCAGCGTTGGACATTGCCTGCTCGAAGTAGAGATTATCCTTAACCGCTTCGTGAGTGACGATAGTTGCCAGTCCGTAAGCAACGTGGGTAGCTGTGTTAACAACGCCCTGCTTGGTCTGATCGAAAGTAACCGGAGCGCCTTGACCTTTAATCGGTGCAAGTCCAGTACCTTCCCGCTCGACTAATTCCTCTCTTTGTTTAGTAGAGTTCTTAAAGTCGAAAAGATCCGTCGCTTCCAGCGGATGCTCGTTGTATACATGACCCCAGTGCGCGTAGATACCGGGCCATAAATCCTTTGGCTTTGAGCCTGTAGTTTGTGTAGCCATTAGTCTATACCCACTGAGTTGTTAGCAGCCGAATGCTGGTTAATGAGAACTATTAGTTTTGGATGAGTAATAGTCGTGTCGTTGTCACTGCGATCAACAGCCCGCATAATCTTGAGCTGAAAACCAAGAGTGGTTGCAGGAGCATCGGTTGTACCCGAGTCCAGTTCATACCCTGACATACCTGTAACAGTAGAACCGCCGTGAGTAGCCTTCAATGAGGCATTCAAACCAATGTCAACAGCCGGTACAGCGCCATCAGCTTGGATTTCATACCAAATATTGGGATCGTCAACACAGTGCATGATGCGCTCTGTAGAAGCAGCACCATATACGGCAGAGTCTTGATTTACAGGTTCAATTCCAACAACAACCGCAGAAATCAGGTTAGTAGTGCCCACTGCGGTAATGTTGATTTCGGGCATCGTTCCAATGCCATGATCTCTAACAACGGCTGTGTTAGAAGTCCCGGTTATAGTGACGGGATCACCGATAAATAAGCCAGTTGAATACGTGGAAGGTGCAAAATACAGCCTTGTTGGACCGGTATAATCCCCGCCATTATGGTCAACTGCTTTCAGTCCAGTACGGACATCTTTGTTAGCCATTTAAGCCTCCGTGATTGACCCTCACGGTGGCCTTACAAGGCCGAGGAAGATCAACGAATTTAAGTTATTTGAACATTGGCCTTCAGATGTGGGTTATCCACGTCATCCAACATTCCACCTGAAATTGCATCGTCGATCTTTTTCACTTCGGCTGCTTTGTTCCTCAAATCCAAATCTCTCAGAGATTGAGGAAGTTTCATCAAATAAAGCCTGCTAGTTCCAGACTGGTTAGAAACCCACGACCCCATATCTGTAGAGTCAATCTTGGCTTCGCCTACCGTCACCCCATTCTTAAAAACGGGGGTATAGCCAGCTCGCATCGAGGCTTCAAGTTTTCTTGTACTTACCCACTTAGGGTAAAAGCCATCTAGCTGACCATCTTGATCATTGAAGGTTAGTTTAAGGCTCCGACCTAACGGAACTCTGCCACCTTCTCGTTCTTCTTCTAATAGTTTTGACGGGTCTGGTCTGCGCCCTTCATCCAAAGCGCCTAAAATTGCATCTTTAGCCAATACTTGGTCATTTTCACCAATTAGTGGCGAATCTATCTCTCGCGTATTGTCGTTGGTTCCTGCTGAGTTGTCAAATAATGGTTTGTTCATTAGCTTAGGGCCTCTATGGGTTCAAAATAAGTCTTGGCGTACTTGTCTCTACTGGCTTTGTCATCTTTAAAAATCCCCATGTTAACGCTTTGTTCAAAACCGTCTTTAGCACCTTGGGGTAAACTGTTAAAGCTCTTGACCTTGCCAACCCTTGCAGATGACGTAGCGCTTCCGCCATCGTCCAAATCTAGAACTTTAGGCTTGGGCTTGTAAATCTTGTCCATCTCTTTTTTGAGAGCGTTTAAATACTCGCCCGTAGAAGCCCATTCTTTCTGCCCGTTATTTAGAAAGCGTCCAACTTGCTCAAGTTTTGAGTGTTTCTCAAAATCAGTCTGGTATTCGGGGTTTTCTTTCCAGAACGCTACAACGGCAGGGTCTTCGGTCTTGACCGCCGTGGGTTTGGGTTCTTTCAGCTTGTCTATAGCCTCTTGTGAAGAAGCGAACTTATCCGCATCTCCATCGCTAATAGCGGTTTTCTGCTCATCAATAAGCTCTTGTCTGGCCTTGTTGTAGGATTCTGTCTTGGCATCGTCCACCTGGCGCTGCTGCCCGGCCACGAGTTCAATAAGTTGGCCCTGCATAAGATCAACCTTGCCCGTTAGCTCCTCATTGGACTTCTTCAGAAAGGGCACATAGGTTTGAGACCTTTCAAGGAATGTCTTGGCATCAACCCATTTATCCGGATCTCCTTGCCAATCTTCCTTGGGTTTATCAGCATAACCAACATCTACCGCCGCTTGTGTTATCTCATCTTCGCTCATTTCTTCAATGTTCATAGTTTCTCCAGTTCTCCGTGAACGTCTATATCATTCATTAAAACGTATTTATCACCATCATCGCCCTCAAACGTCTCGCCCGCGTACTGCTTGACTTTAAGGGCTTGGCCTATCTCTGGGCTAGCAAATTGAACACCCTGTAGACTATGGAAGGCTAGTTTTCCTTTAGCAACCAGAGTGGCTTTGGTGGTTGGCATTTGGTCTGCTTCGCGAACGTCAGGAGCGATGATAATCCCGCCTTCGGTCTTCTGTTCAACAAACTTTAGCTTAACGACTATCCTGTAGCCGTAGGGGGTTATTCCTGATGGGTTCATAGCTCTGCCTCCTCTAAATCAATAAGAGAGTCATAGTCTTGAGTTATATCAATGATTTCGTTTAGCGCAGAAGCCGCTATGGACTGCTGGACAAGGGCGTTGGGGTCTAGCTTGCCGGTAGTTGGGTCAAGACCAAGCATTCCGTGACTAAAGCCGTTCTCTAGCGTTCTTACCCTATCTTTGAGTTTGGATAAGCACCACTGGGTTTCAGCTCTGCCTAGCCATGCTTGATAGGTCTCTTTGTCTACTGAGGTAGAAGTTTCGTTCATTTTCTATTTCCTGTAATATCTGATTGGTTTCTTCTAGGTTCAACTTTCTCTCTGCTCGTGGAATCTCTGCAAATAAGCTCATTGCTTTGGCTTGTTTCTCCAAAGCAGTAGCATCTTTAACAGGCGCTTCCATATTTAATTCTTTGTCTTTCTGTTCAAGCTTCTTCATTTCAATAGCCAGTTCTTGGCCTCGGTTCTGCTCTTCCTGCTGCTTCACAGCTAGTTCAAGCTGCTGCATCTGTTCTTGCATAGTAGATGACTCAACAAGTAAATCATCAACATCAGGTATTGCAGCAGCGTCTAATAGTTTGCGTCTGATTAACATCTGATCAAAAAACGGGTCATTAATAAACTGCTGTAAGTATTGAGCCTTAGCCATCTTCTGCATATCCGTCACGACTGTAGCGTCACTTACCGGGGTAAAGTCGAAGTTCTCTCCACTAAAATCACCTGCTTCTACTTTCTCATCGATTACGTTCTGATATTGGTCTGAGTCAAGTATTCTGTTATTCCAGACCATTCTTAATTCTAATTCATCACCTAAAGACCTGTGAATACGCTTGTAAATCCCTGAAAATACCTTAAGACCTTGTTCAATAGTGGCTATTAACGTGGTAGGAGAGGCATTGACACTCTGCTGACCCATTAAAGCCTCTTGCGTGCCCGCTACCTCACGTCCAGCCTCAATCAACAGACCCAAGACGTTAAATAACACATCAGAAGGCCCGCCCATGTCCAAAGTGTGTACAGAATCCCTCACACTCCTCCCAGTAGCCGTATTAACCTTCAAATACTGGCCCAGCTTGTACCTAACTATCCCACTGCCGCCCTTAGCCAGCTTCATTCCGTTATCTATAAAACCTGGAGGGGAGTTTTTTAACTTTCCTGCGTCGAAAAGCATATTTAAAGCAGTATTCACCGCGTCATTGATCGGGAATAAAATATCGTATAAACCAGTACACAAGAAGCTCCCGTCCATAGAAGGTATGAAGGGGTATTTAATATAATACTGCTGAGGGATTATCTCAGTGACTACATCAGAACCGATTATGGATTCTTCAGTGAAATTAGCTTGAATTCTGACCACGTTGTTATTCTTGGTTTCGATAATAACGATGTAAGGCTCGGAATATCCATCATTGTCCAAATCTTCCCTTCGATGCTGCTCTAAAAACTCAAGGGGTTCGTCATCGTCTAATTCATATTCAAAGTCCACATACACGCCATTACGGATCTTTTCCTCAATCTCATGGGCGAATAAAGTAAACCTCTCTGTAGTTCGTGGAGATGATTGTATATTCCTTGCAGCATTAGGTACTATGAAGTCTTCGGGGCTTAGTATCTTAGACCTGATCTTGCCTTTAGAGTGCCACACCTTGCGATACATCTCACCGTAAAGTGATACCCTAAGTAACAAGTTGTCCGTGTCATCTTCCCACGTCTTGTCCTCATTGAATAACTGCCAGTTCATGTACTCAGAAGCTCTATCCCCTTTCTCCTGCTTTTCCTTGAACTGTTCAATCTCCTGCGACATTTCCTCACCCTGCTGGGCTAACTGCTGGAGCATATTAAACTGCTGCTGCATTTCAATGTCGTTGGTGGGCTGTGCTTGCTGAATCTGCTGGGTTTGCTGTTGAATTCCTTGTAAGTCTTCATCTGAAAAGTCAGAAGAGGTCTTACCAAAGAATTTAGGCTTGACTACCGAATTACCTTCAACTATCGCAGGATAAGCCCTGGCGTTGAATTGTATCGCCGCTACCGTCAATAAGGGGTATTTGATGTTGGAAGAGTTATCGTAAGGAGTGTTCTTTTGTTCGATGATCTGTTCGGCTATCTTCTTGGCCTCTTTCCACTTCTTGACCTTTTCCTGCCTTTTCTCATTGCCATCGTCAATGTCAAACTGAACACGGACATTCTCACCTATTTGATATAGCGTGTCTTCCTCGTCATCAGCGAGTAATTCAGCGATGTTATTGGACTCAATAAGTTCCAGTAACCGCTTCTTGTTGGCTTTCTTGGAATCGTCAGGGCTGTTATAAGGCATAGTAGTCTACACTAAGAGATAGCGCATTCTACCAAGTTCTAGCGCGTTTGGCTAACTGTCCATTCACTGGCCCTCTAATGCTGCCACAACGTCCTCTATCGGCATGTTTATTGGCTCGTGGGGCATATTATCTCCCGACGCAACAAAGCCCACAACACATCCTGGTTTGTCGTAGCTGTCATGATACTTGCCGGCTATGTACACACAGGTAACAGCCTCTGGGTTAATGTAAAAAGTTTCCCCACTGGCCGCTGATGGCAATCCGACTAATCTCATGAGTAAAACCTCTTCTCAAACGCCAGCCTGTCCTTCTTGCTCAGATGTAAGTGGAGATCATAAATCCTATCCCGGTGCAGGGCTGAATGTCTTTCGAGTACTTCTAGCCTGCCTCCAATCTCTTCGACAAAATCAGTGACTTTCTTGTTAAGCTTGGCTGATACCTTATCTATCTGCTTTTCCATGTCCTTTAGGTCTTGCTTGGTTACTTCGATCATATCTATCTCCTAATATCCTGTGCCGACCGAACGGCCTGTTTCTAAGTAATCTTCCTCGTAATCTTCCTCGCCATCAATATCACAAATACGGATAGAATAACGGCGCATCATGTAGGCATAGCGGATGGCATCCAAGATATCATCCTTGGTCTTAACTATCTTGACTCCTCCCTTCTTCTCCCCAGATTTAATGACTACGGTATGATACTCCCGAATCTCAGTAAAAACTTCAAACAGATTAGAAAACACCTTGAATCTTCCGGTGTCCATAGCATTCTTTAGCTCTGTTATTCCTGCCCATACTCCATTGTCACCATCAGGCCACGTAGCGTGTTCACCAAGCATTAGCCAACCTTCGTCTTCGTAGTATGACTTCGTCTGCTTGGCTGAACCTTTCTCGTGCTGAAGGCCATCGTGAGGCCACGCAGTAGGTATATCTGAAGCCCACGGCTTAACTATGTGCCACGCTTCAAAAGGTTGCTTCTTCTTACCCTTCCACGCATTAGTGATGTAATACATGTCATTATCGCGATCCCAAGCCAGTTGGATATGAGCTTGAGGGTGATCCCACCCAAAGTCCATGCCGTTAATCACAAACCAGTATTCAGGTATCTTGAATGGGTCGCATTTGATTAAATCCTCATCGGCGCCATAGATAAGACCTGAACCCATGAGAGGCGTTCCTTTTGACCGCATATCTCGTTGGTGAGCAGGGTATTTAGCAAGGAACTTAACCTTCTTCTCCTCGGTCATATGTGGGCATTCATCCCAAGTAGCGCCCATCATAAACATGCCTTCCTCTGGCTCATCCATGAACTGACAAACTAACTCAGTCTTGCCATTCTCAGGCGTGAAGGTGAGTATTCCCGAACCTCCCTTGCCCTTGTTGCCATTGAGAGTTCTTGTAACGACTTGAGGATATATCTCTGAGTCTTCGGGTTCTTCGTCGATGTGATACCAGTCCACAACATCGCCCATTAAGGCGTGCTGGCCTTGCGAGTACGACCAGAACTGACAGGTGCTTATGCCTTTCTTGTGTTTAACTCTAACCTCACGACAAGCTCCAGAGGTTCCAGACATCCCAATGTAATCAATTATCCTCTCGGTAGGAATATACCCGCCCTCAAACGTGCCATCCTTGAGGCGGCCAAAGAGTTTCTTCTGAAGTAGATCGCGGGTCTTCTCGCCGGAGTATCCTAGTAACCAACATAATGGAGGGGAATCGAACGTCAGCCCCTCCCAATCATCGGGATAATCGCCGGTTAGATGGTAGGCATCAATGATACAACCAGTCCTCGATTTCCCGGATTGATTGCTCGCCATTAGCATGGCTGAGTCGTATTCTTGGGTGGCAGCAGCAAACCTTCTCTGCCAGGGATACATAGCCTCGTAAAGTCTGCCTAACTTGTTCTTCTTGGCATTGGCTATGCTTTGGTCTAGTAGATGTAGGGCTTCTATGGTGGCTGACTTCATTGAGGGATTATATCATAGCTTGAAGGTTCTTATCCTGCCTCCTGTGCCAGTGTCGCGCTTCATAGCCCATTTAATAGCTTCCTTTGCAGTAGCGCCCATGTCCATAGCAGTTAGAGCATGATCTTCTCCGCTTCCTAAAGCCATTATTCGATTCGTATCTTCAGGGCAAATAGAGATATTCTCACCTTTATTGAAGATAGCTAAATACAATTCGCCTTTATCCAACACCAGCGCAGTTGCACTTTCTTTGGATTCTAACCCCTCTCCGTGATATGCAGCTATGAGATTCTTGTGGGAACAGGTAGCCCCCGTAAGAAAGAAATGAACACCTTTGGATTTTTGATGTTTATCATAGTTGTCATCTACTATCGTATTACCACCCAACATCCTTGAGTCATAGGCAACTATGTTATTTTTATAAGCTATCGTTGTGATAAGGCGCTCCCTCTTGAACTAACGCAACCATCCCAAATCCATCATGTGTCATTACTTAACCCTCATCTCTCGTGGCCGTTATGTAATAATAGGCTCTGCCGTCTGAGATTGCGTCAGCGGGTATGCTAAATAGCTTGGCATCCTCTGGTGGTATAGAACATCCAATATCCCAATAGTAATCACCCTCTCGCTTAAGAACGGCTTTGCTAGAGTCATAATAAACCGTTGCTGTGTACTTACTCATACTTCCCCCGTCTCTCTATATCTAGTTATCGTTACATTGCCATTGGGTAGTTCGGTAACACCTATTAAGCCAGTATTGTAATAAATCAAGGACTTCTCCAGCTCTTCCTTACTGCCGAATAATCTATCTACGTCCCTTTTGCTAACTATATAGCCTGTGTCGGAGGGGATAAGATTAATCTCCTTGGTTAGTTCAGCTCTTTCTAGTTCGTTTAACTGTTTGTGCGCTGTCTCGATCTTGCTCATACTTCCCCCATTGCCCGCCAGTCGATCAAGGCAGAACACACTAGTTCGCACTTCAGCCAATTGAGCGAGAAGCCCAACTCTATATACCTTGTTGATGAATTTCTGTAGATACCAGTATCAAAGTGTATTGAAAGCAGAGGGAATAACTCCCATCTGTCATTAGGTGCCCACAGCATAGATGATAAATGCGGTCGTATTGTCATGCCTTCTCTCCCATTGCCATCCAATTTCACCTCAAGCTCATACTTCTTCTGGATTTCCTGAGAATGCTCAAGACGCTCCTGATACTGCTCTTGGGTTAGCCGACCATCGTCAAGCCTAGCCTTCAGCTCTATTTCCCACTCCTCGCGGGTGTAGGTTATTGCGTTGCCGGGTTCTGCATCATATTCCGTCATGCTTTTCTCCTGCGCTTCTATTGGGTGGCTCTGGGAGGGGCATCCAAAAATCAACAGACTTAATGGTGAATATATATTTTGGCTCCCATTTGTCTTTTGCAGGGTCAGAACAATATTTCCACTTGCTTTCAAAGCTGTCTCCCGCAAGATAGCAGTCCGGGAAGCGGATGCCATTATGCCAAACATCTACTATTTGAGACTTTTCAGGCAGCTTACCAGCTGTCGCAATCCAATCGCTCATGCTCCCCCCTTCATTGCCAAGCTACCCAAGCACACAGCTCGAAATAGCTCAGGATTGCTCTCATACCATCTGTACAGTGTTCTGGTTGGCTTGTTAATAGAGCGGGCTACGTCAGCTAGTGATCGGCAGCCCAGACTCTTGCGGTATTGGCTAGTTGTCATCTAGTTAGCTGATTGCGCTAATTGGCAGCGCCCCCGCCATAACGTCGATTTGGTCTTGTGTGCGAAATCCAAACAGCTCGCTCAAGTATACTGGGTTTGTGTCCATCGGATCGTCTCCGAGGTAGTCCAACACATCGTCGCCATCCTTCAGCGTTAAGTCATAGCCAAGGTATGATTCGAAGTCGTGTAACATCTGCAAAGTGTCCATCTTGTTTCCCCTTAATTGCGTTGATTTACAGACAGTATACACGAATCAGAGGTGATAACAAGACATAATGGCAATTAGTTCGTATAAAGGCACTATAGTGTCATCATTTAGGAGGGAATAACTGGCTAATCCTGCTTAACCCTGTCCAGCTCTTGCAGCTTTTCTTGCAGCTTACGCTCTAGTTCATCTTCGGGTAAGGACTCGTAAAGACCTACAGAGCCGCTGTGTTCGGTCTGGATCTTGTCGCCGTACTTCTTAGGCCGCTTCTTGCCTGCTGACCATTTAATGATATCCGCTGCAACCCTTGCGGCTGCTGGGTCTACCTTGCCTGTAAGCACATCTTCTGCAATGTTATCTAGCTTGTCTGCGTCTGCATCTGCGCTGTCACCTTTCGCGCGCGTGTAGTTGTCGCAGAATTCTTTGTGTTTACTAAACCACCGATAGACAGTGGCTCTATGAGGGAATTCACTTGTTTCATCCTCGTCTTTACCACAGATAGAGTTTAGGGACTTGCCCATACCGATTAAGGAGCAAATCTTATGCCCTATCTCTTCTGTGTAGTCTGAGGGTCTGCCTATCTCAGCCATTATTCTGCCTCCAGTTGATCCAGTATCTCTTGCTCTAATCGGTCAAGTTCCCTGCTTAAACCTCTGATTACTAACAGCTTTTTCAATGCGCTTTCATCGAGCCGGTTCAGTTCACTGATTATTTGGTCGAGCCTCTCTAGTTCTGATTCCATAATACCACCAATTCAAAAGCTACAGATAGTGTATATGCAAGGAATAAAAGTGGAATAGGTCTTAAAGCGGCTGTTTGTAGTATGTCCATTTCTCTTAGCTTTCAAGCCAATCTTTGGCAAGCTCTACGCCCTCGGCAAAGGCTATCGGAGGACAAATACCATCGTTTCTAGTATTGTCCACGGCGGTATCGAATGGAATGCTCTGCTTCTCGACGGCGAACCATATTGATGCTGCTGTCTCGTTTGCGTGCTGGCTTTCTGATTCTCTTTTCATCTTCTTCCCCGTTTAATTGAATGTTCCGGTCTTAATAGATATACAGCCCTACTTGTGTGCGTTTTTATCTTCGGCATGGTTTTTAAATAGCTTTGATTGTCGCCTTGCCAGCCTAGCCGTGAATAAGACGCCAACAACAATACCGATAACGATTGGCACTAAGAAGCTACTAAGTATTGCGTAGATTATCCAAGGCAGCGGCAGAAGAATAATCAGAGGCTTAAAAAACGCCGCATCTCCACTAACTTCTTGGCCTCCACCTTTTTTCCTATACCCATTAAATGAATAGTTACTGCCGCCATCCTCGTACCCCATCCAAGACATAATTGTTTTAATAAATGGATTTTTTGTAGAGGGCTTAGAGTCATCCATCCATGCCCATAAATAATTCCAGCCTAGCCCCCCAATGATAATCACCGCTGAATATATAACCCACAAGAAAACTCCCCCAAACGTTAATGATAAACCCATATCTTCACTCATAATATTTCCCCTTTGGTTTCTAAGCCCTTGCACATGTCAGTTAATCTTCTCTGCTGTGCGTCAGTGCCGTTACAGTTGCGGTGATACCAATCTCTTGACCGCCCCCAATGATTTAATGCTTCGCCGACCTTCCAGCCCTTGATCTTTATCAGCCCTGTGTATCTACTTGTCGTCATCTTTTGCCCTGTTTACCGCTACATAAGATCATTTGATAAGATGGTATGATAGTTTTGGTGTCGACGCAAGGTATATTTCAGGCAAAAAAAGCCCCTAAACATCGGGGCAAGAGAGT
>SDBT01010021.1_pt1 | contig 15334 bp, 12 predicted proteins | sample 2277101 | NCBI WGS metagenome assembly SDBT01 (sample SAMN10404973, study PRJNA504765) | marine sediment metagenome | isolation source: marine sediment core GS10_PC15, 103 cmbsf | place: Arctic Ocean: Southern Knipovich Ridge | collected 2010 | reverse complement strand
GTATAAATACTCATCATGTCCGCCATAGGATAATCGCTCCGAGCCCGCAGGAAAAGCTTCTGCGCCGATTGAATTCACAGGCCCGGCCGTGTAGCCTGCCCATAATAGCGCAATACCTAACACTGGAGCGGTATGTTCCGGAGCCAAAATCAGGACCTGCCAATGACCACCGAAAGAATTGAACAGATACGAAGCCTGCTCGAAAAGGCACCCGAAGACGTATTCCTTCACTACAGCCTGGCGATGGAATTGGCGACGGCTGACCGATGCGACGAAGCGGCTGTCGAATTCCGCGCGTGCATGGAACTGGATGAGCGATACTTACCAGCCTACGTCGAGGCGGGCAAGGTGCTTCGCTCGGCAGGAGAGCTCGACCAGGCCAGGGAGGTATTCCAGGCGGGTCTGAAACTGGCATCCGAGACGGGCGACGACCACGTGCGCAGCTTCATCGCGCAGCAGCTTGAAGCCTTACCAGCAGATAAGTCCTAACCCATATCCCACGTCTTGTGCACCAGAGAGGCCAATCGATCATGGTTCGTCATATTTACGTGGAGCGGTGTTACGGTGACGTACCCTTCGGCCTGCCTGCCCACGTCGGTATTGGCCTCGAAGGACGTGAAAGCATAATGATCGCCCAGTTGATACGACCGGCCCTCGGGTGAGTCTTCTTTGAGATGATACATGTCTTCGATGCCCGCGGTCGATTGCGGTACAACGCAGATTCCCGCAATCTTGCCATCGGGCACATCAGGAATATTCACGTTGATCAGGTCACCGTCGGTCAAACCATCGGACAGCAGCTGGTCAAGTACGAGGCGGCAAGTCTTCGCGGCGAAGGCAAAATCGTCCACCGTTTCGCCACCGCCCTCTTTCGAAAACGCCACGGCAGGCACTCCGAGCATCGCAGCTTCCGCCGCTGCGGCTACCGTACCGGAGTAGAAGACGTTGATCCCCACGTTCGCACCGGCATTGATCCCGGTAAGCACCAGGTCGGGCGGATCGGGCATAAGCTTGCGAATTGCAATGCGAACGCAATCGGCAGGGCGACCACTGATGGAGAAGCCATCGAAACAATTCGCAGGCCCGAGTTTCACTTCCCGCACGGCTACGGGCTTTCGCAGGGTAATGGTGTGGCTGGCAGCAGACTGCTGGGTGTCCGGTGCGGCGACGATCAGTTCGCCTATATCCTGCACAGCCAGGCAAAGCGCGGCGATACCGGGGGCGCTAATTCCGTCGTCGTTGCTGATTAGAATTTTCATATTTATCTCCAGCCCATCTCCATCCGCATCTTACTGGGACATGTATTCCAGCATCGCGGGTATCGGCATGAACAGTGCGAATATGAGCCCAACCATATAGACGATTGTCACCACGCCGCACAGTATGTTTATCCCAAGCCGCCATCGCACGTCGTCAATCAGGAATTCCTTGGCTATCATGCCTGCGCCCATCGCACTGAGCACCAATATGTGAATCACCAGAGGTGCCCTCACATAAAGCAGCGTGGCGGTTGGCAGCTCGGAACCAGTTTCCGCCACCGCGGCCGCTACCCGCGGAAGAACGAAGACTCGCATCGCCAGCGCGCACAGTATCGAGAGCTCATTCAGAACCAGCAGCGCCCTGGAACCCAATAGCGTGAAACGGGACCGCGGTCGGTGTGATTGTATGGGCGGCGGCGTGATATCAGGTGTAGGGTCCATGGTTCATACTTTGCCCAAGACCGCCACCGATTGCAACTATCTTGCCGAATCGAAGAACTGCCAGACCTTCTCTGCATAGGTGGCCTGATAATGCCCGTCATCGCCCAGCTGTGCACCCGGAGCGTTGCTATTGGCTCGGACGATACCTGAAGTATCGCTGATCGTGTGGACCGCCCCGCTGCCGGACAGGACGTTGAACTGATCGCCATGACACCAACCGGCGCTAATTGGATAACTCTTGAGCCCCGGAGTATCGGGCGCAGCGGACGAGAGGTCCTGCCACCAGAACGTATCGGCCAGCAGGACGTCACCGGTGATGTTGTAATCGCCGTCGCCACAAGCCACCGGGGCGGCGATGCGATAAGTGCGATCGAGCCTGAGGCGCGGAACTCTCTGGCGAATGCCAACGCTGTGGGTGATTCTTTTATTGGCTACCAGCACGGACTGACCGCCCGCGCCGGCCCGATAGGCCTCGAGCAGTCCGGCATTCAGATCGCCGAGATACGGCGAACCGCGAAACAGATCCGCGCTATACGGAAAGCGGAGGCAATACGTGCTGAAATTGAGGCTGTAGGGAAAATAGCTCGCCTCTGCCTGGCGGACCGAGTTGTTGGCGCCTGGGCAAATGATTGACCTGGCCGAAAGCGACGAATTGGCGACAAGCACCGAGAGATTCACTGCCACGGGCTTTCGCCAACCTCTCACGTCGTCGTCATAGCCCTGGCTGACACCACCCCAATGCCCCGACGTGGGCAGGCTGAAGGTCTCGTGGATGCTCAGGCTGAACGGCGGGAGTTGCCGTCTGTTGGCGGCTGCGTAGCCCATGATCGCCTGGTGAACGTTGTGCATATTGGCGGCGCAAGTGGCCAGCCTGGCGCGGCTGCGAATCTCGGCCAGCGACGGAATCAGGATGCTCACCAGCGCAGCAACGATCGCTATAACGACCAGCAGCTCTATGAGTGTCCAGCCTCGCTTATGGCACACGCCCGACTCCCTTTGCTCGATCATATCCGCCAGGCACCGCTCACTTCGCCGGGCCCAGCCATTTGTCGAAGAATTCGTATGCGGTCGGTGGATTGAAATCGTGCTCTCCGTCGAACACGTCGATGGTGAGTTTGTCTGCTTCGCCGGCGGCTGAGTAGATGGAGCGAATTTCCTCGTGAACCTTGCCAGTCGAGTCGATCGGGAAGCAATCGTCGGCGAATCCGCTCTGGATAAGCAGCGGTCTCGGGGCGATCAGGCCGGCGACAGTCCCAACGTCGCCGTACTGGTACAACCCGGGCACGAACTGCGAACCGCAATTGTTGTTTATGTCCTCGAATGTATACTGCAGCGTACTGGCGACGTAGCAACAGATGCATGCAGCCTTGATCCGATCGTCGAACACGCTCACGTACTGCGCCATCGTGCCACCAAAACTCTTACCGAGTATGCCCACGCGATCGGGATCGACCTCGTCGCGGCTGATCAGATAATCCAACGCCTGCATCTGGTCGTGAATATCGAGCGTGATGAGCTGCTCACCCAGCATCGCGTAGAGCAAGTAGAGATAATTGCACTTCACCTCGCCGTCGTTGGCCTGGATCTGTAACTGGCGCTCGCCAAACCCGCGAGCGTCGATAACCAGCGTCACGTAGCCGCGCTCGGTCATCAGTCTGGCGTAGGCGTCAGTCGCCTTGCGCTGATTCTCGTACACGCCGGCGGGCGTTGGCTTACCGTATCCATGCCCGTGCGGACAAAGCAGCGCCGGGCGCTTTTCGCCGGGCTTGATGTCCTTGGGAATGAGAATGTATCCTGGCGCCTTGAGATCGTGCTCCACGTCGATGACAAATTTTTCTACAAAATCATGCTCTCGCTCGATCCTCGCAATGGTCTGGGCGTTGGGTGGCACTCGCTGGGGCCAGGGCGAAAGTATCTCGCTGAGCTTGCCCTTGAATTTGTCATGCCATGCGGCGAATTCTTCGGGCGTCCGGGCGGAACACAGCATTGACGGCTGCATCTGGCGCGCACGCTTGAGAAGGTGCTGCGTTATCGATATGTCGTTATTCCATCCACGATACATACTGTTTCTCCGTCCTATCGCAATCGGCCTGGAATCACCGACCCGAGCTTCTGGTAATAATCCAACGCATCGTCGAGTTTCATCCCGCCGAACAACGCAGCCATCACCACGAGATTCATATCCGCACTCCCTTTAAACCACCGAGATATCTATTGCGAACTGAAGTGCAGATTATCCACGCAGGCCGCCCTTTGCAAGCTGCTGGATGATTTTAGCCAGCGGCGGTGTATTGACCGACACCCGTCCATCGTGAGAAACTACCCGTCTGACCTATGAGAAACGAATCACCAAGATATCTGACGCACGGACGTGACGAGAGGTGGCAGACCGGAAATGTTCTGCTGGACGAAGCCGTGACAGCCGGTCCGGTGGACTTCGCTGCTATGTTCGGTAATACGCGTCCGGTGGAAATCGAGATCGGCACCGGCAAGGGAACGTTCCTTCTGGCCCGTGCTGCTGCGCGGCCGGAGTTGAACTTTCTCGGTGTCGAGTGGGCCGGATCGTATGCAGCCTATTCGGCCGGCCGATTCGACCGTGCAGGCCTGGATAACGTCCGAATGCTGCACGCCGACGCCACGGAGTTCGTCGCCCAGTGCGTACCCGACCAAAGTGTCTGGCGCGTGCATATCTACTTTCCCGATCCATGGCCGAAACGCAAACACCATAGACGGCGGTCAATCCAGTTGGGATTTATCCACGGAATCCGACGCGTGTTGAAAGTCGGTGGACAACTTATCATCGTTACCGATCATCTCGATTACTTCCGCCACATCCGACGCGTGCTGGCAAACGCGGTGGGCTTCGCTCCGATTGAATTCCCACAGATGACAGACATCGCTGGCGAACTTACAGGGACGAACTTCGAGCGGAAGTACATCGCACAAGGCCGCCCGTTCTATAATGCAGCACTACTGAAGTACAAGTAGCGCTGAAGTACAAGTAGCTCTGACTTGCGATGATAATGCCTCTCTTGTGTCAAAAAACGCCGCCCGGCTGAAGTATTAGAGGCGGAACTGCTGGAGTTCCTCTACCGCGCCCTTCCGGCCGATCACGATCAGTGTATCGCCCTGTTCGACCATTAATTCCGAAGTGGGATTGTAGACCATCTCACCATCGGTTCGCTGGATGGCGGCAAGGTGCACGCCAACCCGCCGGGGCAATTCGAGCTCCTGCAGCGTCTTGCCGATCAGCTCGGACGTGGCGCTGAGTTCGATCTGGTCCATCTCGATATCCACGCCCTTGCCTGCGAAGTCCACGAAGTCCACGACCGCCGGTCTCATGATGACGTTGGCCATATGCGTTGCACCGATCACGTGCGGGCAGACGACCCGCGTCGCTCCGGCTTTGGTGAGCTTGTTCTGCGCTGCGGCGCTGCGGGCACGCGTGATGATCCGCAGATCGGGCTGCATCGATCTCGCCGTCAGCGTGACCATGACGTTTCCGGCGTCGCTGGGAAGTGTGGATATGAGTTCGTGGGCTTTGTCGATACCGGCAGCTTCAAGGACAACTTCTTCCTGTGCGTCGCCCAGGACGTAGAGCAGGTCTTCCGATTCGGCAGCGGCCGTACTGGTCGGGGCGATATCCACTATAACCAGCTTGCGGCCGGAACCTCGCAGTTCCTGCGCCACCAGTGATCCCATTCGTCCGTAGCCACAAAGAATGATGTGCCCCGAAAGGTTTTTGATTTTAGTTTCCAATTGACGTCTCCCGAGAAGTCTGCGTATCTGACCTTCGACAACTACCTGGCCCAGGAGGCTCAGGACCACACCTCCGCTCACCACACCGCTCAGCACGACCAGCATCGTCCATATCTGTCCACCGGCCGACAATTCACCCACCTCGCGGATACCGAGCGTGGTGATGGTGATGACCGTCATGTACAGGGCATCGAGAAAACTGTAATCGGGAGACTCGATAAGGACATAACCGGCCGTCGCAACGGTGGTGACCGTTATCAGCAGCGCCAACGGTATCGCAATGCGATTGCGACGAAGGCGAGCGGATTGAACATGTTTTGGAGAGTGTGGTGAATCCATTGCGGTTTTGTGTCGTTCCATGACAGTTGGCATTATACATCCGAGCCGTTGCAGTGCAACATGGCTACCGAATTGAATTCAACTTCCGACAGCCCTTCTTTTATATATAAGTTAAGAAAAACTAATCATAGTAGTAATAGGGCCTGTGGGTTGTGTGCAGAATTAAAAGCGATGCCATAACAGCATGAATCGCAAGGAGCTACGGCGGAACCTAACTGAATATCGCTGTGGATAACCTGTAGGTTCTTTAAGACAGAGCACACAGAAACCCCAAGATGATCGCTGTGAGGCCTCGGGTAAAAGGGCGGAACGCGGACGGGCGCGGGGGTGGTAGTGGGCGATGAAAGACAGTTTTTCCAGAGGTTATCCACAGAGACTGTTGATACTTTGGTTGAGATTTTAGCTGATATTTTGGTGCGATAATCAGCCAACCGACTGGATTTCCTGGGTGAGCACGTCGAGTGTTGCCTGGAACTGAACGTCGTCGCCGCGGAGTCTTTCGACGGTCTTGTTGGCGTGCAGCACGGTAGTGTGGTCGCGCCCGCCAAAGTAGCCTCCGATTTCCTCGAGACTGTGGCGGGTCAGGCTGCGGGCAAGATACATGCAGACCTGTCGCGGAAAAGCGATCGAGCGGCTGCGTTTCTTGGACTGCAGATCGGCTAGACGCACGCCGTAGCGGGCGATGACGGCGTTGAGGATGTCCTCGATTGTGATCTCCCTGGTGCTCGCCGTTGGCTCGGTGCCAAGGGCTTCCTCGGCCAGCGAAAGATCGATCGTACGATTGCAGACCTGGGCGAGCATATCGATCTTCGAAATCGCGCCTTCCAGTTCACGCGTGTTCGAGTCGATAGTTCCGGCGATGAAGCAGGTCACATCTTCCGGTAGATTAACATCTCGCAGACGGGCCTTCTTCTGGACGATGGCGACGCGGGTCTCGTAGCACGGTCGATCGATCCGTGCGACCAGGCCCCAGTTGAATCTGCTGACCAGGCGTTCTTCCAGATCCGATATCTTCGACGGGCTTCGGTCGGAGGACAGAATAATTTGTTTCTGCGACTGATACAGCGTGTTGAACGTGTGGAAGAATTCTTCCTGCGTCTGTTCGTGATTGGACAGGAACTGGATATCGTCGATCACGAGCACGTCGCTGTGGCGGTAACGATACCTGAACTCGTGAAGACGGCCCTGTTCGACCGCTTGGATGAAGTGATTCACGAAGGTTTCGCACGACAGATAGGAGATATTGGCTTTCGGGTTGTCGCTAATGATCTTGTGGCAGGTAGCCTGGAGCAGGTGTGTCTTGCCCAAGCCTACATTACCGTGGATGAACAGCGGATTGTACGTCTTGCCCGGGGTTTCACTGACGGCAAGGCACGCCGCATGCGGCAGGCGATTACACGGGCCGGTGACGAACGTATCGAAGGTGTTATCGGGATTGATAAATGGAATATCTATCGAAGTTGCTTCTTCCGCCTCGCGGGCGGTGGGTGCGGCGGTGTCAGTTTCGAGTTCGATTTCGGTTTGGGCGCTGGTCAAAAAACATACGCCTACCAGTCTGCCTGTGGCGGCTTGGGCGGCGTCGGTGAACAGGCCGGTGGCATGCTGCTGACAGTACTTCTGCTCGCGTCGAGTGGGAACCTGGATTTCAAGCAGGCCGTGTTCGAGAGAAATGGGATCGAGCTTAGTGAACCATGGACGGATAATATTTCCGCCAGAGGAGACTACCTGCTGGATAATGCGCTGCCACAAAGCCCGGTCGACAACTGCCATTGGTGTCCCTTTCTATCTCAAAGCGCAACAACTGCGCGCAAAACAGACCAAACAAAACTTTCGGAGCATGTTCGATCCTGTCCTCGGATGTTGTTCGCCTTCCCTGGCGAGATGTGAAACATCCTTGCCTCGGACAGTCTCACTCAGCTCTCGGAGTTTAAGGGTGATTTGCGGGCAAGTCAAAATGAAAATCCCCCAGCCGAGTCCTGCGAGTTTATTGGTTGACCGCAGTTGCACCGGAACCGCTTGAGAGACAAGGATGATTGTTTGCGCGAAAAACTTTCCAAAGTCGGGAAAGTTTTAGCAGTTGCACCGAAACCGTCTGAGAGACAGGGATGATCGTTCGCGAGAAAAACCTTCTACCATATTGAAAGTTTTCTCTGGCGCGAGGCTTAGGCTTGAGTGCGATTATCAGTCGAAGCGTGTGACGGCTGCGGAGGCGACTTTCTGTTGCCCGGCCGGGGCGGAGTTATTGGACTTGCGGCTGTAACGGCGATTTCTGCCGTTGCCTCCGCCATTTTCATTCATCTTCGGACGAAGCAGAATCTCGTGCTGGTCAAGCATTTCGCCAAGGTCGAACATCAACTGGCGAGATGGTTTAACGAACAACTTCGCGTCCGGGCGAACCTGGGCGATGATATCGGAATGATTTCGAGGGGTGAACTCCAACAGTACGGCGCATCGGCCTTGGTGCTCGGTGAGAATGGTGTGAAGTTTCTTGATTTGGCCTGCATCGTTCAGGTTACCCGGGGCGAGTCGCAGCGTGATTTCGGCGGTCAGCTCTTCGACTGCGGCATCGATGGGGATGATGCGGTCGATGATTATGTTCGCTCGCTCGCGGCTGCGGTCTACCGTGCCGCAAAGGAAGATAATTGATTCGGGCTGGAGCAGTTCGGCGATCTGATCGTACGTTCGCGGGAAGACTACCGCGTCGCACTTGCCGGTTAGATCCTCGACCGTGAGCATCGCCATTCTGCGGTTGTCCTTCTTGGTTACCGTCGGGCGGACCGAGGTGATCATGCAGCCGATAGTAACCGACGCGCCATCCTGGCTATCGGCTATTCGTCCGAGTTTGATGCCCCTGGGCGTAGAGAGTCCGTCGAGTTCGCGCCCGTAGCTTACCAGTGGGTGCGAGCTAACGTAGAACCCGAGAGTTTCCTTTTCGGCGGCGAGCAGTTGCGATTCTGACAGCGGTTCGACGTCCGGGAACAGCGGGCCTTTAGCTTCCGTGCCGCCGAAAGCTCCCGCACCGGAGGAATCGGAACCAAAGAAATTCATCTGGCCGCTCTTGCGATCTTCTGCCGCGGACTGCCCGAGGTGGGTGGCCTTATCCAGCGCAGCCAGCATAGCGGCGCGGTGCGCCCCGAGTGCATCGAAGGCGCCGCATTTTATCAGCGCCTCGGTAGTGGAGCGATTGACGGCCCGCAAGTTGACGTTCTCGCAGAAATGGTACAGGTCGGTGAACTGCCCCACCTCGTCGCGCGCCTCGACGATTGCGTTTACCGCTTTGGCGCCGACGCCCTTGACCGCGGCCAGGCCAAAACGTACCTGATCGCCGTCGACGGCAAAATAAGCGGCGCAGGTGTTTATGTCCGGCGGGGCGATTTTGATTTTCATGCGGGTCGCCTCGGCCATGTACTGCACGACTTTGTCCGTATCACCGCATTCGAAAGTCAGCGTGGCTGCCAGGAATTGCTTTGGATAGTGCACCTTGAAATACGCCGTCTGGTAGGCAACGATCGCATATCGCGTCGAGTGTGCCTTATTGAAACCGTATCCGGCAAACTTCAGGATCAGATCGAACAGTCGCTCGCCTTCGTCTTCGGTGATTCCATTTTCCTTGGCACCGGCGAGGAAGTTCGGTTTCTCCGAGGCGATGGTCTTCGCTTTTTTCTTGGAGATGGCCTTGATCAGCGTCAGCGCCCGGCTGAGCGGTAGTTTGCCCAGACGGTTGAGCACCTGCATGACCTGCTCCTGGTAGCACATGATGCCGTATGTCTCGGCGAGGATGTCGTCTACCAGCGGATGCACCGAGGGCACCGGTTCGCCGTCGTTCTTGCGCGAACAGTAGCTCGGTATAAGCTCCATCGGGCCGGGGCGGTACATGGCGTTGGCGGCGATCAGGTCTTCGAGGCGTTGCGGCTGCATCTGCATGAGGACGTTCTGCATGCCGTCGGATTCAAACTGGAACACGCCAGCTGTCTCGCCGCGACAGAACAACGCCAAAACGTCCGCATCGTCCAGCGGGATCTTTTCCGGGTCGAGATCGCTTCCGATCTGCTCGGCGACAAGCTCACGTGCACGCTGGATTATCGTCAGTGTTCGCAGGCCGAGGAAGTCCATCTTCATCAGTCCGGCTTTTTCGCAGGTTGGTCCGTCCCACTGGGTGATGGCGTCGTCGCTATCGCCCTGCTTGCAGAGCGGGACGAGATTCTCCAGCGGCTGCTGTGCGACGATGACTCCGGCGGCGTGGATTCCGGCGTGGCGGGCCAGGCCTTCGAGGCTCATCGCGTGATCGAGCAGCTCAGTTATGCGCGGGTCGGACTTGTAAAGCTTCTTGAGCTCGGGCTCGGAATCGATCGCACCTTGCAGCTTGATTTTCAAGACGTCTGGAATCGTCTTGGATATCGCATCTACTTCCGGAAGCGGGATATTGAGCACGCGTCCGACGTCGCGAATTGCCGCCCTGGCCTTGAGCGTTCCGTAGGTGATAATCTGTGCGACGTGACCGTACTTTTCGCGGACGTACTGGATGATCTTGGCGCGGCCTTCCTGGCAGATGTCGATATCGATATCTGGGTCTTCCTCGCGGGCCGGGTCGGTGAATCGCTCGAAGAGCAGGCCGTATTGGATCGGGTCGACCTCCGCTATGCGCAGGGTGTATCCCAGCAACGTCGCCACTCCGCTGCCACGAGGGGCTGCGGGGATATTGTTGCTCCGGGCGTACTGCATGAAATCGTGGATGATCAGGAAGTAACTGCTATAGCCCTTGTCGGCGATTACCTTGAGTTCCCATGCGAGTCGCTTGACATATTCGTCGGGGACGGGCTTTGCATCGAAGCGATCTTTGAGCCCCTGTACCGCCAGATCGCGCAGATATTCATCGGGTGTGCGTTCGTCGGGCGTCTCGAAGACGGGCAGGTGCTTGGCCGTGAAATCCAGCTTCACGTTGCACATCTTTGCGATCCGCAGCGTGTTGGCGATAGCTTCCGGCCAGGGCGAAAGCGCCTCGTGCATTTCTGCTGGGCTTTTGAGATAGAGTTCCGGCGGATACTCCAGCGCGCCGCCATCGGCGAGAATCCGACCCGTCGAAATGCAAGTGAGCACTTCGTGTGACTTCTTATCGTTGCGTGTGAGGAAGTGCACATCGTTGGTTCCGACGATTCCGACGCCAAGATCCTTCGCCAGTGAGACCAGGTGCGGATTGATCAGGTCCTGGTCTTCGATGCCCTGGCGTTGGATTTCGATGAAGAAACGATCCTTACCGAAGATTTCGAGATACTCTTCGGCGATCCGGCGGGCCTTAGCGGTATCGTTTGCCATCAAGGCCGACGGTACCTCGCCACCGAGGCAGGCGGTCGTGCAGATCAGGCCCTCGTTGAGTTCTCTGAGCAGTTCGCGATCGATGCGTGGTTTATAGTAGAACCCCTCCAGATAGGCACGCGAGGAGAGCTTTATCAGATTCCGCCAGCCGGTATCGTTCATAGCCAGCAGCACCATGTGGTACGAAGCCGTCCGCTGGTTTCCCATGGAGCGATCGGACCGATCGGTCGGCGAAATGTACGCTTCCATTCCGAGGATGGGTTTGATGCCGGCCTTGGTTGCGGTGGTGTAGAACTCGACCGCCCCGAAAAGGTTGCCGTGGTCGGTCAGCGCAATGCTGTCCATACCGAGGCTCTTGGCCTGGTCGACTAGATCGCCAATGCGATTCCCGCCGTCCAGCAGCGAGTAATGCGAGTGTACGTGAAGGTGAACAAATCCATCCATGGCTCAGGTCCGTCCGAGTGTTCGGGCTAATGTGAAACTGCTGACAGACCAATATAACGTCCAGGGGCGTTATGGCGAAATCAGAAATGCGGGATTATGAAATTCGACAGCTGCCGACGTTCAGATATGTAGGAAACAGGCGGGTCGGACTTCGATTGCTCACCGAGGCCCGACACCGCCAGTTGAGTCTTTAAACTATTGTCATTACGCCGTTAACAATTGTGCCGGTGACGGTCACTCCGGTTTCAAGGTCTGTGCTGGCGGTGTAGAAGGTAAACTCCCAGGCCCCGATAGCATCGTCGGACAGCGTGATCCGAGCCAATTCCAGGCTGCCGATGTCATTTATGCTGCTCGTGTACCATAAGACGTCGATGGAATCGGTGTCCATCACCGAGTCTCCTACCAGGGACGGCATGATGCCGTCAACCGTGCCGCCGCCAGAGACAAAGGTATCGAACTCCAGACTCGGTGCGATGTCGACCCATACTGCTATCGGGGGAGTATTGTTGCCGAAGTCGTCCTGGTAGATGGTCCCGCTGGTGAGCGTCAATGTGAATTGCGCCGAGAGCCAATCAGTCGCCGTGTTGATGACGATATCCTGTGTAATATATCCGCTCAGTGCCGCCGAATTATTTACCGGTACAAGGGAGGCCGTCGGCGCGGCTTCGACTGTCAGTTCATTGGTTGTTGCGTCTGTTCCTGCATTACCTGCTGCGTCGGTGGCAGTCACTGAGACGCTGTAGGTTCCTGCGGTCAGTGACGCCGGCCATTCGATGGTCCAGGTCGAACCGTTATTGGTCGCGGTGTATGTCTGACCGTTGACTGTGACTTCAATGGTCGCGGTAGCGTCGTCTACCGTACCTGTGATCGTCGGTGTGGTATCGGTTGTAGTTAGCCCGTTAACGGTAACCATCGGAGCGGTTACGTCCGGCGCGGGTTCCACTGTCAGTTCATTGGTTGTTGCATCTGTTCCTGCATTACCTGCTGCATCCGTCGCAGTCACTGAGACGTTGTAGGTTCCTGCGGTCAGTGACGCCGGCCATTCGATGGTCCAGGTCGCACCGTTGTTGGTCGCGGTGAAGGTCTGGCCATTGACTGTGACTTCAATGGTAGCACCTGCATCGTCAACCGTACCTGTGATCGTCGGTGTGGTATCGATTGTGGTTAGCCCGTTAACGGTAACCACCGGAGCGGTTACATCGGGTTCCGGTTCCGGCTCAGGCTCGGGCTCAGGTTCTGCTGTCACTTCGAAGGTGAGCGAGTATTTGCCAGTGGTCTGATTATCGCCAGCCGAGACATTGACGTAGTACACCTCGCCTTGGACGACATCAGCCGAAACACTGGCGGCCTGTCCGACCTGCGGGGCATCGACCATGACTATCAACTCACCTTGTGCGTTGTGTACGTTTATGTTGGACGTAATATCGCTCAACCAGCCGAAGCCCGCAATATCCACGGTCATTCGGCCGGTTACGTTGGCGACCAGACTGAATACGTCAACGTCTCCGCCATAATCCAGGCTGCCGGTTACCTTGCCCATGCCATTGCGCATCTGGGGTGCGAATGCCTGATCGTTGGTATTGCCATGGACGTCACTGGGCAGCAATACCTTCAGGGAGTATCTTGGCGATTTGAAGCCTTCGTAGCTTCCGGTGACTTCCACGAAATAAACTTCGCCCGGAGTGACATTCAAGCTGAGGCTGGTGGTGGGGCCATCGCCCCCGGCGCGAGCTACTTCAACGCCCTGGGCGTCGTAAATGATAAGTTCCAGATCAGCCTCTACGCCTCGTGTGGGTCCAAGCAGGTTAATTGTCATCGGCCCATCGTTGGGCGTTACCAGGCGGAAGACATCGCGATCGCCGTCGTAATTCAGCGTTCCGCGCCCTTTGCCCTTGCCCCTGCGAATGGACAGTTCTTTGGCGGCTTCGAACTCCGAACTGATATCGTCTTTTGGAGTTCCTGTAATGGTTGCGGTGAAGTTGGCGGCTGCGTCGTCGCTGCCGTTGGCTTGGAGGTAATAGACCCGCCCTTCCTTAACCTTCAGCGTCGCCAGCGTGCGAAGCGGGTCGTCCGACAGTTGATCGCGCAGGCGCACCTGTTTTCCGCGGCTGTTGAATAGTGAGACGAGCGAATCCTGTGCGACGTCGGAGGTGAAGTCCAAGAGTATCGCCCCTGTCGCCGATGCTACGATGCGATAGAGATCGCCGTCAGCGCCTGCGATAATGGTATCGTTGATTACAAGACTCTCGGTTGGGTCGAGTCCCACCGTCTGCGCCTGCTGCATCAGGTTCGAGTCAAGACTCGCGCTGAGCAAAAGGCGGGGTTCCAGCTGTTCAAGCTGGGCGCAGGGGAGTGTCCGATGGTTCATGGTACACCTCAGAGTCAGGGTCAGGTTTGCCTTGTGCCTCTGAGGCACACCTACAATAACGCCAGATGGGCGGTCCTCCGTCTGTCGTCAGTTTAAACATACGATTGCCCGGTCGTCCGGACAAGTGCATCTGAAGATTAAAAAAACATAAGTCATTTTGACGTAGCAGCTTTCCGAGAATTAGGAGCCTGCCTGACCGGCGCGGTTGGCTGTGCAGAGCAGCCTGTCGAGTGCCCCAACGACCTGCCTAAGATGATGGTGCGAGTGCTTATAGAACAAGGGCTTGTCATATCAGGAGTTATATCAAGATAGCGGCGAATGGGCCTTTTGGCAGGCCATAAGTTGCACTGGCGGGGAATCGGAGACTTTTTGTGGGGCGAAGAGATCGTTGAATTGCCGATCTAGTACTCTGTAGCAGCAATAAGTTGTTAAGAATTGCGTTAGTTTAAGCAATATCACACTCACCCCGCCGTTAACCGGATAGGACAATGGACCCACAGCAGCTACGCAGCTTGATAGCCCTGGCCAAGGCACACGATGCCGGAGCGTTTCAAGCGCTGCTGGGAGAGTATGGCCCGCGGCTTTACGGGTATTTTTTGCGGGCCACGCGCAGCCAGCATGATGCTGAAGATTTGCTCGGCGAGATTTCATTGCGGCTGGTGAGGAAACTGGAAAGCTATGATGAACGCGGAAAGTTCGATCAGTGGTTGTTTCGGATCGCCGCCAACATGGTCCGTGACCGGATCCGCCGCATCAAGGCCAAGCCGCCCCCGCTGAGCCTTGCAATTGAAGACGATAGCGGCCGAGAAATGGCCGAACGCATTTCGGGCCAGACCCCGCCCATCGAGGTGGGCATGCTGGCCGCTGAGGCAAATGAAAAACTGGAGGTTGCCCTGGCGAAGCTGGATGAAACCACGCGGCAGATGATTCTGCTGCGGCACGTGAGTGAGATGAGTTTCAAAAACCTGGCAGAATTATTTCAGTGCCCGCTTGGGACGGCCCTTGCAAGAGTTCACAGGGGCCTCAAGATGCTCAGAGAATGGATGGGTGATGAACATGAAACTGAATGAACAACAATATCAGAGAATAGCGAAATTCCTCGACGGCGAGCCGATTGAGCTGACGCCCCAGGAACAAGCCGTAGTTCAGGATATCCGCACCGGCATGGAAACGCTTGGTGTGCTGGAGAGGCTTCAGCCTTCGTCTGGCGCCATGGCCATGGCTCGCAGGCGGATGGCTGGCCAGGTTGCTCGCGGTCGCCACCGGGGCTTGCGAATTGCCTCTTTCGCCGCCGCCGTAGCGGCTGCAGCTATCCTGCTGGTTGTGACTGCTTTGCCGGTTGGCGTTACAACGCCGGAACCCCTGCCCATGGCCGGGTTGTCGCCTGAACAAGAGGCCGATATATGGGCTC
>SDBT01010020.1_pt1 | contig 15335 bp, 13 predicted proteins | sample 2277101 | NCBI WGS metagenome assembly SDBT01 (sample SAMN10404973, study PRJNA504765) | marine sediment metagenome | isolation source: marine sediment core GS10_PC15, 103 cmbsf | place: Arctic Ocean: Southern Knipovich Ridge | collected 2010 | reverse complement strand
ATCGGAAAGCACCTCGTAGGCCTCGGTGGCTTCGGTGAAATTGGCGTGGGCGTCCGGAGACTTGTTGACGTCCGGGTGGTACTGCCTGGCGAGCTTGCGGTAGGCGGACTTGATTTGGGCTGCGGTGGCGTTGCGAGGGACGCTGAGCACTTCGTAGTAGTCGCGTTTGGCCATGCCTACATTCTAGTGGCGCAGCCAAGGAGATTGCCAGCGTCGACCCGCGGAGCTAGTGCCCGCCTCGCATTACCTTGGACATGTTGAATATGGGCAGCAGAAGAGCCATGGCTATGCCGCCAACGATAAGACCCATGAAGATGATCATGATCGGCTCGATCATGCTGGTGACGGTCTTGACGGCGATCTTCAGGTCGTCCTCGCAGAACTTTGCGACGCGGTCCATCACCATGTCGAGCTTACCGGTCCGTTCGCCGGCGTCGACCATCTGTGCGATCGTGCGCGGGATCAGAGGGTCCTCGAACAGCTCCAGCGACAGGTGTGAGCCTTCCTCCACGCTTTCGGCGACTTTGCGCCAGATCCTCGCGAAATAATAATTGCCCGACACCCGCGCAGTGATGTCCAGGCCATTCAGCATGCTAACGCCGGTGGACACCATCGTGGCCATAGTCCGAAACCCCCTGGCCATGCACGCCTTGCGGAACATCGGGCCCACAATCGGCAGAGATATCTTCATCTTGTCGGCGGCGCGCCGGCCTGAGGGGCTGCGGAAATACATGACCGACAGGCCGATAACGGTGCCCAGTCCGCCCAGAATGTACGGCCAGTAGTTGACGATTCCGTTGCTGGCGGCCAGGAGAATTCGAGTCGGCATAGGCAGCACCGCGTTCTTGCCGGCGTAGATCTTTTCGAAACGCGGCAGCACGAACACCAGCAGCCCGATCACCACAAGCACGCAAAAGCTCATCATGCAAGCGGGGTATATCATCGCGCCTTTGATCTGCCTGCGTGTCTCGCGGTCTTGCATCATGTACTCGGTGCATCGTTCGAGCATCTCGCCCATCCTACCGGAGGCCTCCGACGCCCGCATCAGCGAGATGAACAACTCGCTGAAATGCTTGCGGTGGCTTTCCATGGCCGTGGAAAACTCCACGCCGCTTTTGACCTGTAAAGACAGGTCCGACACCACCGCCTCCAGCCCGTTGTTGTCGGTGGAGTTGGCGATGGCGTCCAAGGCCTCTGACAGCGGCACGCCGGTGTCGACCATGACTGCCAGCTGGTTGGCGAAGAAGACTATGTCGTCGGTCTTGACCCTCTTCAGCGGACCGGACTGCCTCCCGGTCCCTGTCGGGCCTGCGCCGTCGATGGAGTCTTCGCCTGGCTCGTAAGGACTGCGCGCACCGGTCCTGTCGCTGCCGGTGCGGGTGGACCGATCCTTAGTTTCATGGATGAAGACAGCCATATCCTTATCACTGGCGCAGGCGGCGCGCCCAGTTCGGCCGGGTGTTAGGCCCGGCTGGGCAAACTATGCCGCCGTGACGCGAAAGATTTCCTCCACGGTTGTGATTCCAGCCTTGACCTTTTCCATGCCGTCCTGTCGCAACGTGATCATGCCGATCTGCACGGCGAAGTTGTACAGTTCCGTCACGCTGATGTTGGTTACCATCTTTTCCCGCATTTCGTCGTTGGGTACCAGTAATTCATAGATGCCGATTCGCCCCGTATAGCCGGTGTCTCGGCACTTCGTGCACCCGTGGCCGCTATAGAACACCTCGACCTCGCCGGCCATTCGTTCCACGGCTCGCCGGATGCTGGCCGGCGGATCGTAAGGCTCCTTGCAGTTGGTGCATATCTTGCGGACCAGTCTCTGAGCCAGCACCGCCACGAGCGACGCCGAGATGAGATACGGCTCGACACCCGTATTCACCAGTCTGCTCACCGTGCCGGGGGCGCTGTTAGTGTGCAAAGTGGACAGCACGAGGTGGCCTGTCAGGGCGGCTTGAACGGCTATGCGGGCGGTCTCCTCGTCGCGTATCTCGCCGACCATTATGATGTCCGGGTCCTGGCGGAGCAGGCTGCGCAGGGCGCTGGCGAACGTAAACCCGATCCGTTCGTTCACCTGGAACTGGTTGATGTTCTGCAAGTTGAACTCGACGGGATCCTCGACGGTGCAGATGTTGACCGTATCGTTGTTGAGCTCCTTGAGCACGCTGTACAGCGTGGTGCTCTTGCCGCTGCCGGTCGGACCGGTGACCAATACGATGCCGTTCGGCGCACTTATCGCCTTTCGCCAGCCCTTGAGCATCTCATAGCTGAAGCCCAGTTTCTCCAGATTGACCAGGACCGACCGATTGTCGATGATTCGGATGACGACCTTCTCGCCGAATTGCCCGGATAGCGTGCTGATTCGCAGGTCGACGGGGTGCTTGTCCATCAATACGTGGACGCCGCCGTCCTGCGGCAGGCGGCGCTCGGCGATGTCGAGCCCGGCCATTATCTTGATTCGACTGACGATGGCCGGCGCCATTTTGAACGGCGGGCGGAGCTTTTCGTACAGGTTGCCATCTACGCGGTAACGAATGCGCAGAACGTTGTCGTGCGGCTCGATGTGGATGTCCGACGCCCCGTCGCGAACTGCACTGTAGATAAGGTAGTTGACCAGCTTGATGATCGGCGAGCCCTCGGCGGCGGCCTCGATGTCGGAAATATCCTCGATCTTTTCCTCGACGAGGGACAGCTCAGCGTCCTCGTCGTCGAGGATGTCGTCGATGACGAACACGTTGGCAGCGGGCAGGTGCGCCTCAAGCGTGGCCTTGATGTCCTTGGCCGGGGCGCACACCACCAGCACCTCGCAGCCGGCCAGGCGGGATATTTCCTCGATAAGGAAAACGTTGGACGGCTCGCTCATCGCCAGCGTCAGGCGGTCGCGAATCTTGAACAGCGGGACGATCGTGTGCTTCTCCAGGAACTCCCAGGGCAGTACTTCCGTCACCTTCGGGTCCGTGACCTTCGGCGAAACGTGCGCGAACGGCACACCGTAGCCTTCGGCCAGGGCGGCCATGATCTGCTCTTCCGTGCAGTGGCCCAGCTTCTGGAGCACCTCGCCCAGCAGCAGGTTGTTGCCGGCGGTGCGCTGATGCTCCAGCGCCTCCTCGAGCTGCTCGGGCGTGATGGCCCCCCGCTTTATCAGCAGTTGGCCCATCTGTAATCGTTGTCTGGTTTCCGTGGTAGCCAAGTCCCGTGCCTCCTGCGGTTGTGGTTATGGCGTCATCGTCTTAACGGCTTCTGCCACGTCCGAGAACAACTCGAAAGCGTTCTTCAGCCGGGTCATCTCCAGTATGTTCGTGACATTCTCGTCACATTTGACGAACTTGACCTGCCCCAGATGCTCCACGAGCTTGTCCTGCAGGTCCAGCAGGTATTCGAGCACAGCGCTGTCGATGAACGGCACCTGTTCCATGTCCAGCACGACGTCGACCACATCCTGCGTGGCCATCTGATGGGCGACGGCCTGCTGGAAGACGTCGAGCGCGTCTTCGGTAAGTTCGCCGTTTATCTTCAGCAGCACCGTGCGTCCGTAGCTTTCAGCAGTAATGTTCATTCTTATTTCTCCTGCCCGTCGGGGCGAGGCTGAAACTCGCTCTCGTCATTGCGGATTTCGTTAAGGAACGCCTCCAAGTCTATGGCCAGGAGCTTCTCGACCAGATCCGCGTCGAACTGCGTTCCGGCGTTCGCGCGGATTTCCTCCACCACGGCCGACAGCGGCAATGCATCCCGATAGCAGCGGTCGGAGCTCATTGCATCAAAGCAATCGGCCAGGCCTATGATCCGCCCTTCCATGGGCAGTTCCTCGCCGCTCAGGCCCTGTGGGTACCCCCTGCCGTCCAGCCGTTCGTGGTGGGTAAGAATGCCGACGGTAACGTCGTCGAGTTGGCGGATGCCGCCCAGGATTCGCGCCGAGACCATCGGGTGCTTCTTGATGTGGGCGTATTCCTGTTCAGTCAGGCGGCCCGGCTTGCAGAGCACGCTTTCGGGCACGCCGATCTTGCCCACGTCGTGGAGGAGCCCGGCCAGGTATATCTGCCTGACGCGATCCGGCGGGTAGCCCATCTCCTGGGCCAGACGCTCGGAGATTTTCGCCACCCGAAGCGAATGACCGCACGTATAAGGGTCTTTTGCGTCGATGGAGGCGGTGAGCGACTCCAGCACACCCATCAGCAGTTCCTGCATATCGGCGTACAGACGGTGGTTCTTCAGGAACACAGCCGCCTGGTTGCCGATGGCGCCGAGGAGCTTCAGGTCGACGCTGTTGAACTCGTCGTCGATCTTGTTGATGGCCAAGAGCACGCCGATGGGTTCGCCGTCGCCGACCAACGGCACGGCTATCAGCCGGTCGATCTCGTCGGGCAGGCTGTTGCGACTGCCGCCGACAAAATGGTTCTCCACGATGCTTCGGACCTCGTCGCTGAACTGTGGGACAATTTCGTCCGCCGCGAGGCGTTTGACCTGCTCGGCGTTCACGTCGAGGTCACCGGCGGAGATTACTTTCATTTCTCCGCTGCCCGGCGGATGCGGATAGACGACGGCCGCAGCATACTGGACGTTCATGACCTCCAGCAGTTCCTCGCAGACATCCTTGCGCAGGAATTCCTGCGGCTCGTTGGTCAGTTTCATCGTGCCGCTTATGCGGTAGACGAAGCTCAACTCCTCGTAGGTGCGCGACAGGTTCTCGCTCAGGCCGACCAGCTCTTCCTCGGCCACGCGCAGGGCGTGCTCCCTGCCGAGCATTCTTATCAGCAGGTCGATCAGGCGTTCGGTGTCGTCGAGGGTATACCGGCACAGCGGCGCCAGTTGTTCTGAGACAAACTCGTAGTCCAACTGCAGTCGATCGCACAGCCGATGAAGCTGCTCGCCTTCGAGGGCTTCTTTAACGGGATAGCACACCACCGCCGCCGCTACGAGCCTGCGGCGGTCGTGCACCGGCACGCCGATGATGTGCCCCCCAAGGCTGGATCGGCCCTTGATCGGCCGATCGGTGAAGACTACGTGCTGGGCGACGTTCCTGACGTCGCAGCACGTGTCTTCGCACCGGCCCATCAACTCGCACGGCCTGCACGACAACGGCGCGAAGCCGTCTACCTGCTCGCCGAGGTGGTCCCACACCGACAGCGTAAGGCCCAGGTCGCGCAGCTGCTCGCGCACCTCGTCGAACTCTCGCACCATCTGGGTCGAGACGTGGGCCTGTCTGTTTGGATTATCTTCCATTAGCCTGCCTGGTGTGAAATGATCTCGCCATCTTTCAGCATTTCAGTAACGACGCTGAGGACTTCACGGGGCGAAAAGGGCTTCTCCAACACCCGGGCGATGCCGGCCTCGGCCATCTCCGAAGGGTCCAAATCGAACCCGCGCGCCGTCAGCATCACCACAGGCGTATTCCTGCAATCTGGGGAATTGCGGATCTCCCTGCAGAACTCGATGCCCGTCATGAAGGGCATTTGATAGTCCGTTATGATCAAGTCGGGCTGCTCGGCGTGGCACAGTTCGACGGCCTCTTCTCCGTCCTGCGCCGTCACGACGTCGAACCCTGCATTGCGCAGTTTCATCGACACCACATGCAGAATGTGAGCTTCGTCGTCCGCTACCAGGATTTTCGTTGCCATTGTAGCACCCACCCTCTCTCTTGCGGCCCGTCGCGGGCCTGGTCACAGTGATTACTCGATGACCGGCAGCTCAAAGCTGAACGTGCTGCCCTCACCTTCCTCGCTTCTGACTGAAAGCTTGCCGTCGTGGACCGTCTCGATAATGTGCTTCACGAGAGTCAGGCCGAGCCCGGTCCCCTTGGCGATTTTTTGGCTTTGCTTCACGCGATAGAACTTGTCGAAGATGTGCGGCAGCGCGTCGGCCGGAATGCCCAGGCCCGTGTCCGCCACCTCGCAGATCACCACGTTTCGCCGCTCGTCCACCACAGCCGAGACCGTCACCTTGCCGCCGTTGGGCGTGTACTTGACGGCGTTGGAGATCAGGTTAAGTACGGCCTGGTAGATCATGTCGCGGTCAGCCTCCACCTGGTAATAGACCGGCGCCAGGTGCGAGACGAACTCTATGTCCTTCAGCTTGGCCTGCGGCGATAGCACGTCCACCGCCTGCTTGACCACGCCGGTAAGGTCCAACGGCTCGCGGACCACCTTCACCACGCCCGACTCGATCCGCGAAATGTTCAGGATGTTCTCGATCAGGCGGTGCAGGCGATTCGTCTCCGAGGAGATGATCTCGTAGAACTCCTCCTGCGTAGCCTCATCCTCAGCCTCGCCGTCCATCAGCATCTCGATGTAAGCTTTGATGGACGCCAACGGAGTCTTCAGCTCATGGGAGACGTTCGAGACGAAGTCCGTCTTCATCTGGGCGATTTCTTTCTCACGGGTCACGTCGTGCAGGACGGCCACCACTCCGGAGACGTCATCCCCGGCTCCAGCAACGCAGCTGAGGGTAATTCTGAACGTCCGCGGCTCGTGCTCGTACTCCATGACGTGCTCGACCATCTTCCGCGTCTGGCTGCGGGCGTGGTTGCGAGTTTCGCGTATCAGCCTGACGAACGTGCCGTCGGAGGTGATCCGATCGATGTTCTTTCGTAGTGCGTTATCCAGCTTGAACCCGAACAGCTTCTCCGCCGCCTCGTTGGCCAGCATCAGTTCGTCGAAGCGATTGGTCACTATCACGGCGTCGGAGATCGAGAAGATTATCGCCTCGGTGTTGCGCTTTTCGGCCGAGGCTATTCGCGCCTCTATCCCCAGCTCGCGGTTTTCGGCTTGCAGCTCGGTGTTCTGCTGGGCCACCATCGAGATGAAACGGTTCAGCGGGCGCGTGATCTCGGCCAGCTCGTCAGTGTCTTCAAGCATGACCATTCCGGCTTCTCGTGTGTCGGCCATGTTTCCGATCTGTTGACAGATTCTTGCCATCGACCGTCGCGCCGCCCGCCGCTGGATGGCGATGACGCCCACGGCTGTCAGCAGACCGATCGCCAGCGGCGGCAGGTAGCTGCTGGGGCCCTTGTAGAAGGCGCGCGATCCGTAGGCGATCTGCATTGCCATGTACAACAGGATCACGGCCCCGGCTGTCAGCACGACAAGCCCGGCCAGAGATATCTTCTTTGATATAGTCACATCTCCTCCAGGTTGTAAACGTCAGCCGGCTGCATCCTCCTCCTTCAAGGCCGGCCGAGCATCCTCACTATCCTCACATTATTCCGCTGGCTCTGTGGAACTGGCTGATACATCGGCAAGAAGTGCCGGGGCCAGCAGATCATTCGGGTCTGCGCGTGTCGCCGCAACATAGCAGCGACGCGCTTCGATCATGTTGTCGACAGCTTCATAGGCCCGTCCAAGGATACACAGCAGCGTTGGATCCTGGCCGTGCCGACCAGCTGCGCTCCGCAGCACGTCGATAGTCTGGTCCGCATGCCCCGCCTCAAGCAGCGCATAGCCCATCACCAACGATGCGTCGAGGCGGCCGGCGTCCAGCGACAACGCCTTAGCGGCGGCGTCGATCGCCTGCGGCGTCCGGTGCATGGCCACCAGCACCTTGGCCAGGTCCACCCACGCGCCGGGTTCGTCGGGCTCCAGCCGGCATTCCTTCTGGTAGGCCTCGTAGGCGCTGTCGAGGTCCCCGCGGGCCATGTGGCAATCGCCCAACATCGTGTAAAGCCACCCCGGCACCGGTTCGCCGCGAAGCTCGGTGCGACGGGTCAGCGTGACGATCGCTTCGGTCGCCTGCCCGTCAAACACCTGTGCGACCGCCAAGGCTTCCAGGTAGGCGGGATTATCGGCATCTACTTCACAGGCGCGACGGAAATAGCCGACAGCCGCGGCGTAGTCCGGGTCCATCATGGCCAGCCGTCCCGCCAGTTCATATGCGGCCGGAGCGCCGTCGGCGCGGTCAAGATGGCTGTAGAGGTAGACGCGAGCATCCTGTGACCTGTCCATCGCCACCAGCACCTCGGTAGCGGCCAGCACGGCGTCGAAGTTCGTATCGTCCAGGTCGTAAGCGCCGCGGTAGTCGCCCAGGGCTTCGGTAAGCCTGCCCAGTTTCTCGTGGGCGACGCCCAGCAGATACAGGGCCTCAGCCTGGCCGGGCCGCACGCGAAGCACTTGTTGCAGTTGGACCGCCGCGGCGGTGTACTGACCTCGCTCGATGCATGCCTTGGCCAGCACTATCCGAGCATGGTGGTAATCCTCATCCAGCGCCAGTGCCTGGCGGGCCCGCTTGCAGGCCTGCTCCAGTTGGCCCAGCCGTAGATTCTCGAGCGCCTGCGCGCATACCGTCTCCGCCCGGATGCGGTTCCAGTTCTCGTACGCCTCCACCCGGGCGTCAGACACGTTCTGCCCGCAGCCGACCGTCAGCAGCATCATGAGAATGACCAGTGGAAGGCTCGTCATCCAACTCTCCGGTAACAGCTTTTCATACAAACCCTTAGGTAACGATACCAGGCGCAGCGATACACGCCGCGCGGCATAGCGCTCACGCTTGAACAGCAGTCCAATTTGGGGACATTCTGTCGTTACAGTGTTCATCGGCAGTTATCCAATGGCTCTTAATTTGTTGTGTTATTCAGGATTTGCATTAGTTTCGTCGACCTGTTGGTCGATCGCGGGCTGGTACCTGTCCACACGCCTGATGATGCCGAAAGCCTCGATGATTCGCTCATCCAGCTCATCGGGGTTCAGCGGCTTTATCGGCGGAGTGAGCTCGTCGATCGGAAAACCAAGCTCCTGCAAGATCATCTGCTGGATCACATACTGTACGCTGCTCACCTGGACTTCACCGGCCCAATAGGCCTGCTTGGTGAGCTCTTCCTTGAGGCGAATCGCCTCAAGCAGGCGGGGGTCCATTGACAGAGCCATGTCTACGTGCCACATCGCCTTTTGGCGGTCACCTGCCCGGAAGGCCTCGTTGGCCCATCGCATGTAGGTCGCGGCCAGGCGGCTCCTGCCCCACCACCGCAGCCCTCTGCGCTGGCCTATGCGGAACCTTTCCACGTCGTCCTGGATCAGCGCGCTGACGCCCTCGTCGGCATCCTGGCGAATTATGTGGGGCGTGATCAGGATGATTACCTCCTGGCGTTCTATGGTGTCCTGCGTGGTGCGAAACAGCGCGCCGGCCCCGAAGAGGTTGCCCAGGATGGGGATCTGCGCTCTTACTTCCTGTACCTCTTCGCGGAACAGGCCGCCGATTACGATGGTGTGCCCGTCGCGCACGAGCACGTTGCTGGTCACTTCTGTCATGGTCTCGGTGGGCAGCCCCAGGGTGATGCTGCCGTTGGAGTCCTCCGGGTGAATCTCCAGACGGACGAAGTTGTCGCGGCCGATATATGGCCGGACGATCAGCTTGGTGCCCGTTTCGAGGAATTCGATCGATTCGGTGGAAATGCCCTGGTTTACAACCGTCGTCCTGTAGCCGTCCCGCCTGCCGACGATTACCTCGCCCCGTTGCTTGTTCACGACCAGCAGCTTGGGATTCGCCAACACCGTAAGGTCCGTGATGCTTTCCAGCGCGGTGATAAACACGGCGACGTTATTGCTGAGGAAGCCGATTGTCATGCCGTTGCCGAAGGTATTGAACCCGGTGCCGAACTGCCCCGCACGCACGCCTTGCAGGTCCTCGCTTGCGATGCCGCCGGCTGACATGTCACCCACACCCGTGCTGGACGATCCGAGCGCCTGGAAATCGATGCCGGCCAAAGTGCTGAAATTCACACCTAGATTGTTGTCTTCATTGAGGCTAACGGACAGTATCGTCGCCTCGATCAGCACCTGGTCGGGACGGACGTCCAGCTGTTCGATGATCTGAGCGATCTGCTCCACGTTCTTCTCATAATCCCGGACAACTATGATGTCCTCGGTGGCGTAACTGTTTCCCCCAGTCGCGGTCACATCAGAACTGATGCCCGTCCCCGCCGGGGGGGTCAGAGCCACCGACCCGTCTTCGCTCAGCGCCGGAGTGATCAAGACGTTAGCGTCAGCGGCTGTGATATAGGATAGCCGAAACGTCCGAATGACCATGGTCTCGGCCGCCCTGGTCTCCTCGGCTAGCTGATCGGGTGTATAAACGTAGATGAAGTTATCCTCCTGGCGATATACGTACCCGTTCATGCGGAGGATTGCATCCAGTGCTTCTTCGAACGTTACGTCATAGAAGGTGGCCGTAACGCTGCCGGTGATGTCATTGCCCGCTATGATGTTCCTCCTGGCGTGGGTGCTGAGCAAGCGAATGGCCAGGCGGAGGTCGGTGTTCTGGAATTTGACCATGAACGCCCCGGGGCTGGTCTGCTCTACAACGCTTTCACCGGTGCTGCCGTCGGGCTGGCCCTCGTCATCGGCCGGATGGGGCGCTTGTAGCTGCTCGGTGGGCGACGTCGCCGGTTGGTCCCCAGCGGCCGGGGCGGGCGCGTCATTGTCGGCGGGACCTTGCGGCGCGGGCTGGGCTGGCGCGTCGTCGTCGGCCGGAGTGGCCAGAGGCGCGGCTGTCTCCGTGGGCGGCTCGTCCGCAGATGGCCCCTGCCCCTCTGGGTAGTCTGTCGGGGAGGCCGTCGGTCCCGACTCGTCCTGGGCCATCGCCAGTGAAACGGCAAGGATGGCCACCGCGCCGAGAGCGCACAGCAAGACAACCGAAGTCATCCGCCCTCTATGAAGCGTCATTCCGGTCTCCTTACCAGAAAAGTAACTGGCTGGTCCGTGCCAGTATCAGTGACTATCGTCCCAAGCGCGATGATTCCTGCACCCTAAAGCCTGGGCCAGACGCCGGTGAGAGCGGAAAACCAAGAACCGGGGGCATATTTGCCCGGAGGAGTGTCTCTGACACAAGGGGGGGGGAAATGTGGGCTACGACGAGGCGCGGAGACGGATCGTCAGTCCTCGTCCATCTCAAGGCGGACCTGCACGCCGGCCTGTTCCACGACACACAGGCCGACGCCGATTTCGACGACTCTGAAACCGTCGATCACGTCGCCCAAGGCAAGCACCTGCCCGTTGATGACGGCGATCGGGGTATCTGAGTTGATCGTGGACTGCAGGGCCAGCTGGGCCGAGCGAGCTCGTACGAGCTCCTCGATCGCCGGGCCCGGCGGGCCGTCCGCTGTTTCGGAGGGCGAGTCAAGCTCGGCCTCGGGCGGCCTTATCGGCGGGTAAAGGTCGGCTTGGAACTCGAACAGGTCCCGCGTTATGTCATGGCTGATAGACTTGATATATGCATCTCGCTCGCTGTCCACAGGCAGGTCCTGCGAGCCGGGCAGCATGAGCCCACCTGTCGAGGCCCCCTGCCCCCCGCGCCCGGTCAGCGCCGTTGCGGTCGAAGGCGCCGCCGACGCGGACGACGGCTTTTTCTTCAGCATCCTCACCCCCACGAACAGGCCGACAGCCAGCAGCGCGGCCAGCGCGACCGTCTGCTTCTTGTTGCGGCTAAGCTCTTCCTTGAGGCGCTGCTGCCAGTCCGGATTGCTCGACCGGGGATTTGGCATGGTCTATCCTCAACTTTCCGTAAAGTAGATGTTGATCTGCAATTCGACTTCCAGCTCGTCCGGACTGTTGGAAGTCGCGCCGCGGGTTACCTGGAGTTTCTGGACGCGCGTGAGGCGTTCCATGCCGTCCAGCCTGCGCAGAAAACTCGCCACCGACAGGTACGAGCCCTTGAACCGCATGATGATGGGCAACGTGTGGAACAGCTCCTGACTGGTCGGGCTGCCCGGTTCGATCAGTTGGCCCGAAAGCTGCTCTTCAGCCAGGTGGTTGCTGATCTCCCGGAGAAAGCCGCCCAGCTCCTGGCGCTTCGGCAGGAGGCGGTCGAAGTCCGAGTACCGGCGACTCATCGCCTCGATCTGCTGAAGCAGGGCGGGCACGATCGAGGCCAGTTCGCTGTCAGCCTTGAGCGCCCGTTCCTGGGTGACAATCTGCGTGCGAATGCGTTTGAGCTGCCGCGATTGCGGCAGGTAAACGAGCGTCGTGGTCGTCACGAGCACGACAGTCACTATAGCCAGCACTACCCACGTGTCTTTGCCAACTTGCTTCATATCGTTCGGTCCTATCTGACCACGAAGCAGGTCACCTGAAACTCGCGGACCTTGCAGTTGTTGTACTCGGTGGTCAGTGAGTAGCCCATCTCGATGTCTTCAAAGAGCGGGCTGGAGGCGATCTGCCCGATGAAGTTAGCCACGTCTATGTCCGTTGGAGCCAGTCCGGTAATCACCAGCCTAACCCGGCGCGTTACCGTCGAAGTCGGCATCGCCGCCCGAGAAGCCAGCACCGGGCGCACTCGGCCGCCCATGGGCCGCTCAATGGGAACAATCACCTCCGAGGCCTCTATCGTCATGTTCGTCAGGGTGAGCCTGTCGGACATGACGTTTTGAAGCTCGCCTAGTATGTCCAGCGCGCTAGCCCTACTGCCGAGGTGGTCGTCGATTCGCTGCTTCACAAGCAGCTCGGCCTGCTGTTCCTCCAGGACGGACCGCATGGCGATTTGCCTGGCCAAGTTGGTTGACCGTTCCCTTAGCAGGACAAGCTCGCCACGAGCCTCGTCGATTCTCCCATGCCGAAGGTAGCCAAGCAGTGCCAGCCCGGCCATACATAACACCAGCAGGTGCGCCTGGCGGATTAGGGCAGCCTTCCGTTTTCTGTCTATCCGAATGCGCTCAGGCAGAAAGTCGACGTTCTTCATTGCCGCCCTCCTCCCCGAACTCAGCCGCATCCACTGCTCGGATGGCCAGTCCCACGCACGAAGCCCAGTCGACCGGCACGCCTCCTCGATGCACGCCCAGGTCTACGCTCGAAACGTCAATGTCCCGCAAAGGGCTGGACACGACGCATTCCATGTCCAACTGCTCCCGAAACATCTCCACGAGCGTCGGATCGCACGCCTCGCCGCCGGTCAGGTGCACTTCGTTGGGCCTCAGGCCGCGAAAGGTTACCGAGCAGTACCGCATGCACATGGCCACTTCCCGCGTGAGGGCCTCGACTTCGCTTCGCAGTGCGTCGCGTATGGTCCATTCCACCGATGACCGGTCAGCCGACTGCTCGACATCGCCGGGCTCAGGCTCCACCTGGACCTGGTCGCGGCAGGCCCGCTGCCGCAACTCGGCCGCTTCTTCGAAGTCCAGGTTGGCGTGGCGTGCGACCGACTCGGTCAGTCGCTGGCCGCCGATATCGATGGCCTTAATGAACGCGATGTCCCACCCTCGGGCAACGACCACCCGCGTACCGGACTGGCCGATATCCACTGCGACGGAGACCGCCTCTTCGTCGCTCTGACGGCGCAGGAACCGCTCGAACACTCGAAACAGGGCCACGGGCCCGGCATCTATGTGCTGGGGGGCCAGCCCCATCGCCGAGATCATCGATATATGCTCGTCGATGACGTCCCGCGGAACGGCCAGCATGATGATCTCGCGGTGGGACTCGTTGCCGTTTCGCACCTCTCCGGCGTTGAGGTAGTTGAATTGGTCGCCGGTGATGGGGAAGTCGTACCGCTTCTCCGCCTCGGCGAGGACGGCATGGTCCAGTTGCGCCGACGGCATCTTGGGCAACCTGACGTTCTTGATGTCCAACTGGCTGCACGACAGCGCGGTGATCACCTGCCGCCCCTTGAAATCGCCGTTGTGCAGCATCTGCCGGACCGCCTCGATGGCGGCGTCGCGGCGCTGGGCGGGGTCTGTGCCCACCGATGAAGGATATTGCCACGAATCGCACGCCGTTACGCGGATCGAATCGCTGACACGGCGGAGCTGCATCATTCGAATATTCCGCGATCCCAGGTCCAGCGCGATCGGCAAATGCTTATTTAGTCCGAACAAGCCCATCGGGAAACACACTCACTTTCACCAACCGGTCTTAACGACAGTTACCGATCCGGTCACATTGGCTACGTCCACGCTCAGCGCATGCGGCCCGGCCTGCAGCACAATGCTGCCGCCGACGTCGGGGGCGCCCATCTCGTCGAAGGTGACCCAGGTCTCCCCGCCGAAATTCACCGAGACGATGTCCAACTCGGTGAACTTGCTGTCGGAAGAAAAGTCCACGATGTAACTATCGTTAGTAATCGGATGAATGAGGACCCCACTTGCGTTAACCAGTTGGTATGACTCTCGGCCGGGGTCGAACGTGACCGTTACCGGCGTTTGGCCGATTATCGCCTCATTCTGCGCGTACTGCAGGTCCGAGGCGATCATCCGCCCCGCTGCAACTGCCTGGACGCTGGCCGCAGACAGGGCCATCGGCACGACCGTCACAGCGAGGATGCCGATTATCAACACGACGATCAGGACCTCCATGAGCGTAAAGCCGCGCTCGCCGCCCATCGGCCTGGACAACTGTCGTACTGATCTGAACTTAGTCATGCCATTGAACCACGTTGATATCGGGGTACTTCGCCCGATACAGCTCCAGCAACTGCTGGGGGGTTAGGGCCGACTCGAAAATTGCCACCTCGTCGATATCACCGGACCAGGGCTTGTTCGTCGAGTCAGGCGGCTCGTTGCCGATCCACACCGGCGCCCATGAGTTTTGACCGATCGCCACGCCGGTCCTTTCCCTCGTAGCTACCTCCACCCCGTTCAGGTACAGCCTCATCACCTCGCCGTCGTACACGGCGGCCGCCATGTACCATATTCCGGGCGTGATTTCACCTTCCCTTGCCCGGAGGTGCCTGGTCCTGTTATCGATCCGAAGGTCGAACGTCAAGAACCGCTTGTTGTGGCCTTCGTAGGTCCCCAGCGTCCAGTAGTCCGTGGTGCCGGAATTCTTGCTGACCAGCCGGCCCTCCGTGTTGCCCAGAACGTCGTCAGAGCGGCAGACCCAGGCGATAATGGTCAACTGATTGCCTTCGACGTCCATGTCGCCCACGTCCACGTACTCGTCGATTCCATCAAACTTCGCCGCGGTGTCGTCTGTGCCCATGATGGCGCCGGGCCTGCCCAGATCGACGCCGTTTCGGTATGTCCCGAGCGAACGGTTGGTCTCGTCCAACGCCCACCAGCCTGAGCCCTCTCCCAGCCGCCAGTAGTGCCGCGGCCCATGCGACATGACGAGGTCGCGATAGGCGCTGCGGACCTCGACGGTGACCGATGTGTTCTGCGTGATCCCCTCCACGGTGGCCTGCCCCGACAGTGTGTACTGGCCGGGCTGTCCGGTGGCGACGGCCCAGAAAATGTACATATCGCCTGATGCGTCCACCTCGTAGGGGCCAAGCGGCGTGGTGAAGGAGTTGGCCAGCACGTCGGGATCCGTGCGCAGTAGGAACATTCCGTGCTCCAGGCCCGACTCGCCCACGTACTTCGCCCGGGTGGCATTGGCCATGTTGGCGGAACTGGCAAGCTTGACCGACGCGCTGGACAGATAGCT
>SDBT01010019.1_pt1 | contig 15335 bp, 12 predicted proteins | sample 2277101 | NCBI WGS metagenome assembly SDBT01 (sample SAMN10404973, study PRJNA504765) | marine sediment metagenome | isolation source: marine sediment core GS10_PC15, 103 cmbsf | place: Arctic Ocean: Southern Knipovich Ridge | collected 2010 | reverse complement strand
TAATCAGGGTGTCACAGGTTCGAGACCTGTACGGCCTACCAAAGCTGGAAGACCTTCCCTGCCGGGGAGTTTTGAAAAGAATCAGGGTGTCAAGACACTAGGTCAACCGACACCCTGATTTTAGTATTTCCAGGACAAAATATCAAGTGAACACCATTTGGAGATTTTACTCTTTTGGGGGGTCCACTTGAATGAGGGAATTATAGGATATACACTGCTTACTTCCATTTATTTTATTCGCGGTCCCATCTGAACCTCTCAATCAGGAAAAAAAAGCTAAGCCGCCTCCAACCATGGCACTTCCTAGATTAGCTAATACTACCTGGGTATACCCGGTAACATAGCTGTCTGCTGTTGCAGTAACTATTGCCCCTGCTCCTGAGACTAGGATCCCGGTAACTCTAACATAAAGAGTGGTACAATTACTTGGGGCGGGTCAGACGTACCTGTACTTAACTCGTATAGATTCATCTTATGCTCAATCATAAGCCATTGGCCAACTTGTCAAAGGGATAGCGGAAAATGTAAATAGGCTCACTCAATCTTAGGTAACGGCCAACCATATTTTGCCCGTTGCCTTATCCTAACCAGAGACCCTACCCTCTTGAACCAACCGGGGTTTATAACGTAGTGTTTCTCTATTGGATAATCTGGTGGGCTTCCCGGCAATTTTTTAATGTAGCCAGCCTCCACTGCGGCGTTAAAAAATTTATCACCTTTCTCAGTTCTGTTGAATATTTCTGTGTGTCCCACCTTCTCCTTTATGCCCATTTCCTGGAGGTCAGTCCTTCCCCAGACGTCACCGCAAGCTATATCAGCAAGTTCTGCAAGATGCTCTTGACAAACGAGGCACCTTTCCAGACGAAAACCTATGAAAATTGTAGGTGCCATGCCCCAAAGAGCCATAAGCTCGCATCTGCCAATTTCTCCTGTCTTTGACCAGGCTGTCATGTAGCCAGGATAGGGCTCGGCACGGAAAGCAAACTTGGTAACATCTTCCAGTGGGATGCCAAAGCGGTCTCTTATCATATATTCGGTGCCTTCAATGTAAGTTTGCGATAGACAATAAAGCCCAATCATGATCGCTACATTGTCCACCATTTTGAAGTTATATAGCTGCATCTTTCTAAGACCAATGATAAAACAAGGCAGGGCTACTATGCCAATCTTTTTAAAGCCTCTGTCAGTAGCTTCCCTGAGAACACTAAGAGTCTGGCTTACGCTATATTTAGACCTCGAACACTCTATTAAATCCTGCCTTGTGGTGGCTATCTTGGGGGCTATTTTCCAAGGTTCAGTTTCATCCCAGCCAGCGACAATAGCACAGTCCAATGCACCAGACTCGAGTCCATAGGCAAGAAGCGCCGTCACTACCCCACCGGCTACACCCGCCTTGCGAATGTCAAGATGTGAGGCATGTCCAGCATATAGGTTGCGATATATACCAAGCTGAGCCTCCTCAGGCGTTTTGGTCCTACCGAACATCATCTTCTCCAGCCTGGTCAGGGGAATATAGCTACCGGGACATACCTGGGAACATAGAGTGCATCCCGCGCGACATACTCCGCTAAGCTCTGGGTCTGGCTCAGCCCTTCTCATAGTTATAGCCTTAGAGGGACAAACGCTGACACACAGCCCACAGCCGGAACACAAGCCGCTGCCGATATTCTCGCTGTAATGCTTGTCAAATCCTTTAATTTTCCTCTTCATCCAGGGCCTTGTCCAGTAAAGAGCACTCATATTATCACCTCAAAATACAAGATTCTTAACAAGTTGTCCCCATCACACTCAGTGAAAGGTATTCCATTTCTAGACGTTTTGTCAACGCCTTGTCGTTACAGGCTCCACGTGGTTGTGTTCATTCTATATTTTCACCACTCTTATTCAACAGAAACACGAAAACACAGCATCTTTGTTTCAGGTGGAGTCCGACTCTCTTTGGGGTAATATGAACGGAATGAGAACATTGTGTTTCATCGGAGCACACCCGGATGATGAGACATTCGGCTTGGGTAGTACACTGGCGTATTACGCGGCTGCCGGGGTTAATGTCTACTACATTTGTGCCACACGCGGTGAAGCTGGGATGAATAACCTTAACCAACTGCGGGGGTTCACGTCGCTTGCCGAATTACGTTCGGATGAGTTGAATCGTGCTGCGAATATTCTTGGTTTAGCTGGTGTTGTGCACCTTGGATACCGTGATTCAGGCATGCCTGGCACTGATGACAACAAGCATCCCGAGGCATTGGCCGCAGCTCCTATAGACGAAGTTTCCGAACGTATTGTAAAAGTAATCCGTAACCTTAAACCGGATGTAGTTGTTACGCATGATCCTATAGGTGGTTATCGTCATCCCGATCATATTGCCTGTTAATCGTCAGCAATAATGGCACAGATTTAGGGTTTAAATTGCCTGGTCTCTTTGGAATTGCTGACAGCCAGGTCCAGGATGTTCTTGGCAACATCCACTCCGACATAGACTGCTTCCTCTGTCATTGGCTTTTTCTACCTCTTAGCCCTTCCTTGCATCATGCGGGCTTGATTAACCCTGGTCCTTCCAGGGAAGGGTTCGGGCTTTATTGGAGATTTGGGCATGGCGACCACGCTGCCCCACGGTCTCGGTGTACCTAAGGTCAATCGATCTGTCACACCCAGCCTCCGGCAGACATTCTATCATATTGTTTGAGATACAAGGGCAGGAACTGCTCTAGACAGAGGGGACCCGAGACACGAATTCTGCCGTCACCTCTGGGGTCTTGGGATGACAGCGAGGCTGGCAGGACATGCAATTCATTATCCGGATAATTTTAGTTTCCAAAGCGAGTACGTGATTGACGTTACTGAGGACCCGATCCGACAGATCTTAATAGGTGAAGAATACACCCCAGTCATGTCCGACCAGAGTAACCTTCTTATTGAGACCCAGTATCTCAAACCAGGTATCAAAATACCTGGCATGGTCGACGAAACGGTAGGAACCACTTGGATTCTTGACCTACTAGAGAGAAGAGAACCGATTCCACCAAGACCAGAAGACGTTTCAGCTTACCATGGATCTGCTGGGTATTTACAAAGGTTTGCCGCCGGAGAGGCAAGATTAATAGAAGCACATCCAGTTAAGTAAAACCTTTTGAGGTTCGATTGTCGGTAGCTTAACCTTTCTCTTTACCAGGTACGGAAAGGCTAAGGTTCTGGAAACGAGCTGTGCCTTGCTGAACAAAAACTCCCCAATGGCCCGTTTTCAGATCGTAGAGTCTTGTGCTCATGGCCAGCTTATTTGCAGCGTATACTTCGCATATCGTCCTGTCTACCAGCAGTTTGAGCTCAATTGCTTGCCCCGGTGTCAGCTCAAGGGGTATCTCCATTTCCGGCATAAACGGCAGGAAGCGTGTCTCGTGTGGCCTGGGCCAGGCATCGAAGACCAAGCGGTTGTGGTATGGCTCAAGCCGGATATAATACGCTTGCTCAAGGTCCTCGCTTACTCTGAGCATGATACCGCAACCCTTCGTGGCTTCGGCAAAGGAAACAGTCGCCTGAATTTTACACTGCTCAGGCATTACGCCGGCGACGGAACAGCCAAACGAGTCTGCGGCCGTGAGATCTACTGAATTGTGTGTGATTATGCATTCACCAAGCCCTTGTCGGAATTTATCAGGCTCCGGTCGACCAAATGCCTGGTCAACACTATCTGGCACTTGTACCGATAGCATGCCGTCCGCAAGCTGTACGACCTCGTGAACCACTAGGTTACCGCCCCACTGCAATCGTTGATAGTCCCTCTCCTGCTCTCTGGTTGCGTTCCAACCAAAGAGGAACCTCCGGACGCCATCGGATGCGGTCTTGGCAGCATAAAAGGCACCTGCATCAAAGATGTCATTGACAGGCGCCATCCAGGGTCCGTTAAGAGCTCTGCTCATCCGGTAGCGAGTGACGTGTCGCTCTGAGAATTCGGAAAACACTAAGTACCACCAATCACCCATTTTGAACAGGTCCGGACATTCATGCGAATAGTACAGTCCTGGTGCCCAGATAGGTTCGCGTATCTGCCATCGTTTTAGATCTGTTGACGAGCAAAGAGCCGTGCAGCCACGTCTCCGAGAAGGGCCCGTTCTAAGGCGGGCGGTCAGAAGCATCCAGTACTCATCTGCCTCTGGATTCCAAAAGACGAAAGGATCGCGCCAGTCGTGCCGCTCGTATGTATCCTCTCGAGCATAGAACGTATGCTCTGGGATCTTTTGCCAATGCAACAGATTATTGCTCACGGCGTGCATCACCGCTTGTTTAGGCTTGCCTTGCTGCGGAAAATGGGGATTGTGTCCCGTGTAAAAGATATGATATCGGCCTTCGGCTTCGATGACACAACCTGTGAAAACAAAAAAGTCCTGCTCCTCGATACTGCCACGCGGAAGCATCTCACCATGCTCGACGAAATGGACGAAATCCTCTGTGCTCACCTGGTACCACGGAGTGCCCTCGCCATGCCGCTCTGGATCACGCCAGTCGTGGAGATAAAAGAGGTGGTACTTGCCATTCTCATAGAACGGTATAAAATCCCCAGCCCAGGCCCCCTTTGGATTGTAGAAAATACCACCCATTGGCTGCTCCCCCCTTTGATTGAGTTTAAACTGCTCGAGTTTAGCATAGCTATTATCAAAATTCCACCACATTTCGGTAGTAGTCAAGAATATAGACGAGGCTGTTGAACATTTCCAGGGTCTAGGTATAGGGCCATTTGAAACCTTTAATTTAGTTCATATAGACAGAAAGCTTTATAGCAAGGTGGCCTGTAATCATTTCTTCAAGCACGCCGCCAACCGTGCCCTCCGATATCTCCACCTTTTATCTGAGCTATATGGGAGTAAAAACGAGGAAGCCATATATAGCTTCCTCTCACCATCTATAAAGATGGACAACGCACTATTTATTAGATAAACTTGGTTAAATATATTGCTCAAGAAATAGGAAGGACAAAGCTATTATGATAATTGACTTTGAAAATCATATTTATTTGCCAGAACAGGTGGTATCGGAGAAGAGCGAGTCTGGCAAGATAACTGAGCGACACTGGGAAGAAAAAGGCAAATTAAGAATCCGTATTTTTGAGGATGCTTCGAATGTTGACCGGTATCTGCAGTTTATGGATGATGCGGGTATAGACATGGCGGTACTGACGGCCAATAGTTTTACGGGTGGCCTTGAGCAAATGAAAAGGTGGAACAACTTCTGTGCCGAAGTTGTGAAAGGTCACCCGTCACGGTTTGTGGGTTTTGCCTGCATTCCTCCCCTTGGGGGTAAGCCAGCTTTAGAAGAACTGGAAAGGGCAGTTAAAGAACTGGGAATGAAAGGGGTGCATATATGGACAAGGAGCGATGGGCATCATCTCGATGATAGAGAGATGTGGCCTTTTTACGAGAAGGTAACAGAACTGAATTTGCCTGTCGATGTCCACGTGACTCTCGAGCCTTCAGGGCTGGAAGTGATGGAGTCTAGTTATGGTCTCTACTATGTCCTAGCAAGGGAATTCGATATGGCGATAGCAACATTGCGAGTCTGCCTCGGCGGCGTCTTGGAAGACTTTCCTGATCTCGTGTTGATTATAAATCATTTTGGTGGTGGTGTATCATCGGTAATTGAGCGCCTTGAATCTTACATGGAATATTTGGGTTCTGGCTGGGACAGTTTTTATTTAGATAAACCTTTGATAAGCCGTCCCTGGAAGGATTACTGGGACAAGCTGTACTTCAACGTCGCCGGTCGGGAAATGGGGATTGCCTCTATGAAGTGCGCCCTGAGCAATATCAAACCGGAAAGGCTTGTATTTGGCACTGATTGGCCATTTAATTATGATTACAGGCCTCAAGCGGTAAAAGATTATGCCGAGGAAATAAGAAAACTTGATTTACCGGCGGGTTCGGCAGAAGCAATACTGGGTAGTAATGCCGCCAAGATATTAGGTCTTGATATAGGTAGTTAGAAGGTTCCAGGAAGTGTTTAAACCACTTATCTAGGAATTCAGCCGCCGCTTTCGATAATATCTCTTTGCCTCCTCCAATACCCTCTCGATGTCAGCTTATTGGCTTGGCGTCAGATGCGTCGGCTTGTGTGTCAAGCATCTAGAGCCGTTATCTGATTCTCTGTCGTAAAACACTAATTATATATCTTGCCATCTCGAAAATGCACCCAACTGGTCTCGAACCAGATTTTCTCCCTGGGTATAGGTCGTCTAGTTACCCATTTATTCTGAACTTTCCCATCTGGTGTAGCCACAGTCTCCAATACACGATCGCGAAATTCGATATTCTCGGGCACCATTGACCACTCCTTGTCCAGTTTGGCGTGTATCGGGACACCTTTTTTATCCAGCACAATCGAAGAACCTCGACTACCAACACCGCTCTGTATCTCAAACAGGATGGACTCCAAATACACCGCGTGAGCAAAGCACAAATGGCGGTTGCGAAGTGTCTCGACTTTTTCCACAAGAGAACTGAAGGCACCGCCTGATGCTTCCAAATGACGCCACTGGATCCACGCCTCGTTAACCGCCTTAGAGATTACCGCCGAAGAACGAATATTGGCACCAGCCAAAGTCATACGTTCTCGTAACTCTCTCCGTTCCTCCTGCCAAGACCGCTTGGCGTCAGCACACTTTTCAATCCAATCTCCAATATAATTCACGGCATTTTTAATAGAATTTCTCACTTTAGATTTTGCCACAGTCCAGTCGCTATATCGATTAGCAATATACTCGGCAACTCGAAATCCAGCCACCTGTCCAGAGTTCAGTGCCGAACCACCTGGACGGTAGACACCATGCGAGCCATTGACCTCACCAACCGGGAAAAGGTGTTTAATATTTGTCGATTCCCACCAGAGGTTGCCCGCCAGGCCGCCGTTGTTGTGCTGGGCACACACGGCAATTTCCAGTGGCTCTGTAGTGATGTCAATCCCATAGTTTTGGAATAATTTTATCGACTCTGGGTTCATCTGCCGCAAACGCTCGATTGGGGTGTCTAATAAGGCGTTCGACTTAAGAAGATATTCATGAGCCTCTTTACTTAAATTGCCAAAAGAAAAGCCTTTGGGGTTATGCAGATAATCAAGAAACACGCGCCGCCTTTTAATGACTGTTTCAATGTAAACTAGGATGTCAATTAGCGAAGAACCGTTAATCACCCTGCGCGCATCAAACGGCCACTCGTAACCTTTAAGGAAGATAAGTGAGCACATCTCGCCTGCCGAAGAGAAATAATCGTGCATAAACTCACGTTCTTCGCTCAGGCCACCGGTGCCGGTGCTTATGAACCGCGGTATGACCTGCATGTAGGTGCCAGATACATTCCAGCGGAATTTGGTTGCTGCCAATCCGTATTGCGACTCAGGTAAGTTCTGTGCCTTTGCTCCTACCATCAGCGCCAACCCTATCGCCCCAGTATGTACTTCTGGATATACACTGGTCTTATACAGGCCGCCAGGACCACCTACCGCAAAGACTATATTTTCCGCCCCGTACGCTGCCAGACTGCTATCTTGCTTCATAACAATGGCCCCAACTGCGCGTTTGCGGTCATCTTCCCCATTAGTTAACAATTGGATAACATCTTCTCCTTCACGTATCTGTATACCTAGTTCTCTAACACGCTTCAGGAGCACGAGGCACATTTCACGGGAGGTATACGGGCCAATTGAAGTAGCCCGAGGACGAGGGTCGTTATCTGTCTGATAACCAAAGAACTGTCCGTACTTATCGCGGGGGAATGGCATCCCCAGGTTTACCAGGTGCATAAAAGCACGAACGGACTGGCTGGCTTCAACCAGTGCCAGGTCACCATGCATCCCGCCCCCGGCGTAATATATCTCGGCCAATGCAATTGGAGAATCAGCGTCAGCACCACATAATCCCAGCTTATTATAAGTTTGCTTGTCGCTGCCGGTGTTTATGGAAGTACCTTTTTGCAAACCTTCCGTGATGATGAGAATATCTTCTATACCATTGACACGCAGTTGCACAGCGGCATTCAAGCCAGCGGCACCACTACCGATGACAAGTGTATGAACCCAGGTCAGGGGAATAGAAATGTTAGCAACAACTACCGTATCTTCGCGCATACTTTAGCAGCTTTTAATAAATTGCTAGGTCTATCAGGCAGAGATATATTATAACCTGTGTATCATAAGCCCGCCATCGACCATAATAACCTGGCCCGTGGAATATGCTAGGTCACCACGCACCAGCGTCGTCACCGCCTTGCCAATATCTTCAGGTAAGCCCCAGCGTCGCTGTATGGTCAATCCTCCGGCAATCAGCCTTTCGTAATGCTCTCTAACTCCTGCCGTCATATCAGTCATCACGACGCCAGGACGCACTTCATAGACCGGGATGCCAAATTCCCCCAGGCGTGCCGCCCATAATTTGGTAGCCATACTAAGTCCGGCCTTTGAGATGCAGTACTCGCCGCGATTAGGTGAAGCAACAGTTGCGGAAATGGATGAGATATTAATAACGCACCCCTCGTAGTTTGAGTCGGCTTGCTTCTGCCTGATCATCCACCTGGCAGTGGCCTGCGTCAGAAAATAGGGCCCTTTCAGGTTTACATCCATTACGCGGTCGTAACTTTCTTCAGTGGCTTCCAGAATATCAGCACGATTTTCTGGCGCAATACCGGCATTGTTCACCAACACGTTCAAGCAGCCAAAATGCTCCTCGATTTCGGAAAGCAGGTGCGATCGGTCGTCCCTGATAGCGATATTCGCCTGAATGTATAGTACTTCAACACCAGCTTTACGCAGCGCCGACAGGGCATCGCGAACCTGCCTTTCCGGCCGCTGACCGCAGATGACCAGATTATGCCCCTCACTCGCCAAGCACTTGGCAATTCCGAGGCCAATGCCCCGGCTCCCCCCGGTAACTAGTGACACCTTCTGCATTAGTTATCTTCCCGTCTTGTTTGAACCAGAGTTTTTTACCTTTCCCCAGTAATCACGGTTTCTGTATCATTGGCTATTATACGCTGTTCCCCAACCTTTCGTGCTCATGCCTTATTTATTTTTGTTTTTATCTTTTGCAGCTCTTTAAACTCCGGCCGATTCTTATAGAAATCGTCCAGTTGATAACAGCCGGAAACCATCCCATGCCGGGGGGCAGTGGTGCAGTCACTGAAGGTCCGACAAATTTTCCTTCGCTGCAGCGGTCGACCTTCGAGTATATCGTTTGGCATTTCAGGATAGCTAAGGAGCATTCGCCCCAAACCAACGAAGTCCGCCTGGTCGGTGCGGATCACGTTCTGGGCGACATTTGGCAGCCATTCCTGCAGGTATGAGTAACCGCAGCCTATATAAACAAATGAGGGCCGGGTGTGTTTTAACTCAGCGCAAACGTCTATCAAACGCGTGACACCGGCCAGCGGATCCTCAGGGGGCTGATATCCGTCCGAAGGGGGGAACAAGGCGGGTCTCAGTATGTGCGGATTATGATAAGGGTTGCCTGCGGAAATGCAGATGAGCTTGACACCCAGCTCCGTCAGCAAATCTAACAGCGCCAGTGGTTCGGCCAGGTCAATACCCAGTCCAGAATCATCGCTCCCGAAGGCATAACGGGAAGCCCCGGTCTCCAGGGATACTGGCTCGCCACGCCCGTCTTTACCATGCTGAAAAGGGACGAAGTCAAATACACTCAAACGAACGCCAATATGAAGTCCGGGCGCTTCAGCCCTAATTCCCTCCACAATTTCTCGCAGGAATCTGGTTCTATTTTCCAGACTGCCACCATACTTACCCGGCCTGTCCACCGCACTGAGAAACTCATGACCCAGATAACCATGGCAATGTTTAACATCGACAAAGTCAAAGCCAGCCGATTTAGCCAGCACCGCGGCGTGAACAAAATCATCAACAAGAGAGCTTATCTCTTCATCTGTCATAACCGGCGTATCAGGAGGCAACCCGAACTTTCTATCCAATACCGGGTGGTGGTACAGAAATTTTGGCTCCAGCCCCCGTTCTTTGGTGGGACGTGAGAAACGACCGGAATGGGTCAACTGCAGTCCTATGAATAAATCATCACCTGTGCCGAAGTGTTTAGTATGGGTATCTACCAGTATCTTACGCAGCCGGGTTATTTCCCCAACAGTCTCTTCGAGTATCATTAACTGATTCGGGTTGCCCCGGCCGTCCGGTCGAACCGCGGCGGCTTCCCCTCCCCATATCATTTTGGCCCCACTGAGGCCAAAGCGTTCCCAGCGCCGCCGGGTTAATTCCGTGGGACGTCCATCAAGAGTACCATCCCATCCTTCCATTGGCAACACGGCAAAACGGTTCCCAATAACCCTATCTCCAAACACACAAGGCTGCGCCAGTGGTGAATCTGCACCCGTTTGAACTGTTTCATCAAACGGCAAAGACACGCCTACTTCATTCAGATAGGCTTTAAATTCACCGGCCGTTTTCAAAGATGCAATACGCCGAATTGTCATCACATATCTCCCCATGATTTATCTTGACGAACATATTATCTACCATCAACCACATCGAATTCAAGCAGGAGTGTATACTTTGGTGAATAACTTGACAAAATACCAATACCTGTATATAATCGGGCATACAATTCGCCGTGATATTATATATAATATATTATATGCGGGGTCTTTGTTAATATGTCATTTCAAGTACAGGATATCCCTGGACACCGCACTATGCGACAGATAGTGGTAGAGAAGTTGAGCCAAGACATTACTCAGGGGCATCTGACCCCTGGTCAGAAACTGGTCTATTCTGACCTAGCTAGAGAAATAAACGTTAGCGTTACGCCCGTCCGAGAGGCCATGAAGACCCTTGAATCTCTGGGGTTAGTTACCATACTTCCTTACCGAACTGCCTATGTCTCATATCTAACGGCTGATGAAATCCAGCAGATATATGCGTTGCGGAAACTGTTGGAGGGCTTGGCCACTCGGTTATCTGCAGAGCATATCAGCCAGGCGGAGCTCTCACAATTGCGTCTGGTTCTTGAGGATAGGAACAAGAAAATTAATGCTCTGCACAGCAGCGCCGACGATGCGGTCAGGTCGAGCTATATCACTTCCCCTCAACACCTTCACGAAGAATTCCACATGAGACTCTATAGAGCTTCTGGCAATAAATACCTTTGTAATCTCATTGGGCTTCTCAGAAGTCATCTTAGTACCTATTTCCCGGTTCTTCTCGGATACAATCTCAGTCGAATTGACGAAGCGCAGCGTCAACACTCCAAAATTCTAACTGCCTGTGAGCAAAGAAATCCAGAACTGGCTGAAAGTCTTATTCATGAACACCTCGCCAATACAGTTCATGTGCTTCTTGAACACATAAAGACCTGTCCCCCCCCAAACGATGTCGCAGGCGGCAGGGGAGATAAGCACAAGATTGGTGCCGCTCCCGTGTGCCGTCCTTGGCATAATCGGGCAAGCGGCATCCTGTAAATAAACCTGCTGAGCGTTGAGGCGAGGGAGAACATTTAAAAGAAGTATGACCAGCGAACAGATAAATACAATTATGCTTGAAAATCCAAAAAGTTTATTCTGTTTTGTTTAATTCGGTTTGGCGTTTTATCGTTTCAGGGGAAGTAATTTCCACTTTAAAGGTGAATGCTAGACAAAATGTAAAGGAGCAGGGGGGGTGATATTTATAAGCGAAATTCTTCGACAGCTTAGTTTCTGGGTATTTTAATTATGAGGTGAATCATGAAAAAGAAAGGTGTTTTAATTTCGCTAGCATTAGTGCTAGTCATGAGTTTGGTTGCTATTAGCTGTGCAGCACCAGCGCCGGCACCAGCGCCGGCACCAGCGCCGGCACCAGCTCCTGCGCCAGCCCCAGCTCCCTCTACTGAGAAAGTGGAATGGATTGTCAACTTCATGGGTGGCCCCGAGCCTACAGCCGATGCTTATATCATGACTTCCGGCGGTTTTCTAGAGAGAAAGGTGTGGGAGAATAGTGGTGGCCGCTTCAAGCTAACGGTTCGAGAAATGATGGTGCCAGAGGATCAGGCACACGATTTGATAGCCTCAAATGATGTCCAGCTGTCAGACTTTACCGCCTCCGATATAAGTGGCACTTGGCCAGCTTTGGACTGGGAGTCTCTACCCTTCCGCTTCAATGACCTGCAGGAAATACGAGCCGCCTCGCAAGACCCGGAGTTGCACCAGCTTATGCAGAAGCAGTGGGCGCAAGCTGGCCTTGTGTATCTTGCCAACGTACCTGGCGGCGCCATGAAGTACTACTGGGCCAAGGAACCGATACTAACAGTTGCGGAGTTCGAAGGGAAGAAGATAAGAGTCAGAGGTGCCACCGCAACCAATACCATGAAGTTGCTGGGGGCCTCACCAATATCCATCCCAGGGAGTGAAATAGCAGATGCTCTCTTCCGTGGCCTGGCTGATGTTATTACTTCTACCCTGGACTATGGCCTGGCACAGGGGTTGGGGGATGTAGCTACGCAAATCAGCATCTGGAACTCCCAGCCGAACTTGGCGGGAGGCATATACGCGAATATCGAGGCTTTCAATGCGCTACCTGACGACCTGAAGCTGGTATTAATAGATGCCAGTAAATGGGCCTCAGAACTGGTGTACTATGCGGCTGTTCCAGAAGAAGAGGCAAGCTTGGTCTGGGTAGCTACTACTCAGTTACAGATTGTGTATCCAGCCAAGGCGGAGGTAGACAAGGCCAGAGCTATGGTCGAACCGGCGATTGATGATTGGCTGAAGATTGCCGGTCCAGACGGACAGAAGATTCTCGATATCACAGCGAAGTACATAAAATAAAATAGGGTTGTGAGAATCGTTGACGGGATGCATAATGGATGCAATACGGATGATCTGTTATGCATCCCGTCAAAAAAGGTAGGGATTTTAAAGGCGCAAACGAAATGCGAGGCGAGGAGTGAAGCTGAAAAAACTACTTGATTCCTTCATTAACATTACTGACAAAATCGTTGTCGTAGGTGGCCATTTTGGGGCTGCTCTGATAGTCATAATACTGTTTCTAACCATGTATGAAATAATTCTGCGTTATGTATTCAATAACGCCCCCATGATTGCCGATGAAATAACCGCCTATATGCTGGTGGCGGTAGTGTCTGTGGGTCTGGCCTACCGCTGGCGTGAAGGGGGACATGTACGTGTTGAAGCTTTAGTCAGCCGGCTACCGGCGAAAGCGCAGTACTGGCTTAGGTTATTCACTCTGAGCGTGACGTTATTCTTTACTGTCATGGTCACCATAGGATCGTTTACCGTTGTAGGGCGAACCATGCAGTATAACCTGAAGTCTAACTCATGGCTGCGGATACCAATAATATGGCCGCAGCTGTTTATACCCCTCGGTTTTATTCTGCTGTCCGCATATATTCTGGGCGCCATCTGCCGTCACTTGATGAAACGCAAAGAATTTCAAGCTGCTGGTTGGAGGAGCCTAGATGAGTGAAACCGGAATGAGTCTGGGTGTTCAGGCCTTCATAATTCTTGGTGTTATGCTGTTATTTCTAGCACTGGGAACAGAGATATTTGCCGCGATTGGCGCGGGAGCGGCCGTGGGTTTATTGCTATTTCTAAATCAAGGTCCCGAGCACTTCTCTCGGTCGATGTGGAACTGGGTAAATAGTTTCACGCTGACCGCAGTGCCGCTTTTCATTTTCATGGGGGCGATGCTTGCCCAAAGCGGCGTGATACGAATGCTTTTCCGGGGAGCTGACAAAATCATTTCCTTTTTACCCGGCGGAATGGCGGCTTCCAGCCTTGTGGGCAGCGGCATCTTCGGAGCCATATCCGGTTCCAGCATAGCTTCGGTAGCAGCCTTTGGCACCTCGGTGCTGCCTGAAATGGAAAGACTTGGCTACAAGCCTAGAATAGCCATAGGCAGCGTAGTGATGGGGGGCACACTCAGTGTACTGATTCCCCCAAGCGTAATTCTCATTGCTTATGGCGCTTATATGGGACTGTCAATACCCCGCCTTTTTGCCGCCGGGCTGATACCAGGGGTAATCCTAATGTTTCTCTACCTTATTACCGTCATAATCATAGCCACGGTTAAACCTGATTTGTGTCCGCCGAGAATAAAATACAGTATTAAAGATAAACTAACCGGCTTACTGGATATTGCTCCAGTATTGTTTATCATGACGGTAACACTGGGGTCGATTTTCGGTGGTATTATGACTCCCACTGAGGCCGCAGCACTGGGTGGTTTTCTCAGTATGGTAACAGCCCTGGCTTTCCGGAAGTTGAGTGTAACCATCGTCAAAGAAAGTGCCCTGACTGCGGTTAAGGTTGCTGCTATGATGATGCCTCTTATCTTCATAGTTAAGATTATGGGTTATGTTTTCAATTACCTGGGAACTACCCAAGCATTGGCAGTGTTCATGGCCGATCTGCCATTAGGTAAATATGGCATATTGCTCGTCATATTTTCTATATACATCTTACTCGGTTTCATTATGGAAGGTATCTCCATAATGTTGCTGAGCCTTGCCTTTGTCGCCCCCATTCTCGAATTGCTGGGATTTCATTTAATCTGGTTTGGGGTCATCATGGTGGTAGTAAATGAGCTTGGTCTGGTTACACCGCCTTTCGGTTTAAACCTTTTCGCTTTGCACGCCGTGGTTCCCAAATATTCTATATTTACTATAGCTTGGTCGGCAGTACCATTTTACCCTGCAGTGCTCATCCTGCTGACACTGTGTGTGGCTTTTCCGAAAATAGTTATGTGGCTCCCGTACCAGTTATACTGATATATCAGCTGATAAGTAATTAGATTAAATAGCGTCAACTAAAAATATGAAAGAAAGAGGAAGTGAAAAATGGTAGACATCAGCGTAGAGATAGCAGGCGTTAAACTGAAGAATCCGCTCATGGTCGGCGCAGGCCCCAATACAAAGAACTTCCACACTGCGCTTAATTGCATGAAGGCTGGCTTTGGGTCTATCGCGATTCGCAGCCTGCACTTGCAACACGTAGACCAACCCCCCCATGAGCCCAACAGAGCGATCTATCAGCTTTATGGCGCCGGTAAGGACTTCACCAAGTCCCTCTATTCCTTTCAATCTACCGGGGCACCGGCAGGACGCGTCCTTACGAAGGTGCCACGTGGTTTTGGAGGCGCTGCACCCATGCCCACACTGGAGGAATGGGCTGAAGAAGTGTACAAGATAACGCGGGCTGCCAAAGACTACGATTGTGCCATAATCGGTAATATTGGCTGGTGTGGAAGCAATCTGACCGACGAGGATATGTGGAAGGCTGAGGCCAAGGCCATGACGGATGCTGGTGTGGATGCTATTGAGTTGCACACAGCAGTCAGTCCCG
>SDBT01010018.1_pt1 | contig 15337 bp, 14 predicted proteins | sample 2277101 | NCBI WGS metagenome assembly SDBT01 (sample SAMN10404973, study PRJNA504765) | marine sediment metagenome | isolation source: marine sediment core GS10_PC15, 103 cmbsf | place: Arctic Ocean: Southern Knipovich Ridge | collected 2010 | reverse complement strand
ATGAAAATTTACTCTCATTATGGCTTTAATGACTTTGTAATCTGCTTAGGAGTAAAGGCAGAAGTAATAAAAGATTATTTTTATACTTATGATACTAAAAATAATGATTTTACAATTGATCTATCTAATAATAGTATTGAGTTTCATGAAAAAAGAAATACGAATTGGAAAGTTACATTGATAGATACTGGTTTAAACACTTTAAAGGGAGGGAGATTGAAACGGGTTGAAAAATATTTAGATCCCGATATGAATATGCTTACTTATGGAGATGGTGTTGCGAATATTAATATTAGAGAATTAGTCGAGTTTCATAAATCTCACGGCAAAATGATAACAATTTCTGGAGTACATGCTCCCGCTCGATTTGGAGAAATAATAGAAAAACAAGGAAAGCTAATTTCTTTTCAAGAAAAACCTCAAACATCAGTCGGAGTAATTAATGGTGGTTTTTGGGTTTTTAACAAGGAATTCTTAGAGTATCTTACACCAGATAATGAATGTGATCTTGAATTAGGGGCGATTGAAGAGCTGACTAAAAAAGGGGAAGTTATGGTTAATAAAGGTGTAAAAGCTTGGGAATGTATGGATCATGAAAGAGATTATAACCATTTAAATAAACTATGGAATAATAACCAGGCATTTTGGAAGGTTTGGTAATGAAAGATAACTTATTTGGAGATTTTTTTAAAGAAAAAACTGTTTTAATAACAGGTCATACCGGTTTTATGGGTTCATGGCTAGCGATTTGGTTAAATGAGTTAGGTGCTAAAGTTATTGGATATGCATTATCACCTAATACTGATAAAGATAATTTCGTTGTAACAAATTTACAGGATAGAATTACGAATATAATAGGAGACATAAGAAATTTTGATAAAATAAACGAAGTTCTTATAAAAAACAAACCAGACATAATATTCCATCTAGCAGCACAGCCCATTGTAAGAAAATCCTATTCTTTTCCAAAAGAAACTTTTGATACAAATGTTGGTGGAACAGTAAATATTTGTGAGGCATTTAGGAAATGTACTGAGAGTAAAGTTTTAATCAACGTAACTACGGATAAAGTATATGAAAATAAAGAATGGATTTGGGGTTATAGAGAGAATGATCGTCTCGGTGGACATGAACCTTATAGCGTAAGTAAAGCTTGCTCAGATTTAATTACATCATCATATAGAAAATCTTATTTTAACTCGAAGCAAAATATAAGCAATAAAATGATATCAACTGCTAGAAGCGGAAATGTCATTGGTGGAGGTGATTGGAAGGAAGATAGATTAATTCCAGATTGCATGAGAGCCATTAAAGACAATAAAGAAATCGAGCTTCGTTCTCCACAATCAGTACGACCTTGGCAACATGTTTTAGAACCTAATCGAGGGTATTTAATACTAGCTAAGAAAATGTGGGAGGGTGATTCGAAATTTTCTAGTTCTTGGAATTTTGGTCCGGGGAATAGTACAATTTTCTGCGTTAATGATATCGTAGATAAAATTATTAAATTCTATGGAAAGGGTAGTTGTCGAGCCTTGGCCCCCCATGAATGTGACGATTTACACGAAACAAATTTACTTTTACTTGATAATTCTAAAGCATTTAGATATCTAAGATGGAAACCATCATTAAGCATTGATGATGCAATTAAGCTAGTTTGTAATTGGTATTCAGCTGAAACAGTTGATTATGATTTTGATGTCAATCAAATCAAGAGTTATCTAAAACTAATTAATATTGAACATTAAAGGTAATGGGAATTGGAGATAAAACATTATTAGTCACTGGAGGCACTGGATTTATTGGTGCAGCGATTGTAAATAAATTAGTTGAGAAAGATTATTTTGTCAATGTTATATCGCATCCAGATGATTCTAATTGGAGAATAGAAGATTTATCAAATTGTAAAGTATTTAAAGCTGATTTATTAAGACCTGGAAACGTTGAGAATCTTATTAATAAAATTCAGCCCGATATTATATTTCATTTAGCTGGGATTATTACTCCAAAGAGAGATAACTTAACAATAAATAAAGTGTATTCAATTAACTTAGGTATTACCAAGAATATAATTCTAGCTTTAAACAAATTTGATTATGAACTCTTTATACACACGGGTTCTGGTAATGAATACGGAGATATCAGCTCTCCTCTGCAAGAAAATGCTCGTGAAAATCCAAATTCGCCTTATGGTGCATCAAAGGTAGCAGCAACTTATTTTTGTGATATGATGGCAAAATCCTTTGAAAAACCAATAATCACCATTAGACCTTTTTTAATTTATGGTCCTAAACAAATACTAGGTGCTTTGATACCCTCTTTACTTTATGCTGCTATTGAAAAAAAGAGTATCAGGTTAAGCCCATGTGAACAAACTAGGGATTTTATATTTATTGATGATGTAGCAGATGCTTATATTTCAATGGCAAATAATTCACTAAAAATACATAGTGGTGGAATCTTCAATTTAGGGTCGGGGAAAGAGACTCAATTACTTAAAATCATTAATTTAATTAAAAATCATTTCGAAGATTCTCAATTTTTAATTGGAGAAATCCCATATAGACCAGGAGAAACTATGAAGAAATTTTGCTCAATTGAAAAAATAATTGATAATATTGGGTGGACTCCAATATGGAGCATTGAGGATGGAATTAATTCAACAATTGATTGGTGGGAAAATAATAGGAATATTTGGATAAACTTCAAACATATGTGGGAGAATTAATATGGTAGATGAGAAAGAAATTGATAAAATTAAAGAAGAAATTTTTAGCAAAATAAAAACTTATTATCATTTAAAATTCAAAAAAGATAAGGAGTTCACACCTGGAGAGACAAGAATTAACTATGCTGGAAGAGTATTTGATGAAAATGAGTTGATTAATTTAATTGATTCCTCTCTAGAATTTTGGTTAACAGAAGGTAGATATACCATTCAATTCCAGAAAGAATTGGCTTCATTTATCGGAGTGAAACATTGTATATTTACAACATCTGGCTCATCTGCCAATTTATTAGCAATTTCCGCTCTGACTTCCAAAAAAATTAATTTTAAAAAACGTTTAAAACCGGGAGACGAAGTTATAACAGTTGCGGCTGGCTTTCCTACAACAATATTTCCGATTATTCAGAATAGGGCAATTCCAGTATTTATTGATATTGAATTGGAAACTTATAATGTTGATACTTCAAAATTAGATGATGCTTTATCTGATAAAACGAAAGCAGTTATTTTTGCTCATACTTTAGGAAATCCTTTTGATATCGATAAAGTAAAATCTTTTTGTAAAACAAATAATTTATGGCTTATTGAAGATAATTGTGACGCACTAGGGTCTAAATATAATAATAAATATACTGGTTCCTTTGGGGATATCTCAACATGTTCTTTTTATCCAGCTCATCATATTACTATGGGTGAAGGAGGTGCCTTATTAATTGATGATCCCTTACTATATAAAATTATAAAATCTCAAAGAGAATGGGGAAGAGATTGTTGGTGCCCTAGTGGAAAGGACAATACCTGCAATAAAAGATTTGAGCGGCAATTAGGAACACTACCTTATGGTTACGATCATAAATATACATATTCTGAAATTGGGTATAATTTGAAAATAACAGATATGCAAGCAGCTATAGGTTTGGCTCAAATTAAAAAGTTACCACAATTTATTAAGACTAGGATAAGAAATCATAAAAAAATTTATGATGGACTAAAAACTTACGAGGACTTGATTATTTTGCCTAAGGCTCAAAAAAATTCCAGTCCAAGTTGGTTCGGTTTTTTAATTACCATTAAAGATAATTGTGAAATTAATAGAAATGAACTAATAAAAGCTCTCGAAAGAAATAAAATTCAAACAAGACTATTATTTGCAGGAAATATTGTAAGGCAACCTGTATTTGACGAATATAGAGAAACTAAAAGTGGATACAGAGTGGTTGGAAACTTGAATAATACGGATAAAATAACATCTGATTCATTTTGGATAGGAGTTTATCCTGGAATGACAGAGGATATGATTAATTATATGATTTCACAAATTATTAGTTTACTCAAGTAAGAGTAATACCCAATCAATCATCTTTTGAATGCCTTCCTCAGCAGTAACTATAGGATTCCAACCAATTTCTTTCTCTATTTTAGTTAAGTCTGCAACAAAAAACTTTTGATCACTAACTCGTGGTTCTAATTGAATGTATTCGAGATTTATCTCTAATTTTTTTTCTAAAAAGTTAAAAAGTTCTAATAATGAGAAGCTATTACTAATGCCGCCTCCAATGTTGAAAACATTACCTCTAATTTTTTCTATTTTTTCGGAGGCCTTAAAATAAAGTTTAATTACATCATCAATATTCAAAATATCACGAACTTGTTTACCATTTCCATGAATTGTAATAGGCTCCTTTAACTTACCTTTCTTAGTTTCAATTGCTTTTTGACAGAACCAGCCGATCCATCCTTGATCAAATGTAGCAAACTGTCTTGATCCATAAATGGTTGAATGTCGAAAAACAATGGAATTCAAACCAAACATTTTAGCATAGTCTAAAGTATATTGATCTGCGGCTCCTTTAGAACATCCATAGGGTGATTCAAAATGTAAGGGTAATGTTTCATCGAAGCCATTGGGGTAATTCTTTGGTATATAACGTGTTTCTTTTTCCTGATATTCTATGTCCTCAAGATCTCCGTAAACTTTATTTGAAGAAGAGAAAATTATAGTTGTATCTGGACTAAATTGCCTAATTGATTCAAGGATATTAAAAGTTCCTAAAGTATTGAATTTAAAATCTAATCTTGGATTCTTTAATGATGTCGTCATTGCTACCTGTGCTGCAACATGAAAAATAACGTCAGGCCTTATATTTTTAACTATTTCTTCAACCTTTTTGTTATTACTAATATCTCCTTCAATAAATTCAAAAGAACCTATTTCTTTTAACCACTTTAGATTTTTATCACCATCTTTTCTAAAAAAATTGTCCACAATGAATAATTCTTCATTTCTCTTTAAAACTTCATTAGAAAGGTTACTACCTAAAAAACCTAAGCCCCCTGTTATTAAATATTTCATATTATTACCTAAAATATTACCTATATCATTTTTTAATTAATAAAATTATATCAATTTTTTAAATTCAATCCAGTAATCATACATGTCTTTTCATGGATTTGAATAGGTCTAACAAAATCGATTTAAGTGATTTATTTATGTATTTCAGGGTATAATTCTTCTTGTGTTTTCATTTGAGGCCCTCCAATTTTTGTCCTAAAAGTGTATAATCTATTTCCTAAAAAGTTAATTGCAAATCCGAAGAGAATTGCTACTATTTGACTTAACATAAGGCGTATTGGAAAACTGGAGATCAAATTTAAGGATAAAATTGGATGAAAAATTGACCAAAGATCAATATATTCAACTAGGATATAAAGAACAAGTAAATTAATCCCTAGCGCAATTAAGGATATAACTGTGTATATCGCATATTTGTTCATTGTTTCTTCTTGAAATTTTTCTTTAAAAGTCCAGATTTTATTTAAAATGAAATTATTAGTTAAAGCAATAAGAAATGCAAAACTTGCTGAAATAAGATAATAAACATTAAATCTAACTGTTAGGAGATATAAAACAAAAAGGTTAATTATAGTTCCTATGACTCCAACTATGGCGAATTGAATTATTTGCTTGATGTTTTTTTTAGTTAATGTTATTTTTCTAAGTGTTATTAATTTTGACGTTATACTCGACATAGATTCAAGCTCTGTGAAGATTACTAAATTTGTATGATATTAAATAACTTAATCCTTTTTATTTATAATTTATTATTGAGTCAACTAAACTACTTTTAAAAAAAAATCTTGAAGTTTTACTGAAAGTTATTAAAAAGAAATAATAAAAATTAACCATTTTACATTTTAAATCATTTTTAGAAATTAATTAAAATTTTATAAACTAGGTAAAATTACTATGAAGGTTAGTATCATCCTCCCTACAAAGAATGAACATGGAAATATTGATATATTAATTAAAAGGATTAATGATGTTAATGTGAAACATAAAATAGATAGCGAGATTTTGGTAGTAGATGATAATAGTACTGACGGAACTATAGATGACGTAGAAAAACTGATGCAGACTCAAAAAAATCTTAAAATTATTCAGAGAAAAAAATATAGACAACTTTTTCCAAGAAAATGGAAATATCTTGGAATTGGAAGCGCACATAAAGTAGGTTATAATTTAGCTCAAGGAGATTTAATAATATCTTGTGATGCTGATTTATCTCATCCCCCCGAACAAATACCTACACTAATAAATATAATTCAACATGGATACGACTTTGTTATATGCTCTAGATATATTGAGGGAGGAGGATCTGATAAAAATTATCTTAATCAAATAGTAAGTAGGGTTGGAAGTGCATACTTATCATTAATGCTCGGTATCAAGCTACGAGATTTGTCAAATGGATATAGAGCATTCAAAAAAGAAATATGGATAAAAATTAAAGATTTAGAATATTCAAATGATAATAATTTCTTAATCCAATCGGCCTATTATGCTCATAAAAGTGGAGCAAAATTAGCAGCATTACCCTCATTCTTTAAGGAAAGAGTGATTGGAGAATCAAAAACACCATTATTAAAAGAATTGTTGAGAGCTATAATTTTACCATTCCGGTTAAAATTTTTAATGAATAAAAGAAAATAATTTTTATTCCACGAGTTTCTGAAGATTTAGTTCCAAAGCCGCCACAGGAAACTCTAATTTAAAATTTAAAAGTACTTTTGGATGAATTTCACCTATCTCACCAACTTTTTTTTTCCCTAAAAATATATCTCCGTATCGACCATTGATAAATGTATCATTATTATTAGGTACTATTTTATATTTATTAAAATAACCAAGTGAAGTCATTATAAAATCCAAAGTAGATTTTATTTCAGTGAAATCAGCATTTTCATGATATGTAACCCCTGAAAGATGTATTTCTCTTTCCGCACCGGTTTCGGCTTTACTTGAAAGGTGAATAGTATCTCCAACTTCAAAAATTCTTATTGGTTTTTCTTCAGATCTGTTAAATAATAGAGTTTCCATTAATTTCGGTAAAATTGATGTCCTTGTAGTATTATATTCCTTAGAAACGGGATTGGCTATCTGAACAAGATTATCTTCTTTATATTTTTGTCTCATATAATCATAGTGTCTTTCTGAGTTGGATAAAATGAAATTAAGCACTTCTAAATATCCTGCTCCAATCATAATCTTCCTTACTTTATTTGAAAATCTTTGTTTAGGATGATATTCTCCAATACAGCCTTCTCGAATCGTGAGAGGTAAATTATAATATCCATATCCAATAGCACATTCTTCTGTAAAATCTACGGGATGAATAATATCACCTCTATATGCTGGGACTGCTACATTTAAATAACCTTTTTTTTTAGATACTTGAGCATCCATTCGAACCTTTTTAAAACACTTAATCATCTCGTCAGCTTTCAGATTTAATCCAATATAATCGTTAACATAGGCCATATCAACCTCCCAATTTGTAGCTTCTAGATTTGGTGTATAAAATTCTTTTTCTCCCTGATAAATCATTTTAACACTTTCTAATTTCGCTCCTGTATCAGCTAACATCGTCGAGAGTATGTTTATTGCAATGTTTACTGATTTAAAATCCGTTCCAGTTAAGTCTAAGAAAAGATTTTTCGTACTATCAGTGACCGTAGTGAGGATACCATTGATAATTGGGGGAAATGAGATAACTTGGTCATTCTTATCAAGAAGAACGGGATATAAATCTTTTCCTTCTAAGATGTGAGCATATTCAATACCTTTTTCATGGTATTTTAAAATTTCCGCAAGGTTCATATGATCTCCATCACCATGTAAAGGAATAAAACTTATTTCCTCCGGTTTTACTGCTAAATATCTGTATGGGGGTGTGATTTTGTCTAAATCATGTACACCAATCGCTACTTTCTTTCTATCTCGACCAACTGCCCAGTGTAAGTGTTCTTGAATTTTCATTAAGGTTCCTACTTCATCCTCATCCAGATCTATATTTCTAACAACTCCACAAACGATATAAGGTCGAATCTGCTTTACACTAGGTTCTGCTGTCATTGTCATTTTTCCCTGTGCAATCTCATATTTGGGTAAACCTAACTCTAAATTATAATATCCTTTAAGAGCTCTTGCAATCCCTTCTGGACTTGAGAAATCGGGTCTATTAGGATAATATTCTACTTTTATTTTTTGTTCCTCTTCATTAATATCTTCTAAATCTAAACTAATCCATTGTAAATCATATTCTAGCTCTTTCATATTAAGTTTTTTTCCAACCAAGCGCTCTAATCTTTCAATTTTTAAATCTAATGTTGGCATTTTCTTTATCCCTCCTTAATATGACTCTTGCCTCAACCATTTTATTGGATTAATATATAAATCTCGAATATCTTTGCGACCAAATTTCAGCATAGCTAATCTTTCTAACCCCATACCCCATGCTAACACACGAGTAGGGTTTTTAATGCCCCAAGGATATGTCACTTCTGGTCTAAATATACCTGAGCCTCCCATCTCGACCCATTCCCCTAATTTATCATAATATACCGCTATTTCCATACTAGGCTCTGTGTAGGGAAAGAATCCCGGTCTTGTTACAATTTTTTCAAAGCCCATTTTACGGTAGAATTCCTTAAGGATAGCAATTAGATTGCTAAGGGTTACATTATCTCCTATTACAATCCCTTCTATTTGCATAAATTCAGCTAAATGAGTTTTATCTACTTTCTCATTTCTGAATACCCTATCTATTGAAAACACTTTAATTGGTGGAACTTCATTGTTTCTATAGTATTGAGCAAGTCTCCTGATAGTAGTCGCGGTAGTATGAGTTCTTAGAAGGGTCTTCTTAGCAACATTCTCATCCCATTTATATCTCCATCCTTGAGAACCTGAGTCTCCCCCGTTTTCATGGGTATCTTTGACAGCTTTTACTCTTTCCTTTTCTGGTAACTTTGCAACCTTTGGATTATTTAGGTAGAAAGTATCATGCATTTCTCGCGCAGGATGGTCTTGTGGTTGAAATAACGCATCAAAATTGAAAAATGCACTTTCCACAATAGGGCCTCTTATCTCAGTGAAGCCCATTGATATAAAAATCTCTCTGATTTCATTTATGAGATTAATGACTGGATGAATTTTCCCTGCTTTTAATAGTGGTCCTGGTTTAGTAACATCAAAAGGTTTTAAATCAAATTCTTTCCATGTTCCATCCCTTATCATTTCTGAAGTTATTCTTCCTACTTGTTTCAACTCCTCAATTTCGGAAAGATTTATTTTTTTTCCCTTTCCAGTTAAAAAAATGATTCTATGTGTTTTCTGAATTTTATTAATCAATTTTCTCTTATTTAATATATCGTATTGTATTAATTCTACTTTGGTTAAGTCAGAATAATTAAATTGATTTTGTTCTCCAAATTTGTTCATAAATTTTTCTAATCCTGTTTCGGGAAATTCTTCTGCGATTAGGAAAAGTTTGTTTTCACCGGTAGCTTTACTTTGAGTAACCCACCTATTTTTTTTCATATTGGAAATTCCCACAAAAAAAATCTTTTTATCCATATTGGAAGTTTTCAAATAGTTATTTATTTCTATTTCTTTTATTTTATCTTTTAATAAAATATTAATTAATTGACGTTCAGGCAACCCTTTTTTTAAATATGATATTCCCTCTTCATTTAAGGAAATACTAAATATTTCTTCTTCTTTAAAACCTCCTAATTTGGCATCAATTAAATCATTTACGGCACTCATCAGAACAATGTAGTCAATATCTAACTCATTTACGAGTTCTGTGGCATAAATTTCTGATTTTTTTCTTCTTAAAACTTTTAAAATGTCAATTACTTGTTTTTTAAGTTTTATCTTCATGTTCCAAGATTCCCTTAATTTTATTTTTCACTATATTTTTTCTAAAAATTTAACCTTTTTAAAAATTTCGCTTCAATTTTCTTGCGAATTTACTTATTCTCGAATTTAATAAAAAATCTCTAATATTATAACATTCTAATTGTAATTCATGTAATAAAAATATAGATCCGCAGCCAAGGAAATAATTTTAAAATAATAAGATATAATTATTGACTTGGCAGGATAAAGAATTTAGAGAAAAATGAGCCTTGAATAAAATCTGTTTGTAAAGGATCAATATTAATTATTATTATATTTTTCAAGTTACTCCTTACTCAAGTGTTCATTAATCAATATAACGTTAAATTAATACTAACTAAAAAATTTTACTATTGGAGTTTTTCTCTTATGGAAGTTGAACTTAATTTTTTATCATCTTCACTTTTTAAAATGGGAATTATAATAATAATCATAGGGTTAAATCCTTTAGTTTCCCTTATTTCATTCATTTTTAACGCAGTCGGATAAGTTTCTTGACTTACAACTAAACCTTCATATTCAGGATCGTTAATTGGTGGACCATAAGAGTCCATTAATTCAACTATTTTAATTCTTTTCAAATCAGTAAATGAACTAACAAATTTTTTGATATTATTTTCTCGCGTCCAATAATCTTCCAATTTTGAGAAATGTTTTTTGTTTTTAAGCATATTTTCGGTAGTTAATCCTATAAGAACTTTTTTAGAAATAGATAATGCAGTTTTAATTAACAATTCATGACCTATGTGTAAATGATCAAAAGTTCCTCCCATTCCTACTAAATTTAGAATCTAAACTACACCTAATAATCTTTTTCTGAAATAGATTTGAAAAAAGTTTTTAATTTTTAATTTCTGGCTCAAGTTTAGGTTTTTCAACTTTTTTTTTTTTAGGTTCGGTTTGTTTTAATTTAACAGAATATATTTGTCTAATTTCCATTAAATTATTGCATTTATCACATTTATCGATCATATTAAAAACAAAATCTCCTTGTTCGAAATTCCTAACTTTAGTTAAATCACACTGACTACATTTTAATATCGTTAATGTTTGTCTTAGTGGATCTGGAGTTTGTTTTTGAATCTGCATTACGGTAGTACCAAAACAGATAAGCATAAAACCAATAAAGATGTTTGACCATTGATCTGGACCAAGACCTAAATACATGAAAAGTGCTCCTAAAATGATAAGAAAAATAACAAAAATGTGTCTTAACGCACTTTTTAAAGAAAATCCTTTTTTTAATATTTCCTCGTCGTCTTCCTCTTCAATCATAAGCTTCTTCAATCTTAGAAAAATTGTATTAATCTATTCCTTATAATAGAAAAGAATAAATAAATTTTATTATTATCCAAACTAATTAGCAAAAATACTCAATTAAATAAATTCGTTAAAAAAAAATGATATTTCAAATTAGTCAACTTGGTCAACAACAAACAGATCCCTTGTCTATCATACTAAATTTGATGTTTTTCTTGTTAATTTTTGTAAGTATGTTCTATGGACAGAAGATTCAAGCTTGGAAAGCTGCCAAGCAGATAGAAGCTGGATTAGAAAAGTTAAAAATATGGGATGATGAGTGTAAGGAAATTTTACTTAACAGATTTAAGGAATTTGCCGATAAAAAAGAAAATGACAAAGATCTTATGATTAAACTTGAAGATTTTATGACTTTTATCGCAATAATTCCCGTAATGCTAGATCCTTATGGTTTAATTCCAAAGATAGATCATGTAATTGAAGTTAGAGATCATAGATTTAGAGAAGAAGTATCGTTATTAGCTCCAAACGCTGATGATGTCGTTAGACAGACCTTAGAAAACTTGTTTGAAGCTACAATGGCAGTAAATTTTATTTATCGGCTTATAAGGCATTATTTAATTTTAGGAAAAAAATCAAAATCGATGATTTTATTAATGCAAATATCAATGCAAATGAGCATAATTATGGCCTTGGCTAAGAGTTTTTACTATGCATCTAAAGCGTTTGCAGAAGGGAGTCCAATAGGAGATGCGCTTGGTCCAATGGTAGTTGGTAGATTTATAAGAGATGTGGCTAATAGTGATGAAATTGAAGCCCACGACATTACTCCCGATACAATAATGCAAGAAGTAAATTTTGAAGATAGAACGGTTTTTGTTGTTCGAGCTAAGGGTCCCGGAGGGACCGTTGGAAAGCCGGGGAAAGCAATTAAAATTTTAGTTGAAGAACATGGAAATTCTATATCACGTATAATTATGATAGATGCAGGCTTAAAATTGACAGGGGAGAAAACTGGGTCACTGGCAGTAGGAGTTGGAGCTGCAATCGGAGGCATTGGAGTTGAAAAATATTTTATCGAAGACTCTACAACTAAAAACATGATTCCAATTGACGCATTAATCTGTAAACAATCTTTAGAAGATGCAATAACAACAATGAAACGTCCCATAACACAATCAGTTCCTATAATCGTAGAAAAGATTAAAATGGCGATCCGTAAAAGAACAGAAAAAGGCTCGAAAGTAATTGTTGCTGGAATAGGAAATACAATTGGAATCGGTATTTAAAACTTAAAAACTTATATTTTTGAATTTTTTCTTTTTGTTTTACTTTTTTTTTTATTAAAAATTATTACTAAATGTTAATTTTCTTGTATACAAGAAAATCTCAAGTTTACTTATTGGAAGAAATTTTAAAAATATAAATAACCTAAATGTAAATTAATAAATATCACAAAGTAAATTAGTAATTTAATGATAAAATGAAACAAAATTGTTTGAGAAAAAAAGATAAAAATGTGTAGACACTGCGTAAAATATGGAAATGGAACAAAATGGTATCTAAACGCAAAAAACTACAGTAATGAAATGCTTAACGGTGAATTGGCAAATGAAAAAGTAGATGACACTATAGCTGCACCACTTCTGGGCATCACAGGTACAATGCAAGAAGTTATGTCTTCCGCGAATCGTTTTAAAATTGAAATAGGCATGGGTGAAAACGTCGATCTAATGTTCCAAGATTTGAATGATGATTTAGCTCAAACAGTACGTGAAGGGCTCCCCGACCTTATGGATAAACTTCATGCCGGACAAGTAGTTCCACTCGAAGATGCAGAAAAAATAATTGATCTCGTAAACGGAGATATCTTTCTGGAACCCTGTATATGTCGAAAATATTACGGAGGAAAAGAAAAAATGACTTGTATGTTTTTTCCACCAGTTTCGGAAGGTATGAAAAAAAATCTCCCCTGGTTTGGTGGAAAAATGATTTCTAAGGAAGAGGCAAAGAAAGTTTTAAGAGATTTAGACAAGGAAGGGATATTCCACGGAGTTTTCTGGTTGCCCGCACCAATTCCCGGATGTATTTGTAATTGTGAATACCCATATTGTATAGCAGTTCGATCCAGGTTACATTATAATATAGTTGATGCTTATAGGAAAGGAGAATATGTTTCTTTGGTGGAACCTAGTGCTTGTAATGGATGTGGTGGTAGACCTCTGTGTCAAAGCAAGTGCACATTTGGTGCTCTTAAATATTCGCCAACCAACGGCAAAGTGGTTACAAACCAGATGCAATGTTGGGGTTGTGGTGTATGTCGACAAGCATGTCCTAAAGACGCGATAAGGTTAATTAATCGCGAAGTAATTCCTCAATTAAAAGATGACTGGTGAATTTAAAAATGGTGACGGTAAGACCTGAAATAAATTATGATAAAGAAAAATGTGGAGACCCGAGCACCTGCCTTGAATGCATAAAGATATGTCCTTATTGTGTGTTAGCTTATAGACCATCAGAAACTCCAGTGCCACCAAATCCACCTGAAGATTGGGTTATTGTTTCAACCTGCAGAGTCACATGTCCTTATCCTTCATGCAAATTATGTGTTGAAACGTGTCCAAAAGACGCTTTAGATATAAGTATTCCCAATATATAAGATTTGCAGATTTTATTTTTGATATATTTTTATTTAAAAGAGTGAGTATAGTTGAATAGTGCGATAAGTGCTAAAGGACTTTGCGCCGCTACAGCAACCTATTTTTCTGCACATGGATATTTTGTAAGGCGTGATTTCGAAATACATGAAAAAGAACATGTAGACATTGTTAGTATTCTGCCTAGACTTTCTGACTTGAAGAAACGAATTAAAAGTAAGTATTTTATTCCCTCGGGCATTTTATATACATTAATAAATCAATTCTGGAAAAGTACTGAAGAGATAGCTATAGAAATTGATTCAACTAATCTTTTTGTTAGCTCCGCTTTAGAAGAGATCTGTCAGGAAGGATGGGTAGAAAAGAAAAATGAGGGAGATAAAGTTCTCTGGAATCTTAAAGATTACAGGATTCCTTCTAAAGATTGTGTGATTGCTCATTGTAGATATATTGAAAGTATGGATTTTTTTAAAAAATTAAAAGAATATGACGGGTGCTACAATAGAATGTATTTTATCTTTCCTTTCCCAATTGACGAGGATTTTATGGACTTATGCCATGAAAATGGTGTAGGTATCTTAATATTCAAGGAAAAATTAGGGTTATTTAAAGAAATTCTTTCGCCCGAGGTAAAGACTGTCACAAATTTTAAAGTATATGCTAACATGTGTGAAGTCATCATTAAAGAGAATCTTCTATTTAAATCCATTGATAGCATTTGAAAAAATACTAGGAGAAATCAGTAATGACTTTTAGAAAATCTCTAACATTGTCAGTTTCTGGGAAAGGAGGTGCAGGAAAAACGACTTTAACCACATTAATATTGAAAATATTAATGAGAGAATATAAGAAAGATATCCTAGTGATAGATGCAGATCCTACTATGAATCTATCAAATGTTCTTGGAATTAATTTAGAGGGGAAGACCACAATAGGCATGATTTTAGATAGAAAGAAAAAGGAGCTAAAGTTAGGTACTCAAATCTATAATAAACTTTTAGAAGCTGAAATATGGGAAAGCATTATAGAACAAAAATTTTTTGATATTCTCATAATGGGGCGGACAAAGGGAGAAGGTTGTTATTGCACTCTTGATAGTTTTACAGCGATAATTATTGAAGCTCTAACCAAGTTGTACGATTTTATTCTTATTGATTTCTACGCTGGATTTGAGCATCTTAGCCGTAGAACCGATAGAGCTGCTGATATTCTCTTACTTATAACTGATCCTTCTAAAATGGGATTCGGAACCACACTCCGAATTAAAAACATAATTGAAGAAGTTAATATTTCATTTAAAGACATTTTTCTCGTAGGAAATAGATTTAATTCAAAGTTGGAAAAAATAATTTCTGACTTTTCAAAGGAGAATGAAATGAAATATGCGGGAATAATTCCTAATGATAAGAACATTGCAGATTTTAATATGAGTGATAAAAATTTGCTCGA
>SDBT01010017.1_pt1 | contig 15337 bp, 18 predicted proteins | sample 2277101 | NCBI WGS metagenome assembly SDBT01 (sample SAMN10404973, study PRJNA504765) | marine sediment metagenome | isolation source: marine sediment core GS10_PC15, 103 cmbsf | place: Arctic Ocean: Southern Knipovich Ridge | collected 2010 | reverse complement strand
TTCTCCTTTTAGTTATGCAGTTGCAGCCGATAAGGCGCATAAATTTTTGTCCCGCCTGCCGCTGCCTCACTGGACTGCCGGGGCATCTGAACCAGTATGCAATTGGTTGGGAGCGGAGATGCTGGGCGTCAATCCGGTAATTGCTACTGATCTTTCGGCATCAGAGGGGCGAGGGCAGGTAGTCAACCATATACAAAACAATTCGCCAGCGGAACATGCCGGCTTAAAACGCGGCGATATTATTATGGAGATAGACAAAAACAGAATAACAGATACCTCATCTTTTAACAAAACGGCCTTGGAGCTTTGTCAAAAGAACAAGACCAAGATTCGAGTTCTCAGGGAAGGAAACTTCAAAAACCTTACTGTGAATTGGAACAAGCCCATGTATGCCCCGTCTGGCGGCGGTTCCATGGCAGAAGTTGTGCTGGTGGTGCTGATCTTTTCGGTGATGTATTATTTTGTATACAAAAATGTCTTTGACCGTGTTGTTCTGTTTGTCCTCGGTGCGATAGTGGTTGCCATAACCGGTCATCATCTGGGTTTTTATGAGCAGGAGCAAATGGCCTCTGCCCTGCTTAGCAAGCTCGATGTTCTTTTGTTTATAGTGGGTATGCAGTTGGTTACAGGAGTTTTGGATGAGGCCGGTGCCCTGGAGTACTTAGCTAAAAAAATAACCCTCGTTACCGGAGGCAATTCGTGGCGGGTAATGTGGCTTTTCTGCCTGGTCACATATACTTGTTCTCTTGTCGTCAATAATCTCACTACCATTATGTTGATGGCGCCAATGGTTTTGAGTTTGTCTAAATATCTTGATTGTAACCCCAAGCCATTCCTGATTAGTTTGATCATTGCTTCTAATCTTGGCGGGGCCTCTACTATGGTCGGCGATTTCCCCAATATGCTCATCGGTACCGAGGCGGGACTTCCTTTCTACCAGTTTACCTCTTATATGCTGCCGATTTGTCTACTGGAACTGTTTGTTCTTTTGGTATATTTACGGCTTGGGCAATCTTCACTATTTAAGGCCGCTGCGCCTTTGCGTTCATTAACAGCAGATGGATATCCGAATTTCGAACCGCCCGATGAAGATTTCCCTGAATTAGCCGATGACCCCGACAGTAATGATTCTCTCCTTCATACGATAAAACAGAGCCTGCCCAGAGCGATAAAGAGCAGGGACACCCTGAAACGAGGACTGATTATTCTCTCGACAGTTATCGCTGGATTTCTGCTTTCTGATATCATGAACTGGTCACCGGCGATTATTGCTATGGTTGGTGGACTTGTCGCTCTTGCTTTCGGTGGCTGTGAGCCATTCAGCCTTTTGCAGAAAGTCAGTATCAGGGATATATTGTTTTTCTCTGGTCTTTTTGTTCTTGTAGGAGCGGCTGAGGCATCCGGTGCCCTCGGCTATGTATCAGGGGCCATCGTCAGTCTTTCTTTCGGCAATACCCTTATTCTGTGTTTGCTGCTAATGTGGGTTGGGGCATTTGTCACCTGCTTTCTCAATGCCGGGCCGACTACCGCCCTGTTTCTGCCAATAGTGCTGTCCTTTCAGAGTGCCGCGCCGCATAGCCTTTACTGGTGGTCGCTTTCCCTGGGTGTCTGTGCCGGCTCAAGCGGAACTCTTGTGGGAGCTACCGCAGGCAATGTTACTGCAACAATGATCGATAGGTTCATTAAAAAAGAAGATGGCGCTGATGTTGTCGAGTCTGATGAAGTTGTCGATAGTAATTCGGCAACCTATCGCAATGAAAGCAATTACTGCCTTACGAAGCTGACATTTAAGGAATTTGCTTCTTTAGGCTTGCCCATAATGGTAATTTTCCTGCTCATATCGAGCGCATATATAACCGTGTTATATCGCTGGTAAAATAGTTTATTGTTGATAGATTGATTATTATGAAATTAAAAGACTTTTCTCGTGGTTTTGGACATGGCGTGGGAGCGCTTGTAGGACGAACTTGTAAAGTTTTGTCCTGGCCAGGCAGCGTTTTGAGCGGTGCGATGAGCAAACTGCGGTTCATTTTTCCGAGCCCAACGAGCACAACGAGCACAACGATCCCAACGAGCACAAGGATCCGGGCTATAGTAATCGAAGAGTTGATGCGTTTGATGGGTACTGAAGGACTTGCGGCAGAGAAATTTGAACAACGCTTGAAGGTTATGGCCGAAACCATACTGGCTCTTCAGGAAAGACTCGATGAAATGGCCGATAGCGGTCATATTAGCGAAACAGATATGTTAAGAGCGATGGATTCGCTTAAATCGGCCGAGTCACTTACCGGCGATGAAAGAGCGGTATTGGTAAATATTTTCAGGCAGAATATCGCTCTTCAAAAGCCGGATCTTATCGATACGGCTGTGGTACAGAACTCATTAAAAGAGTAATGTCGTCATAAGCCGTACTTTTCGAGCCAATGTTTAGTGAACGTTAAAACTTCGGGTTCTTTTGAGAAAAGGATGAAGATATGGATAATATAATTGCTATCCACAAACAGGTCGAGTGGACGTTGCGGCGGCTGACGGTGATCGCCGAACGGGCGGGGGAGGGGATTATTGCGCTTGACCTCGAAGGAGTCATTCAGTTCGTTAATGCGGCCTGGACCGAGATGCACGGGTACAAAGAGCCGGATGAACTGATTGGCAAACAGATTAGTGCCTTGTGCACTAAAGGGCGGATGAAAACTGATATAGCCGGTTTCATCGAGAAGACCAAACAGAAGGGCCAATTCGCCGGCCGGTTAGGATGCGTTCGAAAAGATGGGACGCCATTTGCGGCAGAGATGCTAATGGTAGTATTCAACGACGAGAGGGGCGAGGCCATGGGACTTGTCGGTTTTGCTACAGATATGACCGAGAAGGAACGTGCGCAGGATGAATTGAGAAAATACCGCAGCCGCATGGAGGAGCTCGAGCTCGTCAACCAGCGGACCGAGGCGTTGGAAGCTGCCGGTGCACGACTCCAGCGCCAAATCACAGAGCATGAGCAGGCCGAGCAGCTGCTCAAGCAACAGACTGCCGAGTTAGAGGCGGGAAACAAGCAACTCCAGGGGCAAATCCGCAAACACGAGCAGGCGAAAGACGAATTGAAGTTACACTGCAATAAGCTTGAGCAACGCTTAGAGGAACAGAGCACCGAATTAACGGTCGCAACGGCCCGGCTCCATGATGAAATCAATGAGCGTAAACAGCAAGAAAGGCGACTCAAGCGACAGACCGACGCGTTAAGAACCGCCAGTGTACAACTGCATGCTCAAATTGACGAACTCAGTGGCGGCGATTCTGTTGATGAAGGTGATACTATTGATGAAGGTGATACTATTGATGAAGGTGATACTATTGATGAAGGTGATACTGTTGATGAATCAGATATGTCGGAAGCGACAGACCCGGTTAAAGCGGCTGCGTTCGGTGGTGAGAAGGCCTTGTTGGAAAACGTTTTCAGGCGTAATATTGAACTTCAAAAGCCACGGCTTGACGATGCTGCCGACAACGAAGATCCATTGTAATTATAATCGGACCAGTTTTACAGAAAACTTGAAATGGATAATATGTGATGAAAAATAAAAAATAATGAAAATGGAAAAAGGAGAACTAAAATGGGTAAGGTAGCAGTAAAAAAACCGTCGAAGAAGAAAAAGCGTTCTGTAATATCTTCAGGCTCCGGCAAATCGCGGATTTTTTCACCCAAAAGCGGAGCTCTTTTTGTTGGTATCGACTTAGGTACCTCACGGGCATCTATCTCAGCCAGTAATGGAGTTCGAGAGGTTGTTCCAACCTACGTGGGATACCCCATAGATAACATATCTGTGGATCTTTTGGGCATCGAGCCTCTATTCGGAGAATTGGCGCTCAAACATCGGCTCTCGGTAGAGTTGATTCGCCCGTTGGCTCATGGGGTAATCCGAGATAGCGGCAAAAGCGGTAAGAACAAAAATCTCATAGCAGCACAACAGTTGGTCCGTCATCTGTTGCACAGCGCCAACTCAAAACCAGGTCAGGCGATCTACGGCGTAATTGGTGCACCGGCCCGAGCCAGTATCGCCAGCAAGCGCATACTCATTGATGCGGCCCGCGGGATACTTGATGCGGTTATGATTGTCTCGGAACCTTTCGCCGTAGCTTACGGGATGGGTATCCTCGACCAGGCTCTTATCATCGATATTGGTGCGGGAACAATCGATCTATGTCGTTTGCATGGAACCCTGCCCGAAGAAGAAGATCAGATCGCCTTAGATCAAGCCGGCGATTTTGTGGACGAAAAGCTCTCCAAGGGGATCAGCAAGAAATATCCAAAGGCACAATTCACTATAAATATGGTCAGGAAATTGAAGGAACGTTATGGGTTTGTTTCTGAACATGCCGATCGGATAATAACGAAGTTTCCGGTAAATGGTCGGCCAAAAGAATTTGATATTACCGATGAATTGAGAGCGGCCTGCAAGAGTATTGTTCAGAGCATGGTTGACTCGATCGCCGAACTGATCGCCACTTACGATCCGGAGTTTCAGGAAACTATTCGCTCAAATGTAATATTAGCCGGCGGTGGAAGCCAGATGATCGGCCTGCCAAACCTTATTGAAGAGGCGATGGAAAAATTAGGCGGCGGCAAAGTCACCCGCGTCGATGAGCCTTTGTTTGCAGGTGCTAACGGAGCATTGAAAATGGCCCGGCAAATGCCAAGGCATTTCTGGCAAATGCTAACCAAAGAAAAGGCTGCGATATGAAAAAATGGTCAAATAAACCGTCTTTCGCGGTACTGACAGCAGCATACGCCTGTGCAAAAAATTGGAAAAAGCTGTTTTTTAATGGGAAAAAGGGTCGTCTGGTTATTACATATTGGAGATTGTTATGCCTCGTCAACTGATCATTATACTGTTAGTCGCATTGGTCTTGATTCTGATGACCGTTCAAAATCCCAATCCGGTTTCCGTGCAATTCCTCAGTTGGCAGGCCGAACAGGTCCCCGTGATTATCATCATACTGATCTCACTGTTGACGGGAGTAATTATATCTGCGGTTTTAGGCTTGATCAAGCAGTCGAAACTAAAAGATAGAATTCGTCGGCTGCAAAGAGAAATAGAAGACTTGCAATATCCACCGGTAGTTTCGCCGGATGAAAACAAAGAAACTGAAGAGAATGAAAAGAAAAAGTCTGAAGACAAAAAACGAAAGGGGATAAACAATGCGTAAAGATCCGACACTTGCCTGTTTGTTGAATTTGCTGTTGTTAGGTACAGGTCACATATATCTTGGTCAGACAGGTAAAGGACTGCTGATATTGGCAGTTGGCGTTGCGTTAGGAATGATTGTTTGGCCCGCAACTATTCTTGTAGCCGTCTGGGCAATGTATGATGCATACAAGACCGCCAAAAAAATGAATCAAGCATAGAAGCTTATAAGCAGAAAGGAGAATAGTTATGGCCGAGGCAAAAGCAAATATGAGTGAACCTGTCAATTGTAACAAGAACACTATTACCATTGCTATTACAATTGTTGTACTTGCTGTGGTCTTTATGTACTTCCGGGACAGGCAGCAAAAACGTGAGATCCAATTAGAGCGTCTTGACACACAGACCGAAGTCATGGAAGAATGGGGCCCGCCACAGCAGAACAGACAACTAAATAATGCCTCGGATAAAAGCGGTGGGAAAATTCTATAATCGCTTTGGTTTAAGACGCGAGCCTGGCAAGCGGTTTGCGAGTTGAAAAGATTAATATTAACAAAAAAAATAGGTCAGGGGAATGTTATGACTGAGGAAAACAAAATCACATCCAATCTAAAGAATAATAAGATGCTCATTATTGCTGCTGCAGTGGTGGTACTGGTTGTTATTTTTATGTACTTCCGCGACCAGAAACAGCAGCGCGCTTACGAACTGCAACGCCTTGAAAAGCGAGTGGAGTTGCTCGAAGAATGGGGTAGGCCGCAACAAAATATGCAGTCGAATACCCCCCCCCCCGCCGGCAGTGGTAACTCCTTTGAAAACAAAGAGTTCCGTTCGCAACAACAATCAGGGCGGATGTTTTAGTGTTTGAAAAGAGCCAGGAATCATACTATGAACCTAATAAGGCGAAAAATGGTGTCAGTTCTGAGCGAAGCTGCACGTGACCAGATAAAGTCTCTGAGTCCACAATCACCGCTTGCAAACGAACTGGATGAAATCGAAAACATTGAAGCGGTAATAGCAGACAAAGCGTTAAGAATATGCAAAGCTGCTACTTTGGGCGAGATTACAAGGATATCTTTGTTGATAAGTCGGCTTAAAAGAGTCAATGGAAACGAAAAAGAAAAAATAACAGACCAGCTCAACAGCATCGCAGGAAAATTAATAAAACGTGTAGAGGATAAGACCGAACCATTGAAGCTATCTACGGTCTGCCTGGAGTTGTTTCCTGAACTTTAACAGTGTTTTAGAATGCAAAAAGTATAATCACGAAAGGAGTTAACAAATGAAAGAAGGTTTATTAATCGGTGCAGGTGTCATAGCAGCAGGCGTTTTTGTAGGTTTTGTTGCATATAAACTTGTAAAGAAAAATCCGGAAGCATTGAAATCCGTCAAGAAAACGGCTTCCAATATTGCGAAAAAGACATCAAAAGTAGCAGCCGAAGCAAAAAGAGCGTTTGCGGAAGGATTTGATGGAGCAGCCGCCAAAGTCGCCACAGCATAAAGACTTTATTGATTGTTGGTTGCATCTTGAAAAACAATCGGTGGTATGGTGTAACTTAAGGGGCGTTAAGGATCGCTCACGGGGGTATTTTTTTTGCTTTGTTTATGTGGTGCTAATACATAATGCCTGAAAAAGACAAATGTGTTAAATGTGCTGAGCAACTCTCATGGATCGGCATTTGGGACAGTGCTTTCCTGGCACTTTTTAAAGGTGTTATTGGAATACTTACAGGAAGCCGGGCCTTGACCGCCAGCGCCCTTTATTCCCTTCATGACGTGATTTCCGGCGTTGCTGTACTCATAGGCTTGAAAATATCAACAAGACCTGCCGACAAAGAGCACCCATACGGCTACGGCAATGCCGAGTTCATTGTCTGTGTTTTTACGAGTATCCTTATTTTAGGGGCAACGGTTTATCTGCTGGGGGACTGTATCAGGATCATTTTTATGGGCGAACACGCCCCACCGCATTGGGTGGCCCTGGTAGCAGCGATTGTTTCTGTTGCCGTTAACGAGATAATCTACCGGTTTAACATCTGTGCGTATAAACAGATGAACAGCCCCGCCATTTTGGCTCATGCCAAACACCACCGTGCTGATGTGATTGCTTCGCTCGCGGTGGTTATAGCTATCATTGGCGGGGCATTGGGGTACCGCTCCCTTGACGCCTTTGTTGCGATATTCGAAGCCGGACATCTGCTGTATCTAAGCATCGAACTGCTTCATCAAGGCGGTTCAGGGCTGATAGACCGTTCAATTGAGGAAAATGACGTTTCTTTGATAAGACAGCTTTTATCTGATACCGCTGAGGTTAAAGAAATAAAAGATATAAAAACAAGACAGATAGGCAGGAGCATCTGGGTTGATCTATATGTTTCTCTGCCGAAAGAGGCGACCATTGCAGAAGTAAATACGATATCAACCAAGATTCGCTATGGCCTGACCGAAAGGCTCGAACATCTGGGAAATGTAAACGTTATTTGTGAGTGAAAAATGATTGCGCAGCGATGTGTCAATTGCAGCAAAAAAGTTGAGTGGGTAGTGTTGGGCATAAACTTCGGTTTATTCCTGCTTAAGGGATGGTTTGCCCTTATCAGTCACAGCAAAAGCCTTTTTACCGATTCATTTGAATCTTTAGTGAATTTCATCATAACAATTGTTGTTCTGGTGAGCCTGAAAATGGCATCGAAAAGAGCCGATGAAAAATTCCCTTACGGTTACGGCAAGGTTGAATTTCTGGCATCAGGGATCGTCAATATGCTGCTTATGATAGCAGCGATAGTTTACATATTTGTATCCTTCCACGAAATGGTAATGGTCGGGCCTGAAAAGCCGCCTGGCTTGATAGCAATTGTTGCCGCAGCGGTATCAATTTTTGTTAATTATATAGCTTTTGGCTATGGGCGATGCGCAGGCGAAAAAATCGGCAGCAGCGCTATTTTAACCAATGCACAGATAAACCTGGCCGATATCGGAACGTCGGTGGCGGTAATAGTTGCGGTTATTGGCAGCAACCTGGGATTTTCTCAGCTTGACCATATAGCAGCGATTGTCATTTGCATACTCATCATCAAAGTAACCCTGGACGGCGTAAAGAAAGCTGTCAAAGGCCTCATGGATGCTTCGCTGCATGCCGAAGAACGGCATATACGAAATCTGATAGACGATATTGTTGACGTCGGACACATTGGAGACATAAGGGCCAGGCTTATCGGCCGAAACTTTTTGGTCGATATGGATGTTTTCCTTCCTCCTGATAGCGTGCTGGGTAAAGGGTTGGAAACTGTCGGGAAAATCAAAAATATTCTGCACAGGAAAAGGAAAGATATTTCGGAGGTTTCAGTACAGTTGCTTACATTACCTGTGCCTGATGGGCCTGCGGACAAAAACGACGATTAATCAGAAAACAGAAAAATAAGTAAACCTATAATATGCCTCAGGCACATAAAAAATCCGGTTCTGTGGTTGATAACGAAATAACCCCGACAGATTGTTTTATCGAAAGAACCAGGAACTGGTTTTGGATAACAATGATCTTAGTGGTGGGAATCGTTGTCTGTGCGATCATAACATTATCTGAGCAAACTCCTGCTTATTCGACCGCTGAACAATCAGTTACTCAAGGAGGTCGATTTCAAACCGCAGCTTTACGTCAGTGTCCCTACTGTCCGGGATTTCTCGATGCCCAGGGACGGTGCAATCTTGGCGAATGTCCAATTTACAGCCCAAACTGGGGAAGATCGGCAATACCCAATGACATACCTGTAAGAAGAGTGCTGATTAAAGAATTGGCTCTTGAAGTAGCTGCTTCTCAAGGTAAAGGCACCGTGATAATTCAATCTATCTATCCGGGCGGTAACGCCGAAAAAGCCGGCTTGCGGGTTGGTGATAGAATTTTGCAGTTCAATGGCCGCAAGGTCAGGGGCGTTAAGCAATTTGAGTCTATTGTCCCTCGCGCAAAACCAGAAACCCAGGTCAAAATAAAAATTGTCAGGGATAATGAGAAAATTAAAACGACCGCAACGATTGGCGAAGGTGAAATGGCATGGGTAACGATACCAAAGATATGAAGCTGAGCATTTGACTATGAGTTCATCAAACAAAATTGATATGGAAAAAGAAAAGCTAAAAGAACAGGCTGAGCGATTGTATCTTCAGGGATTACATGCCTTTGCCGGCTCTGCAAACACACCGGATACCGAGAGTATGAAACGTGCCGCGAGTCTTTGGCAACAATCATGGCAATTATATCTCAAGGCCGGCGATAAAGAGCGGGCTAAGGAATTAAAGAAATCTTTGGCTGTTCTTTATAAAAAGGAATACGTCAAATTGCATAAAAACAAAGGAAAACGTCCCAGCCTCATAGGAAAATTCGAAGACTGGTTTATGTTTTTCAAAATCGGATGCTTTGGCTTTGGCGGGCCGATGGCGGTTTTTACATTGTTGGAGGATGAGTTAGTACGTGAAAAACAGATTCTGACCGGGCAGGATTTTCTCGAAGGTGCAGTGCTGGGTGATGTTTTGCCCGGGCCGGTAACGATGGATATTGTAACCTATACGGGTTATAAGCTTAAGAAATGGCGTGGGGCACTGATTTCTACGCTGGCCTTTATCCTGCCGTCATTTGTTCTAATGATCATCCTTGCTATGGCTTACGACAAATACAGTATAACACCTAAGGTTGCCGGTATACTGAAATGTTTAGGCGCAGCGGTTACCGGCTTGATACTTTCTGTTGCTCTGAAGCTGACTAAAGCGGAAATGAAAGATTATAGAGAGCTCTGTATCCTGATCTGGGCTTTTGCATCTTCATTGATCTTTAAGATTGATATAGTTGTAATAGTAGGACTTTGCGGATTAGTAGGCATTATCATCTATCACGATGAGCCGAAAAAGCTTTAACTAAAAATGATAAGTACATTACTTAAACTGGCATGGGTGTTTTTGAAGATTGGCACCTGCTCTTTCGGTGGCGGCATCGTCATGATCCCCATGATAGAGCAGGAGGTAGTCAATAATTATGGCTGGCTTACCAAAACCGAATTCATCGACGCGGTTACCTTGGGCCAGATTACACCGGGGCCGGTGATAATTTCCGGAACATTCATTGGTTATAAAGCATGTGGGATTCTGGGCGCAATAGTTGCTACTGCAAGTGTAATTCTACCGTCATTTATAATGGTCTGCCTTGCCACCGAGGCCATAAAAAAATTCCGTGAGAACAAGATATTAACAAACTTCCTTCGCGGAGCACGTATCGCGGTAATCGGCATAGTCTTTGATGCGGGTATAAGTATAGGAAGAGGTTCCCTTGTTGACGTCAAAACAATTCTAATTGCAGCGGCAAGCATTATTTGCTTATTCAAGTATAAGGTAAGCCCGATCTGGGTCTTACTCGGAGCAGGGATTGCCGGATTAATATGGAGCGGGTGAAATGGCTCTTGGGGTACTTATTTCGTTGGGGCTTGCAAAAATCGCTGCAATTGCAACAGTGGCAACAGTTACTAAACGAAAAAGAGTTGTAAAGATCCGAAAGAAAGAACAAAAAGCTTCTTTAAGTAACAACAAAGAGCAAAAAACCGTGAAAAACAAGAAAACGCGAACTGCATCAGTCACTTGATCATGAAATTCCTGCCCACGTCCAGCAATCGGGATTACTAAACTCGAAGCATTAAAACAGGATGTCGAATTAGAACAAGGGGGGGACTCGGCGGAATAATTCACGCATTTGCTTAAATTTAGCGTTTGCGGCAGCCTGATTAATTAGGCATGTTAAGATAATAGGGGTTGTATGCGCCAGAAAAGTGAAAATAAAACTCGGTCCAATCAAAGCAGCTCTATTGTTAGTGTTACTGTAAAAAGAGGGAAAGGTGAAACTGTTGTTCCTATGGACAGTAAGATTGACAGAAAAAACAAATCAGAAACAGACACCTCAGATATTTCACGATCTGCTAAAAAAATTGCAATTGTCGGATTGCCCAATACCGGTAAGAGTCAGGTATATAATAATCTGACAGGAAAGTATGCCTTAGTTGCTAACTATCCTCTAACTACCGTGGAGACAAAACGGACAACGTGCTGTATTAACGGGCAAAGTTACGAAATCATCGATACCCCCGGCCTGCATTGTCTTTATATTCACTCCGAAGAAGAACTCGTAGTCCGCAATATGATATTTTCCGAAAAGCCGGATATTATTATTCAGTGCATCGATGCCAACCGTTTGAAACAATCTCTGACTCTTACCGCCGATTTGATAGAATTAGGCATACCGATGGTAATATCGCTCAATTCCGTAGACGAAACTGCTAAAAAAGGAATATGGATAGACTCGTCCGGTCTGTCACGGGCCTTAGGAGTTCCTGTCATCGAGTCAATAGCCGTTAATGGTATAGGGACAAAAGATCTCAAAGCTTCGATAAGCAAAGCTCGAAGTGGTAAGTGCGATCTACAGTATGGTGAGATCATAGATGACGGAATATCGACCATTGTTTCGCAGTTCCCGGAGGATATACGGTTTAAGCGAAAGACTGCTATTCTTCTAATGCTCAATGATCCGTTCTTGACGAATTACTTAAGTAATAAATATGGCCGGCAAAAAGTTGCTCAGTTGACCAAACGGGTAAAGGCTGTCAGGCGGCAATTCAAAGGACACTTCGGTCGTGCCCTGAATAAGAAACGCAGTCGCTGGGCGGATGAATTGACAGAAAATACTACCAAAAAGCAAAAGATCGCTCCAGGGCAGTTCTCAGAAGCTTTTGGGCGGTTGAGCCGACACCCGGTGTTTGGTATTCCGATTCTGCTGATGGTACTTGCTATAATGTATCTGCTTGTCGTAAATGTTGCCAATGTAATCTCAGGATGGATGGACCAGACTCTATGGATTCCTGTCGAAAGCAGAATCGATAGCCTTGTAACCATTGGTTGGCTAAACGATTTTTTGATAGGTGATTATGGTGTTTTATCGTTAGGTCTTGCTAATGCCTTTTTGACAATCCTGCCAATATTGACCGTTTTCTTTCTTGCGTTCAATATCCTCGAAGATGTCGGATATATACCTAATCTGTGCGTTTTGATGAAAAAAATTTTTGATAAATTAGGGCTTAGTGGTAGTGCAATTATGCCCTTGGTTCTTGGCTTTGGCTGCAAAACTATGGCTACTTTGACAACAAAGTCTTTACGATCAAAAAAAGAGAGGTACATCGCAATATACTTAATCGCATTTGCTATACCCTGTGCCGCTCAGATGGCACTGAATATGAGCATACTTGGCAGAATGGGCATAAAGGCATTTTTGATAGCTTTTGTAACACTGGCCTTTGTCGAAATTGTTGCTGGGTTTACTTTAAACAAAATCTTAAAAGAAGAAGACAGGAGCGATTTTTTACAGGAACTTCCCGCTATACGACTGCCCAATCCCAAAGCAGTGATTATAAAAACATATTACAGGCTTTGGTGGTTTATTAAGGAAGCCGTGCTCGTATTTATTTACGCCGCAGTTATCTTGTTTGTGATTGATAAGGTGGGAATACTTGATGCTATGAAAAACGTGCTCGAGCCTGTTATGCATGGCTTTTTGGGGCTTCCAGTACAAATGGTTGATGCACTGATTTTATGTATGGCAAGGCACGAAGCTGCTGCCGGACTGATCATAAAGCTTATACAAGCCGGACAGCTTAATTACATTCAATGTATAGTTGCTGTAACTATTACGACAATGTTTGTCCCCTGCTTTGCCAATATTATGGCGATGATTAAAGAATTAGGCCCAAGGCAAGCTATTATTATGGCGGTTATTATTAATGCAAGTGCATTCTTAATAGCTGCTGGCTTAAACTGGGGGTTGGTTATTCTGTTTGGACAGTAAAAGGAACAAGATGAATCGCAAGAGAGAAAAAGACGAGCATATTGAGCGGCTGTATTATATGGGAGAAGATCAAGACGATTCGATAGAATCCCTAAAGAAAGCTATGAACGGCAAATTAGATTCAGATATAATTGATGAATTGTCATCTGAAGATATGGTCGAGTTATCCGCCGAGGGCAGTAAAATAACACTTACCCCCAGGGGCGCCGATTATGGAAAGCAAATAATCCGTGCCCACAGACTTGCCGAAAGATTACTTTACGATGTTCTAGGCGGCGATTTCGAATCAGGCGCCTGTGAATTCGAGCATACGGTCACGGGCGAACTTGTTGATAGTATCTGTATTTTACTTGGCCATCCAAAGACTTGTCCGCACGGATCGCCGATACCCCAAGGCCGATGCTGCAAAGAATCTTGCCGGACAGCTCAGAGCTCTGTTGTACCGTTAGTCGAATTAGAGGTAGGACAATCCGCACGAGTTGCTTATATCAATTGCAAAAGTGACCAGCAGCTTCATAAAATAGACAGCCTGTGTATAAGACCGGGGACAATTGCTACATTGCACCAGAGATACCCAACCTATGTAATTGAGTGCGAGGGAAGCAACATTGCCATGGATGATCAGATTGCCGCCAGTATCTGCGTATGGAGAGAACCTCAGCATTTGCCACCACTGCCGCTCCCTTTTTGCGATAGTCCTTCGTGATCTGGTTTATCCTGTCCTCATACGCCTGCGCCGTCGGGCAGTGGTTGCATGTAAAGACCACAACCAATACTTTCGCCTTCGCAAAGCTGTTAAGCGTATATTTTTTGCCGTCAACGCCGGGAAGCTTAAAATCAGGAGCCTTCGCACCGATCTTGAGCGTTTCTATTTTTTTGACCTGTGCCAGCCGATTTTTTTTGGTAAAGTTTTCCGCGCCAAACCAGCTTCGGAGTATTAAACTTTCAAAGAGCAAAATTGGCTTTGTTTGGCTTTGTTTTTCCCACGGGCACTAAGTGTCCAACTGTTATAATCGTTTGTTAATACTTTAGTTACGTTCATCTGAGTCAATTTCAAATTGGCTTTGTTTTGCATAAAAAGGTTAACTTGGTATCATCGATTTTTCGCTCAAAAATAAGGAATTTGAACAACAAATTGGGTTTGTTTTTTTGCCGGGTTTTTGCTGATCTTCATAACAGTTTGTTAATACTTTAGTTACGGTCATTTTTAGCCACTTGACTTTTGGCTTTGTTTTCATTTTAGTTTTAGCCACGAATTTACACGAATGGACACGAAATTTAAGCCACCCGTTCGGCTGCGCTCAGGGCAGGCTGCGGGCACGAAGGCACGAAATTTCAGCCACAGAGGACACAGAGAGACACAGAGCACCCTTTAGGGTGATAAGTTTTAACCGCAGTTATTCTTCGAATAATGTGCATTCATCGCCTAAGGCAGTACTCGAAGTAAACTTCTGTGTTCTGCCAGCCGGCTGAAGTCTGCTGTCTTTGGGACCTGCGGTTTAAAAAGCTAAGACTTTGCAGAAAAAAGCTCCACGCTAAAACTGCTTTCAAGCAGATAAGATCAAAAACGGGATGATATTAAGTTTTCAAATAGCCGGGGCTGAAAAAAACAGTCCCTCTATACTTGCACAAACCTGCGCGTTTTATGCGAAAATCGGCGAAAAAAATTTTGGAAATCGTTGTAACCCCCTGTGAGATAAGGAGATAATTTTTTTGGATTTTTTCGAAATAGCAAGATAGTGCATGCGCACTTTATGCTATTGCGACTTGGTGTATCGGGTTTTTTGCGTGATTTTTTAGCCAAATAATTATCAGAGGTACAAAACGCGAAAATTGGAGTAATGTGGAAGAAATACCCAAAAATACTATAAAATTTATATGATTATTATATACTTTTCACTTGATTTTGACGAAATAAACAGTAGAATATATACAGACGGAGTTGGAGAGCGGAACACACTCATGCATTAGTTTCCGACCTTCAGTATTAAGGGGAATGGATATGGCTGTTAAAAAATTAGTAAAAAATGCGCGCAGATATAGGGGTAAGTTTGTTGCCACCAGTTCGTTTAATGATAATAGTGTAATTGCTTCCGGGATTGATCCACAGAAGGTTGTTGAAGATGCGGGAAAAAAGTGTGAATCTCCGGTAGTTTTCTTTGTACCGAAAAAGAATACTGTTCATATCTATTGAAAAATGCCTATAGCCAACTATCCTTTTGTTGACATAAACGACACAGGCGTACCCAAAGCAGCTCTCCCAGTACTTTTAACAAACCCTGCTAATGGCTTT
>SDBT01010016.1_pt1 | contig 15338 bp, 17 predicted proteins | sample 2277101 | NCBI WGS metagenome assembly SDBT01 (sample SAMN10404973, study PRJNA504765) | marine sediment metagenome | isolation source: marine sediment core GS10_PC15, 103 cmbsf | place: Arctic Ocean: Southern Knipovich Ridge | collected 2010 | reverse complement strand
CTTCTTATCTGGGCGGAGGCTCTCATCGAAATCAAGACGATCTGCCACTGTGGAAGTAAGGCGACGATGAACATGCGTATCGATGAAGAGGGGAAGCCCGTCAGAGCGGGAGAGCAGGTGCATGTAGGGGGTAATGAGAAGTACCTCTCAGTCTGCATGAAACATTTTAACGAGATGGTGGGGTCGATCGAGGACTCTGCCTTTGACACAACGGAGGTAGAGTGATGTCAAAAAAAGCGCTATTACCTTGGATTGTCTGTTTCTCTGCTTCACTATTTTTCGCCTATGAACTTTTGCAGTTGCATGTGATGAACGCCCTCTCGCCGATGTTGATGCGAGATCTGGGGCTCAATGCCACACAATTTGGGACGCTAAGTTCGACCTATCTTTTTGCAGATGTGATCTTTTTGCTTCCGGCTGGGATTCTTCTCGACCGGTTTTCAGTGAGAAAGGTGATCTTAGTGGCTCTCTTTTTGTGTATCTTGGGCACTTTGGGATTTTGCCGCGCCCACACACTCGGCTTTGCCTGCCTCTGCCACTTCTTCTCAGGAATTGGGAATGCCTTCTGCTTCTTAAGCTGCATGACGCTCATCTCCCGCTGGTTTCCGAAGGAGAAGCACGCTTTCGTCATGGGGCTCATGATTACCGTTGGGATGCTAGGTGGGGTGATGGCCCAACTACCCTTCTCACTTCTTGCCCAGCACTTTGACTGGCGCAGCGCCCTCTTTATCGATGGATTGATCGGCCTAGGAGTCTTTGCACTTATCTTCATCTTTGTGAAAGACGCTCCTAGAGACGGCGCAGCCGTTGAGAGAGAAGAAGCCCTTCCTTTTTGGACAGGGATAAAACGCTCCGTCCTCAATGTACACAACCTATGCTGCGGGCTCTATACCGGATTTATGAATCTTCCCCTTATGATTATCAGTGCGGTCTGGGGGACTCTCTTTCTCACACAAGTCCATCAGATCCCTCTAGTGAGATCCTCCTTTATTGTAAGCATGATCTGCATGGGAACTATCGTTGGCTCCCCCTTCTTTGGCTGGTTTTCCGACAAGATAGAGCGCCGTATCACTCTAATGGTTTTTGGCGCAATCGGATCGATCGGAGTGATGTTACTTATCATCATGCTACCAGCGCCTAGTGAAGGGATGCTGATCGCTCTATTCTTCCTCTTGGGAGTTGTGACAAGTAGCCAAGTCTTAGGCTATCCTGCCATCACCGAAAACAATCCCCCTGAGCTAACAGGCACTTCGATGGGAATCGCCGCCTTGGTCATCATGGGGATGCCAGCTATCATCCAACCCCTCTCAGGAAAACTCTTAGATTGGGGGTGGAGTGGGACGATAGTAGATGGTGTGCCACTCTATGCTTCTAGTGATTTCATGACCGCCTTTTCAATCTTTCCCTTTGGCTTCCTGCTAGCTCTTGTAGCCCTAATGAAAGTGAGAGAGTCTCGCGCAAGAGAGGAGGTCACCCTTCAAAAAGCCTAACGCGCAATTTACGTCATCTATCGGAAAATCTTTCCTTCGAGAGCGTCTACCCGGTCTGGTGAGAGATGCAGGCTAAACGTGAACATTGGAAGTCGAGAGTAGGGTTTATCTGGGCCGCTGTCGGCTCTGCAATTGGACTGGGGAGCATCTGGCGCTTCCCTTATGTCGTTGGAGAGAATGGAGGGGCGACCTTTGTTCTTCTCTACCTGGTCTGTCTCTTGCTCGTAGGATTCCCAGTCCTCATCTCTGAGATCTTGATCGGTCGGAAGGCGCAGCTCAATCCCTCTGGCGCCTTTAGGGAGATTGGGAAGAGCAAGTCGTGGCAAAAAATTGGGAAGATGACCGTTCTAACGGGCTTTCTTGTGAGCTCCTTCTACTGCGTCATCGCAGGTTGGACGTTGGGCTATCTCCTTCAAGCACTCTTCGGAAAACTTACCGATTTTCAAACTGCTAGCGAAGTATCGAACCATTTTCAAGCCTTTAGCGCATCGCCCCTCTTGGGGCTCTTCTCCGTTATTGGCTTCTTAGCTCTCTCTACATTTGTACTCTATATCGGCGTGCAGAAGGGGATCGAAGCGATCAATAAGATCATGATACCGCTCCTCTTTTTTCTCCTCATCTTCCTAGCAGTGAAAGGGTTCATGATGCCCGGAGGGGAGCGAGGGGTCACCTTTCTCTTCAAACCAGAGTGGTCGGAGATTACGCCCACGGCAGTGCTACTCGCCCTGGGCCAAGCCTTCTTTGCACTCAGTTTAGGACAGGGTACGATGGTCACTTATGGCAGCTACCTGGGAAAAAAAGAGAATGTTCCGGGTACTTGCTTTCCGATAGCGATCTTTGGGATCTGTATCTCGCTGCTCGCAGGCGTTGCTATCTTCACCATCGTCTTCTCTGCTGGTCTCGCTCCTACTTCAGGGGTGAGCCTTATGTTTCAAACTCTGCCTATTGTTTTTTCTCAGATTCCTGGAGGGTACTTCCTCTCTGTTCTCTTCTTTCTACTCCTAGTCATCGCTGCTCTCACCTCCCAAATTTCTGCGATGGAGCCCCTCATCTCCTACTTCATTGATAGTCGGAAGTGGAAGAGGCAGCGAGCCGTAGTCACCACAGCCCTCTCCGTTTTTTTACTCGCGGTTCCTTGTACTCTCTCATTTGGACCTCTGAAGGGCTTTACCCTCTTCGGAATGAACTTTTTTGATCTACTCCTCTTCCTCTGCCTCAATATTCTCATTCCACTTGGTGGGTTAGGAGCTGTAATTTTAGTTGGGTGGTGGTGGGGCTTCAGAAGCGCCTTTCCACACCTAAGAGAGGGTGCAGAGAAGCTCTTTAGAGACTTTCCAGTTTTGAAGTGGTACTTTCAGATTAGTATAAGGTATATCGCACCGATTATTATCGTAATTGTGATGCTAGATGTTTTGGGCGTATTTTAATCTAATAGTCGATCGCGACTGATAGAACTCCGCTATAAAATTGAGGGGTGTTTTTGCCAGCAAGGGTCACCCACACCCCTCCGATAATGCCGATCCTCTCGCTGAAGTTATATTCAATGGCTGGTGCGAAAGTGATCTGCACTCTCACAGGGTTCCCTACCTCTGCAGCTTCGCATCGCTCATCTCTCCCTCTCTCTCCAGAAAAACGGTCTTCGAGATCGAGTCTATATAGAGTATCGAAAGCGAAGACCCAATTCTGAGTGATCGTATACTCCCCAGAGAGAAAAAAATTAAAGCTGTCTCCCAAATGAGCTCTACCATGAGTGTCGGATGCGCCACCATAGATGCTGAGTCCATCGATCTGGGCATGTGTGGAGAAGAAGAACCATCCAAGCGACCAGCGGAGCCTGAAATAGTGCTCGGCTGCCATTTTAAAGAGTTTTTGGAAGGTGAAGTTGACACCCGTTCGATAGGAGCCTTTGCCATTTCCATCCGTCTCATGCTTTTTGGGATTAAGTTTGTCATATTGACCCAAGGGAAAGAGCTCTTTCAACATAATCCTAAGGTCAGGTATCCAGCTTCCCTTCTTATCCCTGAGAGCCTGGAATCCGAGGAAGAGAAGGGCGTCCTCTAAACGCACGGAGGAGGATCCCTGACTTGTGGTATAGGAGAAGGATGGAATGAACTCTATATCGATAAACGAGCTGAGGCCATAGGTGACATCGACGAGAGGCTGAATAATCCAAGTATCCGGTCTATCGCGACGCTTCCAACTATTATCAAACTCTCCAAAGTTGTTTATCACAAAAATATAGGGCTGCCATGAGACCTCTCCTTTTGCATTGGTTACGGCACTTGGAATGAGCAAGGGACCTGTGAAGTAGGGCTGGCTCCATAGTTGGTCTGTTGAGGGTGCAGCCCAAAGGGCTAATGGAAGTAAAAAGATCAAGATTTTCTTCATTTAACCAAAGTGTGACATAAAATGATTTTTTTTCTGAATCATTTCTGGCGCGAAAAATCTTAACGCTCTAACATTAGAGGCAAACCCCCTTTTTCTTGCAGAGGCCCTGGGATGTTTAAGCAGATTTTAACTCTTTTTCTCGCTCTCTCAGCGCTCTCATATGCCCAGATAAAAGAGGGGACGGATGAGCCCCATCACATCCGCATTTTAAAGCTACTTCCCTACATCGTCCATCCCCCACTTGTTGACCCATGTCTTCCAGAGGAGTTTACTCTGGGGCAGAAGGAAGATGATCCCTATTTCTCCTCCGGCTACTATTGGGGACCGAAGGGAACATTAAGCGACTACTTCGACGATTCGGCTACCCTTAAAGGGTGTCTGATTCGTGCCCAGGTCTCCACCAAAGTCACACAACTCGGACTTGATCGCTTCTCTTGCGACGGAGAGCGTCAAAATCTAGTGGCAGCAGGTTTTACTGAGATAAACGTGATCCGCGGAAAGTGGGATATCTTTCCCTTTCGTAAGCTCCATGCAAAGGGGCTACGAGGGCGTCACACCTACCAGATGTGGGTAGGTCTGAACTCCGAAGGTGGAGCCACGCTCCTCTTCCAATTCATCTATCCCGACTATCTAAATGAGCCGACGCAGAACCAGAAGGGAATCTGGGAAGATTTCGTCCATAAAACTTCTCTTCTTAGCCTCAATGACCTCTTGGTAGCTCATGGCATTCACATGAAAAATGGCTATACCGAGACCAGCGGGATCCATGAGAGAGTGCGCATCTCCGTAGAAAAGAGGCGCTTTGATCAGAAGCTTTTCATCACTATCGAACCCCTCACCGATATCAAAACCCATGTAGAAATCGAGGGGCTTCATGATATCAACTTTCTAAATAAATTTGCCACTGGGCAGCCACTTGTAGAAATCGACTCTCTCATCACAGAGAGCGGGGGAGAGACCATCTCCGAAAAGGTGCGCGTTTTATATAATATCGTCGATCACTTCTCCTTCACTCCAGAGATGCTCTCAGCAAATCGTTTCGAAGAGAATCAGGACTACATTCTCTTCCAATAAATCTGTGGATTTTCTTTACATAAGAATTTTATTAATAGATCCGTCGGGGATTGCATCCCCAGCTGCCCCTTACTTTCAGTTTGGGTTGCATGTTCCTTCGCAGGACAAGTTTTATCGGGAGAAAGAACACCTCGTCCCTCAGGGCGGGGTTCACTCATCCACTGTTGACCTCTGATAAAAATGTGAATTAGGCAGGTTCTAGGTCTGCAGTGGCAGCGGGCTTTTCGCTCTCGGCGCCCTCTTGCTCGGCATCCAGGGCAGCTTCCTTCTTGATGAGTTCGCCACTGAGAAAGCGAACAGAGTAGCTCCAATAGAGTGCTACGCCAATCACAATGGGGATAAGATAGGGGGTAATTACAAGGACCGAACCTGTGCCCATCACTGCCATGATGGAGATCTGTAACCAAGAGGAACTTGACTTTCCAAATCTCGATCCCACCATGTCGATGGCTGCTTTTCCTTTAACTTTTGATTCCTGGTCTAGAGGGATGTAGGCCATCTCTTTGGTCGAATCGAAGAAGGAGTATTTAACGACTTTACTGATGATATTTTGAAAGGCTCCAAGAAAGACGATAACCATGAGAGGAGTCGACCCGAAAATGGAGGAAAAAGGACCAAGATATTCTTTGAAGTAAGAGAGCAGGAAGAAGAGTCCTCCCGAGACTCCGACTATAATCGGAGTGATCTGTGCACTAAAGTGCCAGCCGAAATGGCGGAGAAAGTTTCCACCCAAGAAGAGAACGGTTACCAGCGCCACAACTCCTACAATAAATGTGAGCTTGGCAACGAACGCCTGGTACATCACTGCAGAGGGATAGAGCTCCTTTAAGTGGGCTTTCCAGGTCACTTCAACCATATTGATTGTGAGGGCACATCCGATCACCATGACAGCAATGGTAAGAAGATATTTTGAGGAGAGGATGTGCTTAATGCTCTTGCCAAGGGAGAGTTTTGTCTTTTCATTGACACTTCGCTTCATGATCGAAGGGTCGAAATAGCGGGTATCTGTCAGAACATAGCGGTTTATCCACCAGTATAGAACGATGATTAATACCCCGCAGACGAGGACATAGGAGAGTAGGACCTGCAATGTTGGGGTGAAGTCCTGCCCTTGGAACTTGTTTAGGTAGTAGAGTACGAGAGGGCCTGCAACGACGGTCGCTAGGTCTCCCGCTGCGATGAAGAGGGTGTAGGTGCGCCTTGATTCTTTAACAAGGCAGATGTGGTTAACAAAACCCCAGTATAGGATAAAAATGACCACTTGGGCCCACAACTCTGCGGTGACGAAGAAGAGAGAATGGATCCAATTCCGATAGACAGAGATCCAATGGGAGTATTTCACACCGAATTTTTGAGTGAGCCAATCCGCCGATTGATGGGGGGTGATGCTGTCGGCATTTGGATAGAGGACAAAGCCGTAGAGGAAGATGATCACCATGAAGATCGTGATAATACCGTAGAAGAGGGTGGAGCGCTTATAGTGGTTGCTGAGTTTCGAGTAGGCGATGGCGCAGAGGAGGGAGAGGGGGAAGACCAGCCACCCTTTAAGAACGGGGATCACCTCAGCACCAGAGTGTTCTGCAGTGACAACCAGAGTATCTTTCATACAGGTGAGGGTGGCGTAGACCATAGAAGCGAGAAATTTTAAAGATAGGAGAGGTATGACCTTTTTGAGTTCATTACGATTAACAGGCCAGATTTTTCGGATCCAAGAACTTTTAGTCGTCGCTACAGCCTCTTCCATATATGCCATTTTAGGGGCATATTATAGCCGAAAAAAAAGAAAAAGCAATAAAAAAAACGAGCAATTTTTTTTTTGAGGCGCTTTCTTCTTGCATGATTTTCTCCATATCAGCGATCTTACTAAGGATGTTTAAGAGAAAAGTTTATTATGAAGCGAAATCTGAGCTATTAGAGGAACTTCTTGAAAATGCGGGGAGTGCCACCCACCAACCCCCACCGCCTGCTCAAGGGATCCCCAGACGCTGGCTTCCTTCGTGGATAGGCGCGGTCCTCAAATGGAGCTTCCTCCCCTTCGTCCTCACTGATCTTGCCATGCAACGTCTCGCTCGCTCAATCATCCGGCCCCCTTTCAAAAGGGAGGGCTCATGCAAAAGGCGGGGGAATTGCTGCCACTATGTCCTGATCCAGCACTCAACCAATCTCATCGGGAGGTGTTTCAAATTTTGGTATACTCAAGTTCACGGATTCTACCTCCGATTTAAAGAGCCGCAGCTCTATGAGGGCAAAGAGATGCATGTGATGGGGTGTCGCTATCTCCAAAAAGATGGCTCCTGCGGACAGTACCATTTGCGCCCGATTATCTGCCGGCAGTGGCCCATTGTGGAACACTTTGGCTATCCTAAGATTCTTAAAGGTTGCGGATACCGCTCCAACCCGCCCTTTCCCTTAGACGGCCCTGAAGACAACCTATCAGAAGGCAGGTCCAAGCTTAACATTCTCGATTGAGCTAAATCCTACTTTTTTCTATGATCATTTTTAAATTCTAATGAGGAGAATTCTTATGACATTCAAACAACCTGACCTACCCTATGATTTAAAAGCACTTGCTCCCTTTGTCTCGGAAGAGCAGATGCACTACCACTTTAATAAGCACCATGCAGCTTACTTTAAGAAGTTGAATGGACTGGTTGAAGGAAAGCCCGAGAGCGACCTCGATCTCGAGGAAGTAGTGAAGCAATCTTCTGGCGGGATGTTCAACAACGCTGCTCAAGCCTGGAACCATACGTTTTTCTGGGATTGCATGTCACCAAACGGTGGCGGTAACCCTAGCGGTGATCTTAAGAGTGCCATTGAGCGAGACTTTGGAAGTATGGACGAATTTATGAAGAAGTTTTCTAATGCAGCCGCCACACTCTTCGGATCTGGCTGGGCATGGCTTGCAACAGATGGCCAAGGAAAGCTTGAGATTATGGCCCTTAGCAATGCCGACACCCCTCTCAAACATGCAAAAACACCTATTCTGACGCTCGATGTCTGGGAGCACGCTTATTACATCGACTATCGCAATGAACGGCCTAAGTTTATCGAGCAGTTCCGCGATGTGATCCATTGGGACTTTGTAGATAAGTGTTATCAGAGTGCTAAATGACCGAAAAAAGACGGCTTAGCCACCTTCTCGATGAGATTGAGAGTAGGCAGAAAATTCTCATTGAGTGCCATGAGTACTACTGCGGCCTTGAGAAGAAAATTGAGAAGAAGAAGGAACATCTCGCAAACCCCGAAGATTATGAAGAGCTCGAGCAGACCATTGCCGTGCTCAATCGGGAGTATGATGAGAAGAGCGACCGTCTCCATGAAGAGCTCAACGCTGTCTTAATCGAAGGGCACGATCTAGCAGAAAAAATTGGTCATACTGTTGCCCATGACTTCAAACAATTATGGGACTATATGACCAATTCTGCGCGCGGAGAGGTCAAATTCGACCACGTCCAGCACGCCACTCAACTCCTCAGAAAGGAGCTACTCTAGCACTTCCTAGGCAGGATGAAAGTCTGGGGCTATATGGTTGACTCTTCAAGGTCGACTCTCTTTAACACAAATGCTTTTGCCCTGAGGGGCATGTGACTTTGCGTTAAAGAGCCAATTTTTCAAAACATCTTCAAAAATCAACTAATCTGGAGTTTTGCAAGTGGCTCCTTGTTAAATTTAATAAAGTTCATTACAAGGTGCTTGATGAGGTAGTACGAAAAGTAGAGAGGATCGATCGGATTTTTAAAAGCACGGTAGCAAGTTTACTTTTTCCTCTCTTTTTTGTAACGTTTGCTTTTGGAAGCGATGGTTATACCCTTATGCAAAAACGCAGTTACGAAGTGCCCAACTCCCATGCAGTGCGCACCTATGAAGATAGTGTTCTTGATTGTGGAAAAGATGGTGAAGCCAACTTTACGATTAGCCTTCCAAAGCAGATTCCGAAGGAGGGGCTTCCCTCTATCATTATTGTCGGGGGACTTAAAACGGGACGGGAGAGTCTCCAATTTATTCCTGACCACGGCAACTACGCTCTTATCGCTTATGAGTATCCCTCTACACTTCAGAACTTGTTCAAAATCAACGTTCTATGGAATCTCTATTCCGTCCGCAAAGCAGCCCTTGAAGTGCCGCCTCAACTCATAGCAATGATTAAATATATACGGGAACAGCCATGGTTTAATAACGAGCCGATCAGTCTGATGGGATATAGCTTCGGTGCCGTTTTTGTCCCTGTGACCTATGTGAGAGCTCAAGAGCAGCAGATCGAGCTTGGACCGAGCGTGATGGCATATGGAGGTGCGGGCATCTACTGCCTCTTCAAAGCCAACCTCTCCCTTCCACGATTTCTCAGAGGGCCCGTAGCCTCCATGGCAGCCGCCGCATTTAAGCCCATCGATCCCATCATCTACGCTCCACAAATGAGAGGGGAGTTTCTAATCATTAATGGGAAAAATGATATTCAGATTCCTATGGAGTGCGCCCATCGGCTTCAAGAGCTCATTCCTCAGCCCAAAACCATCCTCAATCTGGAGACTGGACATATGCATCCAGATAACACAGAGCTTACCCTGCGTCTTATCAACATCAGCCGCTCCTGGATCGAAGAGAAGCGCTAATGTAGAGAGCTTCACAAGTCAGGGCTAACGCATTAAAATTTATCAACTCTCTATTGAGAAGGTCTAAAGATTATATGTTTATCTTAAGCATCGAACACCATACTTAAGACCAAAAAGACAACGCTCATCAGAATGTTTTATAGAGAACTTTTGTCGTAGTTCGAAACAGGATAACACTTTTAAGTGACCCTGTAGCGTAAGAGATCTTCCGATAGGAGAATAAAAACCACAGAGATCGCAGAGATCACAGAGAGAGAAAAGCATGCAACTCATAGAGTAGGCAAGCTTCATAGGCGGACTCGAGAAGGCCTTGAGCAAATCCGCTGTGCAGTTCAATTGCAGCACCAAATACTATGGGTTAAGAGATCCGATCCCTCTCTGTGGTCTCTGTGATCTCTGTGGTTGTTAATTTCTGTGTACCCCAAAGGTTCATAAGAAGGTGCTCCATTGTTACTTAAAAAGGCTAGTTTTTGAACCATGCCGGAATTTTAATGTGTTAGCCCTGCTTCACAAGTATTTAATATGTGAAATAATTTTCACTATTGGTATTGGGAAGATATGGCGAAGAAACTTGCGAAATATGCTAAGAGGCGCAATCTGAAGCGGTCGAAAGAGCCCAAGGCGAAGGTGAGCGCGTCGAAGGGGAACCCCTGCTTTGTGGTGCAGCAGCATGCGGCGCGGAGCATGCACTACGATCTACGACTGGAGGTGGGGGGCGTGATGAAGTCGTGGGCGGTGCCGAAGGGCCCCTCGCTCAATCCGAAGAATAAGCGGCTGGCGGTTCTGACCGATGACCACCCGCTCTCATATAAAAATTTTGAAGGGGTGATCCCTAAAGGGGAGTATGGTGCGGGTTCGGTGATTGTCTGGGATCGCGGTAAGTATCGCAATTTAAAGCCGGAGATCTCGATGAAGAGCGCCTTTCGAAAGGGTCACATTGAGGTCTTTCTTAAGGGAAAGAAGCTCTATGGCGCCTTTGCTCTGATCCGCTTTCGCGAGAAGAACTGGCTACTGATCAAGATGAAAGATGAGCATGCGAACCTGAGAAAGAATGTGGTGGCATCGGAGCCTCACTCTGTCAAGACGGGGAGAACGATTCGTGAGCTTTAAAGCCCCTATGCTGGCGACGCTGACGAAGAGGTACTTTTCCGACCCTAAATGGATCTTTGAGAAGAAGTTCGACGGGGTGCGCTGTATTGTGGTGAAGGATGGGGCAAAAGTCGCTCTCTATTCTCGCAACCGCAACCGGCTCAATATGAGCTTTCCTGAGATAGAAAAGGCATTTAAAGCGCAGCGGGGTTCCTTTGTTGTGGATGGGGAGATCGTAGCTGCGAGTTTCTCGAAGCTTCAGGAGCGGCTGCATATCAAAGACCCAAAAAAAGTAAAGCGCGGGATCAAAGTGGCGATCTATCTCTTTGATATTTTGAATACTGATGGTAGAGGGACGACGAAATTGCCGCTGATAGAGCGGAAGAAGATCTTGAAAAAGAGGGTGAAGTTTCAGGGAGGGATACGCTACTCAACCCATCGCGCATCTCATGGGGAGCGCTTTCTGAAGGAGGCGTGTAAAAAGAACTGGGAGGGGTTGATTGCAAAAAAGGCCGACTCAAAGTATCTCTCTAAACGGTCACGAAATTGGCTGAAATTTAAGTGCGTAAAAGGGGAGACTTTTGTGATCTGCGGCTATACGCACCCCCAAGGATCGCGAGTGGGTTTTGGGGCGCTGTTGATTGGATATCCTGGCAGCGGCAAGCTGCGCTACGCTGGCAAAGTGGGGACAGGTTTTAACGATGAGCTTCTTCATAAACTCTCAGCCCGGCTAAAACGTATTGAGCGGCAGAGCTCACCCTTTAAAGATCCAAAAGTGCCGTCGCGGGGAGTGATATGGGTGCAGCCGCGGATTAGAGCGCAGGTCGGGTTCACGGAGCGCACGAAAGAGGGAAGGCTGCGCCACCCACGACTCATTAAACTGGTAGGTTCAAAATGAAGACAAAGTTCACGAATGAGGATAAGATTCTCTTCCCGAAGGATAAGATCACTAAAGGGGATCTGATCGCCTACTATGCTCGAGTGAGTGGGCGTATGCTTCCTCTGATCAAGGGGCGCCCGATCAGCATGAAGCGCTATCCAGATGGCATCAAGAAAGAGGAGTTTGTTCAGAAGAAGGTGTCTGACTACTTTCCCGATTGGATCAAGACTAAGAGTGTCGGTAGGAAGGAGCAATCGTCCATCAAGATGGTTGTCTGCAATAATAAAGATACCTTGCTCTATCTGGCCAATCAGGCGTGCATCACCCCTCATATCTGGCAGAGCAAAATCGATGATCTCAAAAGACCGACGCGCATGGTCTTTGACCTCGACCCTTCGGGAAAGGATTTTGCAAGAGTGATCGAAGCGGCCAAAGATCTGCAGGATATCTTGGAGCACGACTACAAGCTAAAAACATTTGTGATGACAACGGGATCGAAAGGGCTTCATGTTGTCGTGCCGATCAAAAAAGGTCCCTCCTTTGAGGAGGTGCGCGGGTTTGCGCGCGATGTGGGAAAAATTCTAGTCGATGAGCTGCCAGGAAAGTATACGCTCAACCCTCGCAAGGCTAGCCGGCGCGGGAAGCTCTTCATCGATTACCTGCGAAATGGCTACGCCCAGACAGCTGTAGCTCCCTATGCGGTCCGCGCCCTCGACGGAGCGCCCGTTGCCACGCCCCTCTCCTGGAGAGAGCTCACAAGCCGTCTCTCCCCGCAATCTCATACTCTCAAGAATATAGGGAGAAGGCTCTCTAAAGCGGATCCATGGGCAGGTTTTGAGCGGGCAGCAAGAAAACTCAGAGTATGAAGGTGATCTTATTGAGCAGGGGGGAGAGCGAGAATGTGAAGATGCCCCCTGTCTTCCTATGAAGAAGGAGAATTTTCACGAGTTCGAAGCACATAAGTGGTTTAACTGGAAACTCTTTCATAATACTTACTATTATAACATATTTGATATTAAAGAGCCATTTGAAAGAATGCCCAGAAGAGGACTCGAACCTCCACACCTTGCGGCACCAGAACCTAAATCTGGCGTGTCTACCAATTCCACCATCTGGGCGGTGAAGTGCCTATCATTCTCACCAGCTCTCTGAAAATCTTTCGCATCTCTTTTCCGACTCATCCAAGAAGCTTTCTCAGAAAGGTAAGGAACCTTCCCTTCAAAACCTCTCTTGGTGCCTCGAAAAAGAGACTGCATAGCTTTTCTAAAGATCTAGTGCAGAATATAGACTTACATAAAAAATAATGCTTTTTAGGGGTTTTAGTCAAGTCAGCATCCAAAGAAGCGGTCACCAAAGTCGCCGAGGCCGGGAACGATGTACTTTTTCTCATCGAGACCTTTGTCGATGGCTGCAACGATCACCTTAGTCTCTGGAAAGCCCTTCTCTATCGCTTCGATCCCTTCTGGGGCTCCCACCATACCGACTACTGTGACTTTTGAGAGGTTGCCGCCCGCATCGTTGATTTTTTGCAGGGTGAGCAGGGTACTGCCACCGGTTGCAATCATCGGATCGAGGATGATAATCCGATCGTTTGGAGTGAGTAGAGGGATTTTTTCATAGTAGAGGTGAGGCTCTGCGTCGCTATCGCGATGGATTCCGATGAAACCGACACGTGCACTTTCAAAGAAGGGCATGAAGGAGGGGAGGAGCGCCATTCCAGCGCGCAGAATGGGGAGGAGGACGACATCTTGTGCGACTCTCTTGCCCATCACCTCTTCGTGAGGAGAGTGGACGCTCATCGGTTCTTCTAAAATGGTGCAAGCGATCTCGGCAGCGATGATCTTGGAGAGCTTGTCAGAAGCGCTCTTAAATTCTCCCATTGTAGTCTGCCTATCACGTAAAATTGTAATGAGGGACTCTTTCACTTTCGCCTCTCAAAAATGGGGGTGACCTTTACACCCTCTTCAGCAGAGAAAAAGAGCTGATATAAATCAATTTGTATGCTGTCCATATCGGCACATTAGCATAGTAGATAAGTTTTTAGAAGAAGTTTATTTGTCAGATCGGTACAATTTTCCGTCATGAAAAGAGACAAATTATCCTATCCCTTCTCATGGGAAGAGCGGCGTCCACTACTTCAAGAAGGCATCTTCTATGTGCCCGACTTTTATCAGGCGCATGAGAGGGATCTCTTCCCCTCTTTTGACTCCCTCTTCGGGAACCAGAACCCTGTCCACATCGAATATTGCAGTGGGAATGGAGAGTGGGTGGTCGACAAGGCGGTGAGCCATCCTGAAATCAACTGGATTGCTGTTGAGCAAAAGTTCGATCGTCTCTGTAAAATTAACTCAAAAGCACAAAATTGTGGCTTAGAAAATCTCTTCATTATCTCTGGGGAGGCGCTCACCTTCTCTAGAGAGTATCTGCCTGATGGCCAACTTGACGCTGTCTACGTGAACTTTCCCGATCCATGGCCAAAGGATCGTCATGCTAAACATCGCCTCATTCAGAGAGCTTTCTCAGAGGAGCTATGGCGCACAGTAAAAAAAGAGGGGAGCGTTACTCTCGTTACCGATGACACTCCCTATCTAGAGCAGATGCGCTATGAGATGCAAGAGTGGACTTCGAAACCCCCGAGCAGCGCAGCCTATGGAAGCTCCTATTTTGATCGGCTCTGGCGCTCCAAGGGATTAACAATTCACACCCTCTATTATGGTCGTTAACCACCGCGGCTTTACGCCGCTTCCCAACTCTCTCGCTCTTATGAAGCTCGATGCCACTCCCTCCTCGGAGTTGAAATGGGAGATCGACCCTCCTCCTGAGAATACGTTATGGGAGCTTGAGTTTGGGCCGCTCTCTCCTCGCACTCTCCCTTCGTTTAAAATTGCGGTTGAGCTCTTTGTGGAGAGTGTATGGCAGCACTATCAAGAGCAGACGCTCGGAGTGATTCTCTATCGCGGAGCTCTCCCCCCTTATGAGATCGAAATTCTCGCTGATATGCTCCATCAATTGGGGGCTCTGCTCCCCGATGAACTCCCTCCCTTCGCCCTCTTTGATCTAGAAGCTGAAGGAAGTTACTATGGGCAGCTCTTCTCTAAAGAGCTCTTTTCCCATATTCACCTCGGCTTCCGGAGCGGGCCATTTGGGGCGCTGAGATGGGGGAAGAAGCTAACGCCACTCCACCACGATGCTAAGCTTGGTCTGGTCCTTCCTCTGCGCTCTATGGTGGTTCAGGATGATAGGATCGATAGCTGTCTATCGGATCTGAGGAAGCGGAATATTCCCTATCGCCTGATCGCGGAGATGCAGCTTACTGAAGAGTGGGATGAGTTGGATGATCTGATCGTCTTCTCGTCGCTCCTCTCCAAACAGGGATTTCGCAAAGTTCAAGGATTTATTGCAGCAGGAGGAAGGGTGGTCGTGGTAGGTGAGGGGTTAGCTCTTGAACGAGAGATAGGATATAGGGAATTCGGGGCAGAGGGATTCGAACCCCCGACCTTCTGCTCCCAAAGCAGACGCGCTAGCCAAGCTGCGCTATGCCCCGACGGGAATTAATTATTAATTTTATCTATCTCTGTTATTAAGAGCAAGATATTTGACTTGAAGAAAATCGTTGGAAGTGAAAGACTTCTTCCTTGTAGTTGGATAATGAGGAATATGGTTTGAGTATTGAAGCAGTAGATGGAGATGTTGAGGAAGTTAGTATAAGTTTGGATGGAACTTATAGAGATCTCTTAAGTGATACGATCCACACCATCGCGCATTACTGCATCAAACCTTTCTGGTTTTTTGAGGAGAAGCTCCACA
>SDBT01010015.1_pt1 | contig 15338 bp, 11 predicted proteins | sample 2277101 | NCBI WGS metagenome assembly SDBT01 (sample SAMN10404973, study PRJNA504765) | marine sediment metagenome | isolation source: marine sediment core GS10_PC15, 103 cmbsf | place: Arctic Ocean: Southern Knipovich Ridge | collected 2010 | reverse complement strand
TCATTCGATTTCATCTATCCAGTTAGCCCATTTGCTGGTTTTTTGTTTCAGAAGGGATTTTACTTTTGAGATAAGGTCATCCGGAGCGGCCGGTTTGTTTATGAATTCATCGACCGGCAGATAGTCACCATCGGCCTGGGGTGAGAACCCGAAGTTCGGGTACCTGATATTAACGGCCGTGACCATTAAAATAGGAATCTGTGCTAGTGTTTTGTCCTTTTTCATTTCGATCGCGTAATCAAAACCAACCGCCTTTTCCGTTCTTCCGAACATCACGTCAAGAATTATAAGATCCGGTTTTTCTGCCCTGGCTTTTTCAATACCGTCCCTGGGGTTGTCAGCTGTTAAAACTGTGTAATCCTGAGATTCCAGAGTTAATTTCATCGCTTCTGACGTATCCACGTCATCTTCTATAATAAGTATCTGCGCTTTTGTACCCATATATTTACCCTCCGTAGTTTTTGTGCTCTCCACAAAACAGGATTTTACTCTGCTTTTCAGCTGTAGAGCGGAAATGTCAGCATAAAAACGCTTCCCTTTCCAACTTCACTTTTTACATCGATTGTTCCTCCGTGTACCTCTACGATCTGCTTAACCATTGATAAACCAAGGCCGCTTCCATCTTTTTCAAGCTGCTCAACATTTTCAGCCCTGTAAAAGTCCTCAAAGATATGGGGGAGGTCTTTTTCGGGGATACCGATACCGGTATCGGAGATAGACACAAGTAAAAGATGTGAACCCCTTGTGGCGCCGGTCCTGATAATGATCTTTCCCCCAACAGGCGTGTATTTTATTGAGTTGATTATCAGGTTTATCAGCATACTCTCGATAATTTTTTGATTGCCGTTGATCTCGGAAGCCCCGTCGTGTGTGTCCACGATCAGTTCGAGCCCGGATTTGTTGGCCTGAGGTTTTAACTGTCCTACCACCTTTTGTAAAGTTTGCGGCATATTTATTTTCTTTTTTTCAATTTCTTTTGCGGCCCTTATTATTGACAGATCAAGGAGGTCCTCAACAAACTGATACAGGCTCAGGCTTCTCTGTTCTGCCCGGGAAACCATGTCTCTCGATTTTTCAGATATTTCTCCTGCGATGCCTACCAGCACAACTTTGAGACAGGTTTGAATTGCGGTAAGAGAGCTTTTGAGATCATGGGTCACCCTCATGACATACTGTGATTTTACCCTGTCTTTTTCCTCCAGCTGCTCATTGGCCTCTTTTAGGTCTATTTCACGTTCTCTTAAAACGTTGATGATAGTGGTGCTCATGTATACGGTTATGTATAATGTGGAAAAAAATGCGATATATCTTCCGAGAAAGAACGCGAAGTTTAAGTCACAGGAATTTCCAGTTGAAAAGCCGGAGAAATGATGGTGCGGCAGGAAACCAAGGCTCTCACCTCCGATTACAATACCAAAGATAATCGTTGTGTATGTAGCCTGAAGATAAGCGGCTTTATTTGTCAAAAGAATGCTCGCGATTACCATGTGAAAGATAAAGAAAAAGATAAATGGATTTTCAATCCCCCCGGAATAATGCATAAGAAATGTGAGTAATGTCAGGTCCAGTGAACTTTGAATATTCGCTAAAAAATTCGCCTTGTTGAGCCATTTGGGGGAGTTTCTTTTTTTATCGAGATACTTGTAATAATAAAAAAATATTATGTTATATATGACCAGCACCGCATTTCCGAAATACAGCTGGAAAATATGAATGTCTATTTTCAGTATGAATTTAGTCCCTGTAATGACTACAAATAGACCCAGGGCTGCCAGCCATCTCAGTTTAATAAGCCATTTTATCCTTCGATCGAACTCCTTCTCGTGTATAAAATGTCTTAATTCGTTCATGATATTTTCTTTAATGAGTAATGCATAAAAAAATTCATCAGATTCAATGATAAAATATTAAACAAAAGCGAAATTTATGTCAAGAGATTGTTTATTTTTTAACGATTTTATCACTTTTTTTGTTAAATGATTGTTTTTTTCTTGACAATAATTTATTTATTTGTACAATAGTAAAAGATAGATTTGAAAATGTATCAATAGTCTATTGTATAGAGAGCTGTGATGAGTGATGAGAGCGGTAATAACAAAACAGGTTCAGTCCTGGTTGTCGGTGCAGGCATTGGAGGGATGCAGGCGTCTTTGGATCTGGCTAATTCTGGGTTCAAGGTCTATTTAGTTGAAAGGGGGCCTGCTATCGGTGGGGTAATGTCCCAGCTCGACAAGACCTTTCCAACCAATGACTGCGCCATGTGTACACTTTCACCAAGAATGGTAGAGTGCGGGGGCCACATAAACATTGAGAAGCTCACCTACTCGGAAGTGGAAAACATCAAGGGAAAACCGGGGGCCTTTAAAGTACGCATTCGGAAAAAGGCCCGTTCAGTACAGGCTGATAAATGCACAGGTTGTGGAGAGTGCATGGCGAATTGCCCGGTGCAGAACCGCCCCTATTCCGAGCCTATGGAACCCGAACCGCTTGAGATTACTCCCGATGAACTTGTGGAGGTGGACAGAATCATCGCCGCATACGGTGAAAGAGAAAGCTCGATTCTTCCCATATTACAGGACATTAATACAAAATTCAACTGGCTTCCGCCTGGCGCGGTGAGGCGTGTGTCTGAGGCAGTTGGTATGCCCCTGTCACGTGTACTGCGTATAGCAACGTTCTATAATGCATTGAGCCTCGAGCCCCGTGGGAAGCACATCATCAGAGTCTGCATGGGAACAGCTTGCTATGTTAAGGGGGGGCAAAGAATCCTTGAGTCATTTGAGAGAGAGTTAAATATCAAAGATGGCGGCACTACTGATGATTTGAGATTTAGTCTGGAAACAGTTAATTGTGTTGGCTGCTGTGGTCAGTCTCCTGTAGTAACTGTTAATGATGATATTTATGGATATATGAAACAAACTCAGGTGCCAAAAATAGTTAAACAATATAAGTAAGGAAAGAAAAATGCCAATAACTACACCTGATGATTTAGATAAAATTAGTCAAGAGATAAAAAACGTAATTCATTTAAGGAAGGGAATGGCTCGAGCCAGGATCTTAGTTCACATGGGAACATGTGGAATAGCAGCAGGGGCAAGAAATATTATGGCTGCCTTAATGAAGGAAATTGAGAAAAGAAAAATAAAAGATGTACTTTTAACAACTTCCAGTTGCGCGGGACTTTGTAGCCGAGAACCTATGATTACAATAGAAATGAAAGATGAACCCCCTGTGAAATATGTTGATTTGACACCGGAGAAAATTAAGGAAATCCTGGACAAACATATATCCGGCGGCAAGATAGTGACTGAATACGCTCTATCGGTAGGGAGTGAGAGAGTGCTTTAAGGAGCTTTAGAAGAGATGGCATATCGAACAAATGCAATGATTTGTATGTGTACAAACTGTGTATCTAATGGGTCATTACAAATAAAAGATAACCTTGAAGCGGAGATAAAAAAAAGTGGTTTAGAAAATGAAATTCAGATAGTTCCAACCGGTGCCAGCGGACTTTGTGTGAGAGGGCCGATAATCATAGTTCAGCCCGAGGGAATTTTCTATCAATCTCTCAAAGTAAAAGATATCCCTCATTTGGTTGAGGAACATTTTTTAAAAGGGAGACCGGTGAAGTCTTTGATGTATGTGCCTCCAGGAGAAAAAACACCAATCCCCACGATACGTGATATTCCTTTCTTTAAATCCCAAAGATTAATCGCACTCAGGAACCGTGGTTTGATTGACCCTGGTAAAATTGAAGAATATATAGCTAATGATGGATACAGGGCATTAGCCAAAATTTTAACATCGATGACTCCCAATGAGGTTATAGAAGAGATTAAAAATTCCGGTTTACGAGGAAGAGGCGGGGCAGGTTTCTCAACCGGTAAAAAATGGGCAAGTTGTCAGAAATCACCGGGAGACATTAAATATGTCATATGTAATGCAGATGAAGGAGACCCGGGTGCCTTTATGGACAGGAGTATCATCGAGGCTGATCCCCACTCTGTTATTGAAGGAATGGCTATCGGCGCTTTTACGGCAGGTTCCTCACAAGGTTATATATATATAAGAATTGAGTATCCTCTGGCTGTAGAGAGGATAAAGGCAGCCATCGAACAAGCAAGAGAATATGGTTTACTAGGAAAGAATATTTTTAAATCTGGCTTTGATTTTGATATAACGCTTTTTAAAGGAGCGGGAGCATTTGTCTGCGGTGAGTCCAGTTCGCTAAGAGCATCAATCCAGGGTAAAGTACCTGAACCCGTAGTTAAACATATTCACGCAACCGAAAAAGGGTTATGGGATAAACCAACCGTCCTTAACAATGTGGAAACATGGGCAAATGTCCCAGCAATAATTAATTGGGGTGCCAAGTGGTTTTCTCAAATCGGGACCGAAACCAGTAAAGGCACAAAGGTTTTTTCGCTTGCTGGTAACATAAACAATGCCGGTCTGGTTGAAGTGCCAATGGGTATATCTTTGCGGGAAATAATTTATGACATTGGTGGTGGAATACCGGGAAACAAAAAATTTAAGGCAGTTCAGACAGGAGGTCCTTCAGGCGGATGCATTCCGGCAGAATTGCTCGATTTGCCCGTGGACTATGAGAGTCTTCAAGAAGCAGGATCAATCATGGGTTCTGGCGGGATGATTGTTATGGATGAAAATGCATGCATGGTTGATGTGTCTAAATACTTTCTGAATTTCCTCCGGAATGAATCCTGCGGTAAATGTACTGCTTGTCGTGAGGGTGTTGATGCGATGTACCATATCGTTACAAATATCAGCGAAGGAAAGGGGAAGCCTGGGGATATTGCGCTGCTCGAAGAACTGGGCCAGGCAGTCTATGATGGTTCTCAATGTGAACTGGGCCGCTCGGCGCCGAACCCGTTACTGAGCACCCTGCGTTATTTCAAGGATGAGTACGAGGCGCACATAAATGAACAGCGCTGCCCTGGCGGTGTCTGCAGGGATCTAATAACCTACTCTATTGACCCGGAGAAGTGTAACGGGTGTTTTCTCTGTGTAAAGAATTGCCCAATGCACGTGATTTCGGGGGAGAAAAAGAAACCACAGAACATTGATCAGGCGAAGTGTATTAAATGCGGTGTCTGTAAGGATGTTTGTAAGTTTGAGGCGGTAAAGGTGCAATGAATTTGGATAGTGTAAAGTGTTTATACTGCAGAAAGATAATGGTAAGGGTATGGAGGTTACCTGTTTTGATACCAGAAAAGGCGGACAGTCATGAATAAAGTTACCCTGACAATCGATGACCAGCAAGTCAGTGTTGAATCAGGCATTTCCGCCCTGGAAGCCTGTCTGGATATAGGAATAAAGATACCCACACTCTGTTATCGCAGGGGCTTACCCGGTTATGGAGCCTGTCGTCTCTGCGTGGTCGAAGTAGGACCGCAAGAATGGTCCAGGATGCGGGCGTCCTGTACATTGCTTGTCAGGGAGAAGATGCTGATACGTACGAATACCGAGAGGGTTCAAAGGACGCGCCGGATTATGGCAGAACTTCTTATGGCCAGGTGCCCGGACGCGGTAGCAGTAAAAGAAGTAGCTGCGGAGCTTGGAGTTACTGATACCCGTTTCCCTAAAAAGAGCGAAGACTGTATACTATGCGGCCTATGTACAAGGGTCTGCTCAGAGTTGATGAAGATCGGGGCGATCGATTTCAGAGGCCGCGGCGACACCCGTGAGGTCGGTCCGGCTTATGACAAATTTTCTCCAATATGTACGGCATGCGGGGCCTGCCGTGTGGTGTGTCCGACACACGTGGATAATCTGGATAAAGTAACTGCCCGGCAGATCAGACCCGCGTACTCGGAATTCGATGCCGGGCTTATAGAAAGGCCTGCTATCTATATTCCTTTTCCCCAGGCCCTTCCGAATGTACCGGTAATTGACAGGGAAAACTGCATGCATTTTCTTACCGGCGCGTGTAAGGCATGCGAGGTGTTCTGTCCGGCAGGGGCGATAGACTATTCACAGGAAGACGAGGTCGTCGAAATCGATGTGGGGGCTGCTATTCTTTCTCCCGGTTACTGCATATTCGACGCGGGGAAAAAATTAGAATTGGGCTATGCCTGGCACCAGAACGTAATCACCGGTCTCCAATTCGAACGTATACTCTCGGCCAGCGGGCCGTATGGGGGGAAAATAGTACGACCATCCGATATGAATACACCGAAAAAAATCGCGTTCATCCAGTGTGTCGGGTCAAGAGATGCAGAGCGAAACTACTGTTCATCGGTATGCTGTATGTATGCTACCAAGGAGGCGATCATCTCCAAGGAGCATGAAGAGGATCTTGAGTGCAATATTTTTTATATGGATATGCGGGCGTTCGGTAAGGGTTTCGATACCTACTTTGAACGTGCAAAAGAGCTGGGTGTAATTTACACCAGGTGTCGTCCCTCTTCTGTTGAAGAAATAGAAGAGACGAAAAACCTCCGTATCGGGTATGTGGATGAAAATGACGGTTTTGTTACAAAAGAGTTCGACCTTGTTGTTCTTTCGACCGGATTATGTCCACCTGCAGAGGTTCGGGAACTTGCAGAAACATTCGGAGTGGAGATCGACAGCAATGGTTTTGCTGTAACTTCAGGGTTTGACTCTGTCGAGTCGTCAAGGCCGGGTGTATACGTATGCGGGCCCTTTTCCGAGCCGAAAGACATCCCGGAAACTGTGATGGAGGCCTCGAGCGCGTCGGCAAAGGCCATGGCCCTGCTGGCTGAAGAGCGCGGTACCCTTGTGACACAGAAGGAATGGCCTTCCGAAAAGGATATATCCGGTCAAAAGCCCAGAATAGGTGTTTTCGTGTGTCATTGCGGCAGGAATATCGGCGGAGTAGTCAACGTACCGGAAGTACGTGATTATGTCAGGACACTGCCGAATGTTATCCTGGCACAGGATAATCTCTATACGTGTTCTATTGATACTCAAGAAAGCATAAAGAAGGCGATTGAGGAACACAATCTCAACAGGGTTGTGGTGGCCTCCTGTACCCCGCGTACTCATGAGCCGTTGTTCCGTGAAACTGTGCGGGGTGCGGGTCTGAATCAATACCTCTTCGAGATGGCGAACATACGGGACCAGTGCTCGTGGGTGCATATGCATGACCCGGAAGAGGCGACGAGAAAGTCCAAAGAGCTGGTGCGTATGGCGGTTACGAAGGCCAGCCTGTTAGAGCCTCTCTACAGTGTGTCTATACCGGTCAACAGCGGAGCGCTTGTTATCGGTGGCGGAGTAGGGGGAATGACTGCGGCTTACAATCTCGCTGAGCAGGGCTTTGAGGTGAATCTCATAGAAAGGGATGAAGAGCTCGGTGGAAATCTGAGAAATGTGTATTCCCTTCTTAGCGGGGAAGATGTCCAGAAAAAACTTGGAGAGATAATCCGGAAAATAAATAGCCACCCAAATATCAAGGTCTGGTTGGGCACGAGTATTGAATCAATAGACGGGTTTGTCGGCAATTTTAAGACGAAGGTCAAGCAGGAGGGGGACGAAGCAGAGATCGAGCACGGGGCAGTAATTGTTGCCACCGGGGCTAAGGAGGATACGCCGACGGAATATATGTACGGATCCGACGAGAGGGTAGTTACCCAGTGTGAACTGGAGGAAATGCTCGCAAAAGGTGACTTTAACGCCAGGAGGGTGGTGATGATCCAATGCGTCGGTTCACGCGAAGAGGAAAGGATGTACTGCAGTAGAATATGCTGTTCACAAGCTATCAAGAATGCGCTCAAGATAAAAGAAAATTATCCACAAACCGATGTGTTTATCCTGTACCGGGAAATAAGAACATATGGATTCAGGGAGAAATATTATACGGCAGCACGGGAGAAAGGTATACGATTTGTTCGCTATGAAGTTGAACATAAGCCGGATGTGTTCTCAGATAATGATAGATTACGGATTGAGATCAGGGATCCCGTCCTGGGGCGCACACTGCTGATCGACAGTGATCTCCTTGTGCTTGCACCGGTCATTGTACCCCGGGACGACACTGAAGATCTCGCCAGGATGCTTAAGGCGCCTCTCACCAGGGAGAAGTTTTTTCTCGAAGCGCATATGAAGCTGCGCCCGGTGGATTGTTCTGTAGACGGTGTTTTTTTGACCGGAATGGCGCATGCACCCAAAAATGTCGAAGAAACGATAGCCCAGGCCGAGGCGGCGGCCAGCCGTGCCGCTACGATAATATCCAAGGAAGAATACACACCGGAGGCAATTGTTGCCTTAGTCGATGAAGATGTGTGTGCGGCTTGCGGTGTATGCGTTTCGGTTTGCAGCTATGATGCACCGGAGATAATTACGGTAAGGGGAAAGAAAGTCTCGCGAATTAATAAGGTTTTATGCAAGGGCTGCGGGGCCTGTACAAGCGCCTGTCCTTCAAGCGCGGTGCAGCAGCTTGGATTCAGTACAAAACAATTATCTGAAATGGTCAGTGCGTCATTGGAATAAATATTGTATTGAAAGATAATAAAGTGCTTAATTTATTTTTGAGCTAAAACTTTTATTTTTCGGATGCTGATTAAAAAATTTATTTTTCATCACGTGTAAAGTAATGAAGTTAGACAGGGATTTTATTAAAGAAGTTCAAGAGCGTAGCGGGCAGAACATATGCGCGTGCTACCAGTGCATGAAGTGCTTCGCCGGGTGCCCTATGTCCTGTTACATGGACTACAAACCCAACAGTCTGATACGAATGGTGCAGTACGGGGAGCGTGAAAAGGTCCTCAGCTCTCACGCAATCTGGTTGTGTGTTTCCTGCATGACATGCGGGGTCCGATGCCCGAATGAAGTGGACATGAGCGAGGTCATGGACACCCTCCGCGAAATGTCACGAGAAGCCGGCCTGTCATACGAAGCGGAAAAACGGGTTGTCCTTCTCCATGAGGAGTTTGTGGGGTCGATCAGGAGATGGGGCAGGCTGCATGAGGTAACTTTTTTTATAACTTATATCCTCAGGAGTTTGGATCTTTTTTCAAATATCCCCTCAGGCCTGACACTTTTCGCAAAAGGGAAACTGCCGATGCTGCCGAAGTGGATCAAGGGAGTAAAAGGGTACAGACGGATTTTTGATAAAGTTTATGATACCGGTTTGCCGCAGGAAGAAAGTAAAGGGTGAACTAAAAGATAGAGATTCGATTTTTTAATAAAAGGTTATCAGATGGGCTCTGTTATCAATGAGACACAAAACAAAGCAGGGGGGTCAAAAACCGGGGGCAATGTCCTTGAACTGGGGTATTATCCCGGCTGCACCGTGCACTCGACAGGGATTGAATACACGCTTTCCCTGAAAGAGGTATTTAAAAAACTGGGCATCAGTCTTGTCGAAATCAGCGGCTGGAACTGCTGCGGTGGTGCCGCGGCGCACAGCCTGAGCAGGCTGCTTGGGCTTGTTCTGCCGGCGAGAAACGTACAGAAAGCGCAGGAATGCGGGCTGCCTCTTGCTGTCCCGTGCCCTGCCTGCTTCAATGCTATAAAGCGCGCGCAGCACGCGCTTTCGAGCGGTTCGAGAATGAAGGAAACTCTTGAGAATACAATTGGGTTTAAATACAGCGAAGACCTGGTCGTAAAAACGACCCATCAGGTGATTCTGGATTACATCGGGCTTAAAAAACTTAAAAGCTTTGTTAAAAGACCGCTCTCAGGGCTCAAGGTAGTATCCTATTACGGTTGTCTGATGGTGCGCGCCCCGGAAATCGTCAAGATGGGTGATTATGAAAACCCTGTTTTTCTTGATAACATAGTCGAGGCTTTAGGCGCGCAACCGCTGGACTGGTCATACAAAATCGACTGCTGCGGGGCAGACCTGGGCATGACCCACGGCCGCATGGCAAAGGATATAACGGACAGGATAACAGGCATGGCGCTGGAGGCCGGGGCTGACGTGCTTATGACGGGATGCGGGTTGTGCCAGATAAACCTGGACATGAGGCAGTCACGCAGGGCCCACAAGGGTATCCCCGTTTTGTATATGACCGAGTTGATGGGTACGGCCATGGGCCTGCCGGGCAGGAACAAATGGTGGTCAAAGCATGTGATCGACCCCGTCCCTGTACTGGGGTCTTTAGATCTTATTTAAAGATGACATTATGACTGAAATTAAAACAAAAAATGTGCTGGTAATCGGGGCCGGAATAGCCGGTATGCAGTCGGCTCTCCTGCTCGCCGAGAAAAACCACCGGGTATCCGTGCTTGATAATGCTCCGGCGATAGGCGGTTTTTTTCCGCTTTTGGACAGGACATTTCCAACAAACTCGTGCGGCGTCTGCTTCCTTAGCCCGAAGCCTCCTGCCTACTGCCCTATATATGAAAGCGATTATAACGAGAACATCGAGCTTTTAACCAGCTGCGAGATCAAAAGCCTGAAGGGAAGTGCGGGCAATTTTAAAGTTTCCTATATCCAAAAGCCGAAATACATTGCTTCTGACAAATGCACACTGTGCGGAAAATGTGCCGAAGTGTGTCCGGCTGAAACTCAAAGTGAGCTTGGAGGCGGTATAGAAAAGCGTAAAGCTGTTTACATGCCCTTTCCCCAGGCCATACCGCGGTCCTATACAATTGACGACAGCGTGTGCACAAAATGTGGCGAGTGCCTGAAAGTTTGCGGTCCTGGCGCAATCTATCTGGGTGACATCGAGAAGGAAAAGAAGCTGAGAGCAGGTGCTATTGTCCTCGGGTTCGGTTTCGAGCCGTTTCAGGCCGAACGCAGAGGCGAGTACGGCATCGGCAGGTATAAAAACGTGGTCTCGAGTGTACAATACGAGCGGATGCTGAGTTATTCTGCTGCAACGGGGGGACTTCCAAAACGTTTTTCCGACGGAAAGATACCAAAAAAGGTCGCCATGATACAGTGTGTCGGTTCACGTGATGTGTCCTGCGGGCAGGGTTACTGTTCGAGCATTTGCTGTATGTACGCTGCCAAGCAGGCCATGATATCAAAGGACCGGAACAATGATCTGGATATCGCGATATTTTATATGGATGTCCGTACTATGGGGAAAGACTACGAGAGATACTACGAAAGGGCGAAAAATGAGTACGGGATAAGGTATGTGAGGAGTTCTGTGTCCTGCGTGCGCGAGATGCAGCGAAATAAAGATCTGAAAATAACTTATGCCGACGAGTCAGGGAACCTTAAAGAAGAAAATTTCGATATGGTTGTGCTTTCTACCGGGTTTACCCCTCCGCGGGGCATAAAAGAAACAGCTAAAAAGCTGAGTGTTGAATTAAATGAATATAATTTCTGCGGGACCGAAGAATTCAGCCCGACGCGGACAAATGTGCCGGGAATATTTGTTGCCGGAGCGTTCAGTAAACCGATGGACATACCTGAAACAGTTGTTGAAGCTTCGGGTGCGGCTGCGGACGTCTCGGAATTTCTTGGTGGTGTTGAGCACGGGAACCCGGAGGGGATCAAACCGGTTTCCGATAACACAGACGATGCCGTGAATGATGAAGCCCTGAGGATCGGGGTGTTTATATGTGATAAAAAAAACACGCTCTCGGAAAAATTGGATATCGATGACATAACCCGGGACTTTACCGATGACCTGGATGTAACAGCTGTCCACAGGATCGATGTAACATCCCTTGACGAAGGTGTCGCCAGGATAGTAAATGAAATTTCTGAAAAAAAATTGAACCGGGTTCTGGCTGCCGGCTATAGGTGTGTGGCCCTAAAAAGAGTTTTAAAGGACCGGAGTGAAGCGGTTTCAAGCGGTGCCTGTCGGATATATGTGGCAGGGATCGGTGAGCAGTGCGCTGACGTACATGACACGGGCTCAAAGGCGGCTTTGAGCAAGGCAAAGAGCATGATTCGTGCCGGGTTGTGCCGGGCAAAACAGGCTGCACCCGGAAAAGATGACAGAAGAAAACTTGATTCCAGAGTCCTTGTGGTCGGCGGAGGAGTCGCGGGTCTCACAAGCTGTATGAGCCTCGCAGGACAGGGAATGGATGTAACTCTTGTCGAAAAGGATGGAAACCTGGGCAGCAGAGATATTTCTTATCGGTACACGGCAAAGGGTTCCGATGTGCAGGCACTGGTCAGGAAAATGGTCACCGAAGTGGAGTCCAACCCGTCTATAGAAGTGCTGAGGAATACACGGCTCACAGCTATGGAAGGAAACTGGGGGAGGTTTAGATCAAAGGTGTCACTTGGGAACGGTGACAGCAAAGAGATCGAGCACGGAGCAGTCATTTTCGCGACCGGGGGGAGTGAAGCCGTACCTGACGATTACCAGTACGGAAAACACGAAAATATAATTACACAGAATTTATTCGAGCAAATGATTTTTGAGGAGGACAAAAAGGCATTAATAGCCGGTACGATCGTCATGATACAATGCGTCGGTTCACGTGATGAAAAACACCCTTACTGCAGCCGTGTCTGCTGCCTTAATGCCGTAAAGAATTCTTTAATAATCAAGAAGATGAACCCTGATGTCGATGTGTTTGTGCTTTACAGGGACATCAGGACCTACGGTTTTTTTGAGAAGCTTTACTTTGATGCCAGAAATAAAGGTGTGATTTTTATCAATTATGAGCAGGATGAAAAACCGTGGGTTTCTGTGGAGAACGGGGTCATCAAGGTATCCTGCGAGGACAAAGTGGCAGCAGAGCGTGTAACCCTAAAAGCGGATCTTTTAGTCCTCTCAAGCGGGATTGTACCGGATGAGGACAACGTCAGGCTTGCTGAGGTAGCGAAACTGGATATAAACGACGACGGGTTTTTTAACGGCGTGAATGCTAAATCAGCCCCGCTGGATTCAATCGATCGCGGTAAATATTTTGCCGGGCTGTGCCATTCACCAAACCTTATTGAGGATGTTATATCTCAGGGAAAAGCTGCTGCAGCGCGTGCCTCCGCGCTGCTTTACGCAGGTTATGAGGAATACCCGGAGCATCAGGCATACGTGAACGAACGCCGCTGTTCAGGTTGCGGCCTTTGCGTAACTGCCTGTCCCTATGATGCGCGTGTTCTTGACGACGTGTCCGTGAAAGCCGCTGTTTTACCGGATCTATGTCATGGATGCGGCACGTGTGTGATCTCCTGTCCGAATGGTGCGTCTCAGCAGTACGGTTTTGAGAGATCCACGATGTTTGAGGTTTTAAACGAGGTTATGGGTTGATAGTCGGTTGACAAAGCTGGTTGACAACAAAACGAGGAGCAGTTTTATGGAAGAGTTCGAGCCGAAAATAGTGGCATTTCTCTGCAACTGGTGCTCTTACACCGGGGCTGACCTGGCAGGTACAAGCCGGCTTCAGTACCCTCCGAATATAAGAAACATCAGGCTGATGTGCTCGGGGGCAGTGGACACAATTTATGTTTTGAAAGCCCTGATCGAGGGAGCGGACGGAGTGCTGATCGGCGGATGCCATCCCGGGGACTGCCACTATCAGACTGGTAATTTCAAGGCACGAAGAAGGGTCTCGATAATAAAAAATATTTTAAAACAGCTGGGTTATGATGAGGACAGGGTTTGGCTGAAATGGATCAGCGCGTCCGAAGGAAAGTTGTTCGCGGACACGGCCACTAAAATGGTCGAAGAGCTCAAAAAAAAAGGGCCGAATCCGCTAACGAAATCATGGTATGTGTAGACGGAGTGTGTGGAATGAAAAATACGATATTGAAGGTAAAGAATAAAGACAGCCTTGGGTGTTTGCGTGATTTTTTAGGCCGGCTTTTAGAGAGCGGTTTTGTCGACGCGCTGCTTGTGCCGAAAATGCTTTCCGAAGGGGATGGATATGTGCAGGCCCTGGTCAAAGATAAGGCTATGCTTGAAGGGGTAAACCCGGCTGCGCCGACAATGGCGGTGCAGACAGCCCGTATCCTTACAGAGCTCAACAGGGGTAATCTCGATAAGCGTGTAGGGGTCGTTTTAAAACCCTGCGAGTTGAGAGCTACAGTTGAGCTTGTAAAATTTCTGCAGATCAATCTGGATAATGTGGTTACCATCGGGGTGGACTGCCCGGGAACCTACAGGGTCTTCGATTACGCTCAAATGCAAGGGCAGGGAGCTTCTCCGGGTAAATTTTTGAAGAAACCCGATGGGGATCTCTTCAGCTGCTTCAAGGATGGGGAAATAAAAACAGGCGAAGCGTCAGGATTAAGGGAAAGCTGCCGGATATGTGAATATCCTGTACCGGTGAACGCGGATATCGGGCTTGGATTTTTCGGATTTGATTTTTATGAAGAGATCAACGTGGCTGTAAGCGCTAAAATTGAAAATGAGTTCACGGAAAAGCTTTCAATGCACCTTGACGGCGGGAGCACTGAGAACAGGGATAAAGTAATACGGAAAGTCATCGATATCAGGAAAGAAGAGCGGGGCAGGGTCTTTGCCGATCTAAAGGGAAAGACAGGCAGCCTTGATGATCTGATGCAGGTGCTCTCAACATGTATACGCTGTCACAACTGCATGAACGTGTGCCCGATCTGCTACTGCAGGGAATGTGTTTTTGAATCTTCGGTATTTGAACCCAGGGCGAGTCAGGCGATAAATCTGGCCGCGCGAAAGGGCGCGACCCGTATGCCGGGTGACACTTTGATTTTTCATCTGACACGGATGAGCCACATGGGCACTTCCTGCGTGAGCTGCGGTATGTGTGACAGCGCGTGCCCGAACCAGCTTCCCGTGTCGAGTCTTTTCGGGCTGGTCGGTAAAGGTCTTCAGGATATGTTCGAATATGTACCCGGGAGAGATGTAACAGAGGAGCCTCCGGTCTCGGTTTTCAAGGAGGACGAGCTGCACGCTGAAGCGGAGAACTGAGAGATTTTGAACGGGCCGGCATGTGTGAGTAAAGCTGTAATCAGCAACAGCAACCAATTTAAAATGGAGCAGGGCTATGGCTGACACGGAAAAAACGGATATAATACTTATTGAGGACACAGACCCGGGATTCTGTGATGAAGTAGCTTCACTCCCGGGAGGAGAAAATATCAGAAAATGCTTTGCCTGCGGAACGTGTGCTGCCGGCTGCCCGGTTACAAACATAGATGAGGAGTACAATTCAAGGACCCTTATCAGAAAGATCATTCTTGGATTGAGGGAGGAAGTACTGAAGTCCCCGGTGATCTGGTTTTGCGTAATGTGCTACCGCTGTTACGCACGCTGCCCCCAGGAAGTCAATTTCACGGATATAATGCGGGTTCTGAGACATCTGGCTATCAGGAACAATTACGCGCCGGCCGATATGCTGGCAAGCAGCGACGACGTTGACAGGTGCGCCCAGCTTTTAAGGCGTGACATGATAAAAGAGAGAATTGAAGGAAGAAAACAGATAATAGAAGAGATCAAGGCAAAGATTAGCGGGATGCACGG
>SDBT01010014.1_pt1 | contig 15339 bp, 12 predicted proteins | sample 2277101 | NCBI WGS metagenome assembly SDBT01 (sample SAMN10404973, study PRJNA504765) | marine sediment metagenome | isolation source: marine sediment core GS10_PC15, 103 cmbsf | place: Arctic Ocean: Southern Knipovich Ridge | collected 2010 | reverse complement strand
AGAGTAGGACAAAAGATGAGGGCAAAAGAGTAGGTAAGAAGAGTAGGTCAAAAGAGTAGGTCAGAAGAGTAGGTCGGAAGAGTAGGTCAGAAGAGTAGGTCGGAAGAGTAGGTCGGAAGAGTAGGTCGGAAGAGTAGGTCAGAAGAGTAGGTCAGAAGAGTAGGTCAGAAGAGTAGGTCAGAAGAGTAGGTCAGAAGAGTAGGTCAGAAGAGTAGGTCAGAAGAGTAGGTCGGAAGAGTAAAGTAAGTTTAATATATTCTGTTGAATATATTAAAGACAAGTAACAAAAAATAAAAGACCTAACCTACGTAGTAACTAGATACTCAACTACTCAACTAGAACTCCCATAACTACTGGATTCTTTTTTATTTGATAGTAAATGTGGTACCAAATCTTAACAAAACATATGTGTTTGATTTTTATTTTATATTGTTTATATTTCTGGTTGAGACTGGCAATCGTTTCTGATACTTTTTCGATGTTCTTTCCACTAGAAGCAAGTATTTCTATTAATCCACTTTTGCCGGTACTGATTAACAAAGGATTTTTGTAAATATTATTAGTTGTTTTTACAGTCAGTTCTTTGAGATCAATTATCGCAACTAAAGAAGGATCTTCTTTCTTGTGAAAACGTACTCTAAGCTGTATATTTTTATTATTAGTCAAAAGATTTTCATTTCCATCTTCTTCTGTCCAATTGTCATTTTTAGATTCTCGTCTTTTAGATTTAACTGAGCGCGACGTCGGGATACGATCGTCACGGCAACACAATCTAAAAAACATAGTAATATTCATAGGGATAAAAGGCTCTTGGTCTTCTATTATTACTAACTTTAAACCATGAGTAACTTCAAAGATTTGATAGTTTTGTTTTAAAGAGGTTTTAAAGTTAAATTCCAGTGTCGAATCCCAATGTTTACGCTCAAACAATTTAACATCGAATTTAAGATGGAAAGTACGCTCCATTTTTTTTCACCCATACTTTAAACAAAAAATCATTTCTGACTAGTTATAGTTTAGTGGATTTAATCGTTCTGGTGGCTGCAATCAACCACAGCGCCAGTGTTGATAAAAAAAGATTTGGCTATTAAGTTTCGACGACAACACAAGTATACACACGACTTTAACGTGGGAAAGTTTTCTATATGATTCCAAGAACAATTAATAATTTTACACTTAGGTAAAGATCCCAATTTGGTAATTTTATTAGTACTGCATTTCAAAGTTCTACACTCTGGTAGAACTGGGACAGCTGTGAGTTTATTATAAGAGCAATTTAAATACCTACAATTAGGTAAGGTAGGTATTTTTTTGATTTTATTATTCGAACAGTCCAACAAAATGATTCTATTCGCTTTAAACTTTAGTCTTTCGGGCCAAACCTTTAATTTCTTACCCAAACCGAGACACAAAACTTCCACAGTATCTTTTAACCATAACTCAATCACCATCTTGGTAATGGGATATTCAAGATCTTGCTTTCTAATCAAATAAAGATGTTTATAATGGTTGTATGAAGTTTTGTATTTCTTAGGGTGTAGGGGGTACATCCGTGGGGGTTTTAGGTTTTCGTTCGGTTTTACATTTTTTAGATTTTCGTTCGGTTTTACATTTTTTAGGTTTTCGTTCGGTTTGCATTTTTTAGAAAAGTCTTGTGCTAGCCTCAGGTTCCAGTATTTGTCATTGTTCTTTATTTTTTCATAATTAGACGTTCCGATGAGCGATTTGAGTTTCTGGAACGGTAGAAAATCAACCACCGACATTAATACATCACTACAAATATTCATCGCCCCACCGCAAACTATAGTCAAAATTTTTTGTAGGAACGGTAAAATAAATTCATTTTCCAACGAAAAGATGAAATGGATATTAAATACTTGAAATAAGTATTTGGGAATATTTAGTGCATCTTTTTGATCTTTTCCAATATCAAAGCGACTAAATATTCATATTCTTCTGAACAGATTTTATTCACAGTAGTCGAATAGTGTTCAAGATTTAATGTAAAATCTACCGGAAATAATTTTGATGATGTTTTTGGTCTATTTTTCATAAGACAAATAGTTATACAGTGTGTAATATTGTCAATCTCCTCTACGCCATCCCAGCCATCTTCAAAATAATAATCAAAAATGCAATTCAAAGCTTCTGTATAATTACTTTTAGTGTAACGAGAATTTGAAACAATAAAATCTCTAATCACTTCTTCGGACGAAAAAAGTTTCTTTTCAGAAATCTTGTTATCTTTTACAAGAGATGGTTTACTTGAGTTTTTGCGTGCAGTCATTTTTTTATTTGTTTTCAAATAAAAAATCGTTTGGTTCCGAGTATTTTCTTAAAAAAAATTATTGAAGATCGTTTGAGATTTCCAACCATATCCCAACTCCAAAAAATCAAAACCCAAAATCCCAATTCCAAATCCCTAAAACTCTAGCATTGAACTTTCCCAGCTCAGAACTAGACCAAGTTTTTGCATTCTAATGAATAGAAGATCTCTTTTACGTTTGTTGGAACTTAGTATTTGACCAATCCCAAAGTATGACAACAATCCATCAATGATATCTTCTTTAATTCCTTCAAAATCAGTACCACTAGGTATACCACGTCGATCTCCAGATTTGATGTTTCTTTTTATTTTAACAGTCCTTGATTTAAACCAATTGGGTATGATTATTTTCTTTTCTTTCACCCCCGCATAATTTATTATATAGATAGGCCTATAAGATCTAACGCCACCACCCCTTTCTAGAGATTTTAAGTATTTTTCCTTGGCGAAGTGGTTTTTTATCTTATTTTCAAAATCGGTAACAACTTTTTCGAAAGAATCTTGAAAGATGTGAGAGTATATTTCTTTTTGGAAAGGATCAATGACCCTACTCCAAACAAGTTCAGATTTTTCAAATTGCATAATCATCATATTGCTTTCGGAGGCTTCATTTTCACTTTTGGGTATCTCACCGCGAAATCTTTTTAATCCACTTACTCGTGAGGATGGATCAAGGTTGTTTATTTCAAAACAATGTATGAAAATCTCTTCCTGAGTGCCTGGATCTCCGAGGTATTTCGTTTTTAATTTTTTCCACTGGGCTGGCGTTAGCAACTTATAACCAGCAGCAGGAAAAGAACCCTTTGTTCTAGTCAACATAATAACTTTTGCTTCAACTATCATGTTTACCGGTTTGAAAAGTTTCATATAGTAGCCTCTCATATTATTTATAATATATTCATCATCTACACTCATCTTCCTGGAGCTTGATGTCACCACCTTAATCGATTTTTCTAACAAGAGAGATTTTTCCAAGATGGAAAGATCATCTTTCTCTACATCTACAAACAACAGCCCCTTTTCTACAGTTTCTCTCATTTTTTGATTAAGATCATTGCGTTGAGATAACACCAACGAATCAGAGTAGACGTGATTGTTGTATTTTCTATCATCGTAGTCTTTATTTAAAAACAGATAACCACAGTCACTGTATAAATATTTACTAAATCCGAAGGCATCATTAATCGTTATTTCGGAATTCAATATTTTAATCATAACAAAATTCAAGATACCCGGGTGATACTTTAGAGATAACTCTTCCATCAAATCTTCTATTTTGATTACATTATTATCAGAGACTCGGGTTTTGACATCTTTTAGAACTTCATCGTATATGACGTCGTTATACAACAGATTATAGGTTTTGTAATCGGTTTTACTTGCTTTATCGAAACACTCCAATCGACATCCCCCGTAACTACACTCTGCAGAATATTTCTTACTCTCGGGCACCTCGTTGCGAGATTTGTGTATGACACAATCAAAAGCTGACTTTTTCATCACCTTTTCCATTTGTTTAATATACCAATCTTTCTTTTCGGCCACAAAATACCTGTAGGTATCAAACGAAATGTCTATTTTAGCGTCCTTACCACTTTTAGTTTTTAGTTCGTATGGTAACACCGCCAAAAGATTCAAATTAACTTTGATCAAATCAGCACCTAAACGATTTGCTACAGTTTGTAAGGTCATATCATCAACTGGCAGACCTTTTTTCCTACCAGCATCTAAAATTAACAACTTAAAACTATTAATACGAATACCTCGTCTAGTAGCTTGGAAAGATTTCGCTTTATTCCAGGTAGATTCAGATTGTATGATCTCAACAACGCTATTTATACTATAACCTTCACCTAAAGCCCCAGTAGCTATGACAACTTCAACAAATTCACCCTTATAATTAGCAGGATGATTGACTGAATCTAAGATGTTTTGAATTCCCGAAGTATCACCACTTAATGTTACTGTTGATTGATTTACTGGTTTTCTAATGAAGCTAATGTTTTTGTCAAACCTGCGGTATCCGAACTTTTTCCGCAAAATAGCATCCAACAGCATCGAGCCAATACCCTTATACTCAAAAAATATGTAAATAAGACCTGGTATTTTGTTTTTTCTTTTGGCGGCGATTATATCTATAATTCGGTCATATTTGGCGCTTAAATTTTTTAATTTAGAGTTGTTGAGATATTCTTGGGAAAAACGATCAGTCATTTCCAGATATGCCCATTTTTTATTCTTTTTGGGATTTTGTATTTCGTTACCACTAGCGTTGTATATTCTAACGTATTGGGGATTGGCAATGATCCCGCTATTGCCAATTGATTCATCTGGAAAAACAAAAAGGGAAATTTTTTCTATGTTTATAGACAAATACGACTTTTTGATGGTAGTCTCTTTCGGAGGCCGAGAACTTCTTTTACTCATAATATTTTCCAGATCCACCAAACTTGTCTCACCGAAGTCGTCTTCCTCACCAAAGTCGTCCTCGTCGTCCTCTTCTATTTTTTTAGGGGTTAGCGTTATAACTTCACCTTTTTTCAATTTTGTATATTTGTTGTAGATTTTAAGTTGGACTCCGTCAGTCATATAACATTTAACTACTTTTTGGGATAGTTCTATTACGTTTTTTTCAACTTTTGATTTTTCAGTCAAAGGATCGAGATATTTAACGTTACGAGTAGTTTTGTGTTCGAAATACTTATTTTTTAGATTAATCTTTCCTTCGTACGGATAATGAATATCTTGGCCTCTTGTAAATATCTTAACGCCTACGTTAAGAGCACGAACATAAGAAATGGCACTTTTAAAGTATTTGTATAGCGTTTTATCTTGCTGAATCAACTTAATATCAAGAGGTATTTCTTTTCTTTTATTTGGTGGTATCACTCGAACATAATCCGATTCTCTAGTAGACATACGTTTGTCTTTTGGTAGTATCAAATTGAACAAATAAGCAGCTTCGTTTACTTTGTTAAACATCAAAGTAGCCGACAAAAGCATTATCTTTATATTCTTAACTATCTCAAAAAACCTCAAATAGGTCTTATATCTTTCTTTATGCGATAATTCTGTTTTTTTTACCTTTCCTTGGGATGGACCAAGATTGTGAACTTCATCCACTATAAACATGTAATTTTCATAGTTTTTTGTTATTTCATCAACATTTAATCCTCTTATTTCTTTGTAAAAACCATGATATGTCACTATTCTATAGAAATTCTTGATTTTCTTTTTCATTGACGGGGATAACATGCCATTTAATTCATTTTTTTGATACAAAGTCTTTCTGAAAGTTCTCCTCAAATTTTTATTTTTAACTATAACGTAACAACCACGAATGTAAGTGTTCACCTTTTTCAAAAACAAATTTGGATATGAGTAATTGCCTAGATCTACTTTTTCTTTGAACTTTCTGAACTTTTCAGCTGATCCAAGAGAGCCCCAGGTTTTTCCAACTCCAGGTTCCCAAATTAAAAAGAGTTTATCGTAGGTTAACATATACCTGTGTATAAGTTCTTGATGTTTAAAGTTTCCAGTAATGGGGTCTGGTAATATTTTTGCCTTTTCATCCAATCCAAGGGAATTAAATTCATATTTATCTGTTATTTTTTGTTGGAACTTTTCATCATCTTTATTAGGGTAAGTGTAAAAAAAGTCATCTAATTTTATCTTACCTCTCATTTTTGTTCTTTGGGTTGGCGTAGTTGGCGTGGTTGGCGTTCCGTCACCGTCATAGACTTCGTCGCCACTAAACAAATCGTCTTCACTTTCTTCTTCTTCACTTTCATCTTCGTCTCTTGGAATTAATCTCTCCTTAAACATTTCCACTATTTTATATACCTTAAAAAAAGTATAGACTATTTCAAACTAAAAGAATAAATTATGGCACTTTTCGGCGGAAAAACTAATATTGAACGGGTTGTCAGCGAAGTTTCTAGGTTCATAGACGAAATGAACTTAAGTCAAATCATAGGTAAATCTGATATAACTAAGTGGAAAAAGATGAACCAATTTGGCTATATGAATCCTAAAAAGCTAGGATTCTCGATATACTTATATGTAAAACACGACGTAATTAGAAAAACAGAGCTCAAAAAGTTAAATCGACTATTTGTTTTGAAAGAGTCAAAGAGGTTGATTAGTGGAATGATGACTGGTAATACTAAAGAAGATAGAGTCAGATTGAAAGCTACTGTGATAAAATATTTAGTTAACATGATAGACTACGTAGGTTAACATTTTTATTTTTCAAAATGAATTAATCTTCACGCCAACCTTGAAAAACAAAACGTAAACGTAAATAAAAGTAAAAATCGCCCTAAATATGGCTCAAACATTAAAAGTAGAAAAAATTCAAACTGGACATCTTTACACTACTAACGTTTTTACAAAAGACAAAATAGTGTGTTATCACAATTACAACATACCTGGGACTAACATAAGAAAGTTTATCAGACCTGGTGATGTGCTAAATGGAATTCTTAAACCGCCAAATGAAAATGGAATTAGTCACTTTAAGAAAGAGCCAATCGCCATAGCTGGTTCAGATCCTCTAACAATCAAAAGATGGATCAAGGTCGTTCTCAAAGGAAAAAGTAACTTGATAATATATAGAGGACTTAACGAAAAAGCCAAAGAATATACATTAGACGTTTCCGATTACTTGGATAAACTAAGTGACTGTTATGTCAGAAAAGTTGAGTCCGAAGTAGAAGAACCCGATTTTCTAACCAAATCACAAATAAAGGTAATGTGTCATTCCTGGTTTAACGATGTTTTAGTCCGAAGACTCAATTTACTTGGCATATCACAACAAGAAATAAAAGCTGAAACTTGTTCTTTGATTAAAATCTATCGAAAAGTACTAAGGAACCCTTATTCGGTAGTCTCAGTATCTTTGGAAAAATGCAAGGTTTTGTTCAAGGTTCTTCGGAAAAAACCAAGCGATGTACAGAAAGTGTGTGCAAACGTAGCCAGAAAAGTGAGACAACTTTTAAGTGATCCGACATACTGGAATTACACACCGGTAGAAATGATTAAAAATGGGTTGAAAAAGTTGATAAATATAGATGACTTTGAAGGCGTCTATCTTAAACACTTGAGGGAAGAATACGATATTAACGTAAATAATGGTGGATTGTACTTAGACTATCCTCTAACGGTAGAAAAAAAAGTGGCCAAATATATAAATAAGTGCAAAAAACTCAATCCGATACTCGATATAAACGAAAATAAAGTAACTTTTAGTCGGGATGATTTGAATACGGAACAAATAAAGGCTATTCACACGGCACTAAGCAAACCAGTTTCTATTATAACTGGTGGAGCAGGAACTGGTAAAACTACTATTGTCAAGGAGATAATTCAAAATTTAGATTACCACGACATACCATACATGATGACTTCTTTTACTGGGAAAGCGGTAGCCAGACTTAAGGAAGTAACTCAACAACAAAACATATCCACAATGGATAGAAACATCAGAGCTAAACCTGAATACTTTAAATATCTTATTATAGATGAGATGAGTATGATTTCAAGTGAGCTTTTCTACAGGTTCATCTTGAAATACCCAGGGGCGTGTAGATTGTTATTTGTTGGAGATATTAACCAACTGCCTCCACTTTCTTGGGGAAGTTTATTCGGTCAACTTTTTAAAAGTGGAAAAATTCTGACTTGTGAGTTAAAGAAAAACCATAGAAGTGATGTTATCGGAAATAATGGCATTGTTGTGAATTCAGAGAGGATGGTTAAATACCAAAAACGAGAAATAGATGATTTTGAATTTACCAAACACACCAACTTTGCAATAATTCCAGGAGATCAAAATACAGTGATGTCATTTGTCAGACATTTCAAACAAAAAATAGGTGCTAAGGTCTTTGAAACTGGGGATCTCAAGGTTATCACACCCTACAATAAATCGGCAGCATACTTAAATACGAATATAAGAAAGCTTTTTGTAGGTAATAAGACTTTCAGTATCAAATCAAATATAGGAAAATGGTGGTATCAAGGATCTGTGGTTATGATGACAAAAAATCACCACGCTTTAGGGGTGATGAATGGAGATGAGGGAATAATAAAATATATAGATGTGATGAACAGAAAAATGGATGTCGAGTTCTTCAATGGCCAAATGGTGTTATTTGATGTTGATATTAGAAGAGAAAGTGTCTCCGATGTAATGTTAGGAAGTAACAAAAAAGTTGACACCGGTTCTTTGATTGATAGTTACGCCATCACAATTCACAAAAGCCAAGGATCTGAATGGGAGTCAGTTATTTTATATATTCCCAAAGTAGATCTAATTAAAGCTCCCAAACTCAAGCAATTCTTTAATTTTAACCTTATCTACACAGCCATAACCAGAGCCCGAAAGACTGTTTTAGTTGTTGGCGATGAAAAGAGCTTAAATCTTTTTGCTGGGGTGCGGATCAAAGATCGTAAAGACAACCTCCACAAAAGATTAAAATAAGTTGTGGGTGAGTGAGTGGAGTTCAAGAGAGATGGGTTAATGTGTTGGGAAGTGGATATTACTATTTGAAAATCTCATAAATATTCAAAGTAAAATGAAATCTAAAAAATATTTCGAAAGAAAAATTTACAGGAAAATGGATTTAGAAAAAAGGATCAAAAAATGGTTGAAAGATACTTCTAAACCGTTGGATATATCTGATTTGGGGTTAAAGGAATGGCCCGCCGCTTTAAAGGGTAAGGAGGATTTAATAGTCAAACTTGATTGTTCTGATAACCAACTGACTTCCCTTCCACTTTTTCCAAAACTTACTGAACTTTCGTGTTGGAATAATCAACTGACTTCTCTTCCACTTTTTTGCAAACTTACTTATCTGGAGTGTGAAAATAACCAATTAGCTTCTCTTCCACTTCTTCATAAACTTACTACACTTTGGTGCTCTTGTAACCAACTAACTTCTCTTCCACTTCTTCTCAATCTTACTAAGCTACGGTGTTGGAATAATCAACTGACTTCTCTTCCACTTTTTCCAAATCTTACTATACTTTGGTGTAGTGATAATCAACTAACTTCTCTTCCTCTTCTTCCAAATCTTACTGAACTTTTGTGTGATAATAACCAACTAACTTCTCTTCCACTTCTTCCAAAACTTACTTACCTTTTGTGTCATTTCAACCAACTGACTTTTCTTCCACTTTTTCCCAAACTTACTAAACTTCATTGCTGTGCCAACCAACTAACTTCTCTTCCTCTTTTTCCCAAACTCACTGAACTTTGGTGTGATAATAACCAATTAACTTCTCTTCCACCCCTTCATAAACTTACCTATCTTTTGTGTTATGACAACAAACTAACTTCTCTTCCTCATCTTCCTCTTCTTCTTAATTCTGTTAGCCTGCGGTGTTATAATAACCAACTTTTTTCAGACCAACTAACGAAGTGGAAGAAAGTGTGGCGTCTAAAAAAATTAAGAAGTAAAGAAATACGAAAAAGAGGGTTAAAGAAAGTTATCAAAGTTCTGAAAAACAGACTTTACCTACCTAGACTTGACCAACTCAAAGAAGAACTTATCTATTCTCCAAACCATCCGGGTGGATTTTACAAGAACTTGAGAGTAGGCAATTGGAGTTTCGAAACCAAAAAGCAACTACCCTAGATACGAAAATTAAGTGTGCTATTTTTTACTACACAGATCAAAAACAAATACGTACTTTTACGTATTTCAAGTCTGAATTTTTTGAACTTTAAATGTTCGATCACAAAAATGATTTTCTATTTACTTTTTCAAAAAAAATCGAGACTTTGAGACTTTAGGTTATTAAGAAAAACTAAAAACTAAAATGGGTTGGGGTTACTTTATTAAAGTTATTAAGAAACACTTCTATATTGGCAAAAGCTCAGTCGGTTGTATGTTTATGACTAACATATTTGGTTGGGTTGATTTGGTCGAGCACTTGCAAAAGACGACCTCCGTTGACTTAGAGAGCGAGCTTTTGACTTTGTATGCTATGTGTCAAGTTGCCAAAAACAACAAAGATCAATGGGATGGTAAAATCTTCACGGTCAAGAAAAATAAGGCAATCTTCAGTAAAATCATTGATCTGGTCAAACAGAACAAAGGTTTTGCCTACGACGAAGACTATTATCACGAAGACTGCCTCGAAGATCGTAAACCTCTTAAATTTGATTATATTCTGAAAAGATTGTTTCAAACTCACCATCAAAACTTTAGATTGGCCTATTCTGATCTTGTTTTGTTGAGAGGTTGCAAATATAGGATGAATTACAAGAGTGCAAAACCACTTCACTGTAACCGTTGTTTTGTTGGGCAATACGGCACATCCCTTTGTGATGAGTGCCGAGAGAAAGCCTACGGTTTGTATATTTTGAATAAAGACTCAGGAGACTCAGAAGACTCATGTGAACCTGATAGTTTTTTGAGAAAGTACCACTTTACTTTCGATTTCTACGCCCAAAGAATCGGCGGAGTTATGTGCAACGGTGGATCAGGTTTCTCGTAGACGCAGTGGTAAATCCAAAACCGGTGAACCTCCAAACAAATACGTAAGGTACGTATTTTAAATTTCATATCCTATAACCACTATAACCACTCACACTCTTAGTTCATCCTTTCGTTGTAGTTTTTGAGGGACATGTCATCAGTTATGTGATAGACTTGGTTTCTCTTTTTGTCGAAAATGATGGATTTTCTGACGTATAATAGTGTGAATATTTTAAATTGGGGTTGGTCTTTGCTATTCTTTTTTTCAGATGGATAAAGGACAACTTTTTTACTTTTCTTCTTTTTTCTTTTACTTTTTTGATCTTGTGATATTTTAGAGGTATCACCTAGTGTACAATCCAAAGTTACTTTAGATTTTGTAATAGAATCTAAAACCAAAGAATTTCCAACTGACAAAGTCAACGGTTCGTCGTCGAAGAAATAATAATTGTATCCATTTTCGAAAGGATAACGTCCAAAATAACGCTCAGGCAAACTTTGGTCAAAATGATCATGTTCTCTCTCTTTCACTCGTGGTATGGTTCCATATTTTATACCAGAATACATAATTGGGTTGAATCCAAGAGAGTGATCTAACGGATTTGTTGTGTAATTTGACAAACTATTGTAAGTTTTACACAATTCGTTCTTGGCTTTCCAAGAGACACCGTAAACTGGATCTGAAGATGTTAAGTGTACTGGTATAGTTTGTTCGTACGTTTTAATATCATGGGTGACGATTTCGTTTATGTCGTTATAATCTATTCTAGTATTTTGTGGAGTTTTTTTACGAAGTTCTTTTTCTTCTTTTGAAATATTTGAATAAATACCCCACATTTCCGGACTTTTTATAGTTTGTTCAGTTTCTTCATCGAGGTAATCCAAAGAAAATTTCATTCTAGTCCAAGTTCCAGTACTTTCGTCTTTTCCTTGCATTTCGACAAGTTTGGAAATATCAAGTTCAAAATCACATATAAATTGTATTTTGTTTTTCTCTAAACAACTCTCGTATAACGGAAAAGCTTTGGAATTGTGTAAGGTAAAGAACCAGGGCGGTTGCATTGTCAGTAATTCTGCTTTCAAGTGTGTAGTCCACGTTGTTAATGATTTTCTATTTCCAATTTTTTCCGAGTATTGGTCTCGATTACCAATTGAAGTTTGAAATATATCATCTAAAAACAAAGGCGTTATTGTTTGGGTTGCGCCATCTCCTGACGAAAATATGCACGCTCCATGGATGTGATGAAGAATGTTGTGTGACATTCGTATTCTGACAGTGTCAACATAATCAGATGAAACCTTTATTTCTGGGGTTACACACCTAAATATGATACCTTTTAGAAAATCGAATTTCTTTTCAACATCATAATAGTGTTTTCCATCCTTTTTTTCTTCAACTTCTAAAATTTCCTCAAGTGTGTTATGCCACCCTTTTTTTCTACCAAAGTGATGGTATCTCATGCTAATTGGATCATCTTCGTTCGTTGACATATAATATCCAGTTTGATAGTCATTGAGACTTTGATATTCTGTATCGGTTATAGTTTTTACTATGTTTGTCATTTTCTTATTTTTTCTTATTTTTCTTGGATTTTCTTTTAGTTATTTTAGTTACTAAAGTCTGTTTAAACGACTATTTTTTTAAACGAACTTTGCGTTTTGTAGATTTTCCAGATTTCTATTTTTGACCTTTTCGAAAAAATGATCGGCTTTAACCTTCTCTCTCGAAAAAAACGCATATAAAAGATTCGTCTATAATAAAATAACGAATTAATAACTAACTTATATCTAACCAACTAACCAACTAATAATTATGTCTTCCACAATTTTACAATCATATTTCACCGAACATTTCAAGAAGCTTCACGAAGATTACAAGAAACTCTTTAAAATGTTTGGGGAGGTCTCAATATCCAAAAAGCCAATTAAAGTAGAAGTAGAAGGTGAGGGTGGAACAATAACTTTGAACAAAAGAAAAGTTACGGCCATGCTCAATTCACTGCATAACACTAACGCTCCAGTCAATAAGCTTTTCAAATTGGCTAACAAGGGTATTAATTTGAGACATGCTCCTGTTTTCTTGACTAAGGATACTATTAACTTTTTCAAGGACGCTAAAAAGATCATCGGTGCCGATGTAATGTCTAATTTATCGCTCTTCGGGAAATACGGACTTATTGAACAACGCAGCTTAGATGTTCTGTGGAACATTTATGTTAACAAACAAGAGCTGTACAAAAAAGCAACTCAAAACATCGAACGTGTTAAAAAAGGTGAAAAAGAAAGTAGACAGTACATTGGAGTCGATGCCAGAATCAAGAAATTCCTGAGGGTGCCGCTTCAAGGTCTAGTAACTTCTTTCAAGGGTAAGAAATACACAAAAGATGATATCAATTTCAAAGGAGGCAAAGAAACAGTTGATGGTCTTATGGACTTCAAATTCTTCCACTTTAGCCGAGTCAAGAAGAATATGGTTTTTGCCAAGCTCAAATTAAATAAGACTCAAAAGGCACTCGTAACTAAACCCAAGAACAACAAAATCTTCAAAGAGTATGAGAAGTTGATTTACAGAGCCAAGATTGATGCCGATTTGAAAGGCGAACCATTGGATAGCTCGGTCTTTGTTGATGCAGCTGTCAAAGTTTCTCAAATGGATCTAAAAGTTGGAACTGAGACTGTCAAAATCGGCCCCTACACCCAAAAACAAATTGAAGATCTGGATGTCGACGCCACCAATGGCAGTACCCCATTAGCCATCAGATCTCTGCTAGATAGAGAAATCCTCATCTTAAAGAAGATTAAGGCAGACCTGAAAAAGTGATGTGGACCCGCGAAGTAAACTCATAATATATGTATACATATATTAAGTAAAAATGACCGATAAGATACACTTTAAAATTTCTATAATAAAATAGAGACTTTTGCAGTTTATTTTTAGTATGGAAGATCAATCGGCATCAACGTTAAATTACATTTTAGTTTTTATAATTGTTATTGTAATTCTAGTCGTTTGTATAGCGTATTTTAAAAAAGGTCGCGGACGAGACCGTAATCCCGGACGAGACACCCACAACCACCCAGTTTTTACACATGACACGTTAAATTACATTCTGATTCTTACGGTTGTGATTCTTGTGGTAGTTATTTTCGTTAAAAGTCATTTCATGAAAGATCAACGTTTCTATGATGACGATAAGTATGAGGTATTTCCGCAACTGAAACGTTTGGCTGATAATTATGAAATTATTGAAAAAGAATATATTGCTGGTGGGTATAGTGTATATGATTGGCCTGAAAAATCTTTATTACTAAAAAGAAGCGATGAATGGAAAGTCGTCCCACTCTACGGATTTGGCATTTGGAACAAACGCTGTGCTGAAAAATTCCCAGAGACAATCAAATTACTCAAAGAAGTACCCGGACTTCGAACTGCAATCTTCAGTCGACTCGGTCCCGGGACTAGGCTTAAGAAACACCAAGGTTGGGCAAGTTTATCAAACGAAGTTCTCCGTTGTCATATGGGGGTGGTTGTTCCTGATCCTTCTCTTGGTCGCAGTGGCGTTGAAGTAGAAGATGAATTTCGTCAAATTAAAAAGGGTGACTGGATAGTGTTTGACGACTCTAAAATACATATCGGTGTCAATGAGTCTAATCAAACAAGGACTGTTTTGTTACTCGATATTGAAAGACCTTGGTGGATTAAAAAAGGAAGAAGTACAGTTCCTGATACACCACAACTTAAATTATTTTTAACTCGTTTCCAATGATTTGAGTTATTTTTAACTCATTTTTTCTAATTAATTTATAGTTACTAAAATGGATGAAGAAGAAAAAAAGACTGGTGGGGATGGCTGGATGGCATTGATTATATTCTTTGTTATAGGCCTGATAATAATGATAGGTTACTTTTATTTACTTCATATATCGAATTCTAAAGGAAATAAACAGATGAAAAGCTTAGTGAGTAAGGTTCCACTTAATAATTCATCTTTCTGGAAATTAACTCACTTTATTTTGTTCTTTGTTTTGGGTATTTTGTTTCCACGCTCAGATCTGATAGTTTTGGGAATAGGGATTATTTGGGAACTTATAGAACACAACCTTAGCCTGACGGCCCCAAAAATTAAAAGAAAAGTTGATGGAAAAGTCGAATACATACAATGGTGGCACGGTAAGCCAGACGACATCATCATAGATTTCTTCGGCTATTATGTTGGAAAATCTATCAACTTCAGTATAAACAATACACCCAGTGATGATTTTTGGAAAGTAGGCCTCCAATAATGTTTGGACAAAAATATGTGATTCCACATATTTCTTTACTTAATTTTTTGGACTTTCTAATTTAGGTTTTGTGATAGTGGTGCCATGTTTTACCGGCAATATAAACTGGAACACAGATTAGGAAAATATCTCCCAGCCCAAATTCAAAAATAAGAATACCATAAAAGACAAATCCAATTACTCCCTTAATCATCACATGACCCAGCCTCTCGTTGGGCTCAGGAAAAGCTCCATATGCTACCAAAC
>SDBT01010013.1_pt1 | contig 15342 bp, 14 predicted proteins | sample 2277101 | NCBI WGS metagenome assembly SDBT01 (sample SAMN10404973, study PRJNA504765) | marine sediment metagenome | isolation source: marine sediment core GS10_PC15, 103 cmbsf | place: Arctic Ocean: Southern Knipovich Ridge | collected 2010 | reverse complement strand
AATGTTCCTTACATCTAATATCCCACAAATCAATATTTTCATCAGGGAGAATACTACAGGATACAGGAATTATTTTTCCTTTATGTAATCCGAAATAAATAGTAATAAACCCACTAAGACCTAAAGTATTAATAATATTAGTAAGAAACAAAATGATTGATGTAATTGAAATAGGATCAGAACAGGAAAATGGAATAATGGCATTTCTTTCAAAATTGGTTAAAAAGAAGTCATGATCATTTGGAGAAGAAAGGGATTGGATTCCGATGAAATTATAATTATGGGAAAATCCTGTAAAAAATGCGCAATGGATTTTATTGAAGGGAAAATAATATCCAATATCATTTCTGTCTGAATTTTTAGATAAATCCTTCTTAGAATAAAATATTTTAATGTTATCCTTGGAGATGAACATTGAAGGGAATTTAAGAAAGGAAGAATCATATAAACTTGATATAAACACAGGAGAAGATAAGATTCCCGGTATTTTAGATCTCATACCCTCTAAAAAACAATAAGTGGATTTAACCATATTAATTATATTGGGTTTAGGACAATAAACTTCTACTACATTTGATAATTGCTTAAGGTATTTTGGTTTAGTTTGATAAGGAGATAATGGAATTAATAGATCAAATTCTAATTCTTCTAACATTATCTGAGTTAATTCATGTAAAATATCAATGATGGGTCTCTGCTTTGGTCTGAAAACTGAAGCATCAGGACTTTGTTTTTCTATAGAAAATTGCCAATCAGAAAAAATTCGAGTTTCAGTGTTCCCTAAAACATCAACGGCCCCAACTGATATTTTGAAATCATTTAGTGCATAAGATTTAATTAACTGGGCGATAGGTCCAACTTCTCTTCCTGTGATGAGTATTCGCTTTGGAAAATGTGTTGATTGCATGAAATACCGTTCCTTTCACAATAGGCATTTATTGGTGCCTATTCATCCAGAAAAGCCTGAATGAAGGCCCCGCCATGACGGTTGGGCGGGTTACTTATACCCATATAGGACATAAGCCTCGGAACTTTAACCATTGATTTAATGTGTACCTCTCCGAGAAGTCTAGAGTGTTCGGATAATCCTATTGATTTTTTGGCTTCATTTCACCCACGGCAGATTCAGAAACCGGTGAGTCTCTCGAAAGTTAGACTTCAAGATTATGTTGATAAGGGAGCTTTTTAAGCTTCCTTCTTTTTTCGAGGGAGCTTTCTTTTTCGTTGGAATTAATTGATAGCAATCATATTGCTAGATTTTCCTAAATTGCAAATGACTGTGAAATACCCCAAAATTCGAAAAAGTTTAAATTTTCGGAGGCGTAATAATATAGGGATATACCTCTATTTTTAAAGACTTGTGACAAAAATTAGTACTGAAAAAACGAGAGATATAACGTCTTCTCATTTGTGTTAAAGGTGAAAAAATATGTCTTCTCAACGGTGGGAACCCCAAGATCGTAAACGATTTTTGTATCTAACAGCTATTATTGACTATTTGAAAACAAATAGCCATCGAATCGCTCACCATGCGTTATCGAGAACTACTCCTCCTTTAGCATCACGTAATGATATTAAACCGCTAATTCCACTAATCAATGGTGAAATTGCCGATATTTTAACCCTTGATTCCAATAGTAGAAAGACATTTGTAAAATGTATGCATTTTGATGACTTAGTAGCACATTTTGAAGGTGATATAGGTCTTAGTGATAGCTTATCAAGAATTCAAGAGGAATCATTAGAAAATCTTCATTTTATATTCGCAACAAACGGAATATTAACACCTAAATTACTAGAAATCGACTACATAAGCCAATATCCAAAGATAGAACTGATATCTTATTTAGAGGTTAGATTTGATCCTGATGCTATTCATAAGATTGGAAATCCCAATATTTATCTTCGTAAAGTTGTAGGACAAGTACGTGAAATTGGAAAGAGTTTTAACGAAATTTCTGAAGGAAATTGCGAATGTGGAGGAAGAATGATGCGGGGAAACTATGCAATTAGCTACTGGGGGAAAAAAAAGACCTTAGAATATTCTGTGTGTGAAAATTGCGGGATCCAGCAGGAAAAAAATGAAAATGCAGGGGACATCATGACATTTATGCAAGGTTTAGCAGCACAATAAGATTATTTATTCTCAGAATCAGAACAAGCCAAGACTAATTTGTTTAATTTAGCTTAAGTTCTATGATGGTTTTTTCACGATTTTTATCGAACTTTTCATAAGCTAAAAGGTTAAAAACAACTCTTAAAAAAACAATGGAGCCGACTAAAATCTTTTTCTCGCGTTGCTGATTTAAGGGAATTTAGTCATTCAAGGCTAAATTCATTCATAGCTAAAAACAATGTAGGCGAGAAAAAACAAAGAACTGGGAGGAGAAAAGGTGAAAAGACAGACATTTGCGATAACCATCATAAAAATAATAAGTTAAACGAAACGTGCCTATCCTTTCATTATTTAATACTTATACATTCGATGATATAAGCATTATGGTATAAATAATTCCTTTATTTGCGAAAATAGGAGCTTTTCTATTGTTTTTTACTTCAATATAGTAGTTCATTTACTTGAAGTTTTTACCTAAAGGGATGTGAAACTGATATCATAATGTGAATGTTCAATTCATGTTTCATGTATCCCATATTATTGTCCAGAAGAAAAAGTCCCGGTAACATTGATATCAATTATAATGAGTGAATGCAGAAATTGTTACATAATTTTATCATTCAAAATACTGAATTACAATCCCAACCTCGAAAAATTATTAAAAATATCTATTTTGACGACTATTAGGGATATTTTACATTTAAGCTGTTTAATACCTAAAGATAAGTATGTATGAATGAATAGTTCCCAACTGCGATGAATTTTTCAATAATTTTAATTGACAATCCTAAGTTATAGGAATAATAAGAAATTTAATCTGTTACAAGACGTTTTTTCCAATCTTCTATGGAGTTATTTATCTCTTTTTTGACTTTTGATAAGTACTCTGGATCATCTGATCTGTTTCGTAATTGTCGTTCCAATTTAAGAACAAATCGATTCATTTCATACGAAATGGTGCCTGAATTTACTAATGTAAATAAATCGTCTTTTGCTGCTCGAATGTTATTGATCAAATTGTTTATTGTCGATGTTCCATTTACTTTGAGAGCGAATGAATCAAAAAAAGTAAGGATCTTACGCTGATTAGGAGCTTTCAATTTATCTCTCCCTTTTATTTCTATAGCAACACCTTCAATAGCATTGGCTATTATAGGTTGAAGTCTTTTCATTTCATGGATGATGGTTGTTTCTAAATTATCATCAACTATGGCTGTTAATACTACTTTTGGATTTGAATCAATTACTGTAGAGAGAAGGAGACCTCCAGTGGTTCTAACAGTCATATTTAAGAAATTTCCTTCCAATTCTCGAGATATTGTATCTCCTGTCGAAGTTACGAGGCTACTAAGAGCACTAAGTGCAATCTCTACATCTTCAATATCAATTTTTGAACGAGTTACCATAGGAAGCCCAGCTATATCAGATAACACGCAAATTTTTGCTCCGAGATCAACTATTGAGTCAATTAGAACGGATAAAGATTCTACATCAGTACTCAAAAAACCACCAATTTTACTGATTATGTGAATTAATCAATCTAATTTTTCTTATGATTAAAAAGTCATCTAAACAGATTTTATTTTCTGAAAACTAATAGAAAAAATTGCTAGATAATCTTGATTGACAACAGTAAGCTAATTAAGGTACTTCATTAAAAGTCCTAACTAATCATTCTTCGTGGTTATTATTGAATTTATTTATTTCTTTGAGCGTCAAATAAATATTTAATAGCACAATCAGAAGGTAATTAATCCATGAAACTCTCTAGTGATGTTTTAAAGATTAAATATGCAATTCGTGATATTGTGCTTTCAGCGAAAGAAGTAGAAAGAAGCGGGAAAAAGCTATACTATTTCAATATTGGTGATCCAAATAAATATGACTTTGACACTCCTGATTTTTTAAAATCAGCATTAATTGAGGCAATAAATGAAGATAAAGCTAATGCTTATAGCGATTCTGCTGGCAATTTAACTCTCAGAAAAGAAATCACTAAACGGCAAAAAAGACTTTGGGGAACAGATTTAGATCCTGATAACGTATTAGTGACAAATGGAGCATCTGAAGCCATTGCATTTATTACTGCTAGCATAGCTCCTGGTAGTGAAATCTTGGTTCCCTCCCCAGTATATCCTTCTTACATTTCTTATTTAATATTTAATAATATCACCCCAATTGAGTATCATACAAAAGAAACCGATAATTGGCAACCAGATACTGAAGACATCAGGAAAAAAATCACAGCAAAGACTCAAGCAATTCTATTAATCAATCCGAATAACCCCACAGGCGCAGTATATTCTCCAGAAATTGTAAAAAAAATAGCAGATCTTGCGGGAGAACATGATTTACTTTTAATATCAGATGAGATATATGATCTGCTTTCTTTCGATGGAAGTTTTCGTTCAACCGCTTCTCTTACTGATGTACCAGTTCTAGAATTAAATGGAATTTCAAAAACTCTATTATCGCCAGGATGGCGTTTAGGTTGGGCAATATTACGTGATAACGACAATGAAAGATATTCTCAATTTTGGGAAGCTTTAGCTAAACAATCTAGAATAAGATTATGTGCCAGTTCTCCTGTGCAGGTCGCTGTAAGTAAGATTCTTAATAAAGAAGTTGATTATCTTTCTCCAGTGATTGATAAACTGAAAAAACGATCTTCTTACTTTTCCAAACGGATAAATGCTATGGAAGGATTATCTCTCGTTCCACCGAAAGGAGCCTTTTACGCATTTCCTCGTATAGATAGAAATATAAATGATCGTCAATTCGTTATGGGTCTCCTTCAACAAACAGGAGTCTTATTTGTCTTTGGAAGTGGATTTGGCGAGCTTGGGAAAGACCATTTTCGATCTGTTGTTCTTCCTGATCTTCATATAATGAATGAAGCTTTAGATCTGGTTGAATCTTACTTAATGAAACTAGATTAACTTAAACACTTGAAAACTAAAAACTTGAATAATTAAAAAAATTACGTGATTAATATGACCAGGATAGATGAAATAAAAAAAATCGAGCTTTACCCAATAATTGGAAAAGAAACCCATCTAAATGTGAAAGGTCTGAAAGATGAAGATGGTAGGAATCGCACAGGTTTTTTTATTACTGGAATGAGATTTTTAAATATAGAACAGCCTGAACCTCGAAGAATACGTGCAAGAATTTCGTGGAATGCTGAAAATCAAGCTATAGAAGTCGAAGAACACGTATCGAGTATGATGAAGAGAGGTATTGCGTTATCTGTATTTTTTTTGAAAGTTATTGAAAGTGAAGACGGTTTTGAATTTCAGGATCCTGTTGTTGTAAGAGGAAATCCAGAATTCAAAGATCGATCTTTTGAAGGGGCGTCCATTCGATGTACGTGGACAAACAATCCCCTCATGATGGAATTATGTTCATCAGAAGGAAGATTTCTTTCATCTAATCTTAGAACAAAGCAACAAATAATCGAAGTGAAGATAGGATAATCTATAAACAACGGATGGAGAATCACAACAAGAGAGAAAAAGAGAAAAATTCATAATTAACTCTCCTTTCACTCAAAGTATATGTCTCCTTATAGAAGATAGTTTTTGATTATTATAGAAGAAAGTTTTTGTTATCCCTGGCCTTAATAGTTAGAGCTTCCAAGCAGGTGATCCTGTAAAAATTAATCAATTAGATTAATTAATAAACATTAAAATTTTTTTTATTACAAACTGTAATTGAATTTATTCCTAATGGCAATCTTTAGGTGAATTAATATATGTCTCCAGAGAAAGAGGATGAAATTGATCCTGCTATTCGCAAAATAATGGAAATTCCAGATGATCAGGAATTACCTGATGATGCTTTATGTGAAGTTATGCTTAGAGCGCTTGAGAGTCATCAAATGCTCATTAGATCGTCAGCAGTGCACCAATTGGTAAGTTTAGGGAAAAAGAAGCCTGGTATGGCGATCCCCAAAATACTAGCAGCTTTGGATCCAGCAGTTGATTATTGGACTGTACGATTTGGGGCCGTGGAGGCATTAGGTGAAATTGCTAACGAAACAACAGTAAACCCACTTATAAACTACTTGAAAAATGACGATGACCCTGATTTTCGTGCGATGGTCGCAAAACAACTAGGTGAAATGGGGGATGTAGCAAAATCCGCTGGGGATGGATTAATTGAAGCCTTATCGGATAAGGAAAGTACTGAAACTCGTGAAAACACAGCTCATGCTATAGGGCAATTGAAAATCAACAAAGCGGTGAGCCCGTTAATTATTTCTCTTAAAAATGAGCGTGATGAATATGCCCGCAGAGAAATGGCTTGGGGGCTTGGAGAATTGAGGGATATAAGAGCTGTTCCGATTTTAATTAAAACTCTCAAAGATAAGGATAAGGAAACCAGAGGAAATGCTGCAGAGGCATTAGGTAAAATCAAACATAGTGATTCAGTCATTCCATTATTGAAAATTGCAAAGGATGCTGAGGTAGATGTTCAAGCAAAAGCAATATGGGCAATGAAAGAAATACCAGAAAATATGATAATCGCTGAAATAGAAAAAATATCAGAAGGTGATGATTTAATCGCTATTCAGTATTTCGATGAATATTTATTTAATGTAAAAAACGATACTGTGTCCAAAAAAGTTAAAGAGATAAGAACCCCAATCATTGAAGGGTATCGGGAAGAATTATCGAAAATTAAAGAAATTTTAATGAGTTCAAAAGTTTCTGTTGAAGAATACTTCTCAAAATTAACTGCAAAGTCTTCTAATGAATTAAAAAATCTTTTTGAGAAAAAGATTCCTTCAATCGAATCTCAAATAGGGGGTATCTCGCTTTATAAATTTCGAAAGCATAAATGGATTGAAAATGATCTTTTCTTTGATATTGAGGAAATATCAAACTTGTATAGAGAATCGGGAGTTATGGTGTCAGAACTCCGGGATAATGCTCAAGCTTTGCATAAAAAAAAGTTAGATGAAGAAAAAAGTACTTTGATTGATAATCAAAATAATTAATAGGAAATATTTCTAGCGCATTAGTCCATGCGGATAATTTTAACCCGTTTACCTATCCAGGAGGGTGGAAGATATACTCTACCGCTATTCCCGCTCTTTTTAACTTCTTTCTCAAGCATTTCTTCTCCAAAAACCTCAAACTTACTTCTCTGGGTATCATAACTCATTGATTTTTCCTCCTAAGGAGTTTGTCCTATATTTAGCTCCAATGTTAAGTAATCAGAGAGTTTAAATCCAACAGAGCTGAAAAATTCAACTAAATCACCCCAATCCCATGCTGTTACTGTCCGAATGACGTTAATACCTTTTTGAGAAAAGAAAGAGACAACTTGTTTTAAAAGAGCTGTTCCTATTCCTTGGTCTTGATAGTCTGGATCAATTCCAAGAAAAATAATCCATGCGCTTAAATCGTCTTTGCCATAAATATAAACTTTAGTTTCAGCAACAACATATCCAACGAGTTTTCCTTGGGCCGTTAATGCACCGAAACTCTCCTCACCATGTTTTGCAAGTTGATCATGTAGCTGTTCACGAAATAATGAAGATCTTTTCCTTCTAACGATTCTTTCATCAATTTCTATGATCATCTCAACATCCGCAACTGTTAGAGGTCTAAATTTTAAATTCTTGTCCAATTCATTAGTTGAGTTCATAATCGTCATCTTATCCATTGAAAATTGCGTATTGCTTAATTAAAAACATTTTAAGAAAAATTTAGTTGAAAATAGGAATTTAATCAAGTGACATGCCTTTATTACCTCTCCTAATTTCATTTCAACTATTTTGAGGTTATAAAATAAAGGTTATTAAAAAATACGACTTAACTTTATTCACACGAGGTCATCAACTAGCTCGTAACCGCAGCTAGTTTCCATCGTGTTGGATGTAACTCTACAGCCTCTATCCTGTCAGCTTCGACAACGTTCAGGAATGCTTTTTTCAATATGTAATAGTCTACATTCAAATTAGTTTTAATAATAAATCTTTTTTGGATTTAAATAAGCCTCTACTAATCCTTTTTCCAAAATAATTGTCATAGTGTTCGATTCTTTCATTATCCTTCAAATAAGATGCACTAATTTTTTGTATGTCAGGTTATATGCGAACCTGTAATATTAATTTTTTTTCCTTTTACTTATTATTTTAACAATAGATAATATTATAATCCCAACTGAATAGTATATAGAAAGAGAAGTTTTGAATTCAAAGGTTGGGAAGTTAGTTACAATCTCTGAAGTATAAATAAGTTTAGTTATTGCAGATTCCACTGTATATCCAACAGCTTTTATGGTTTTTTCATCAATATAGGTCATATTATCAAAGGTGGTATGCCATGGTTTGTAACGAGTACCAAATTCATCAATTATATCTATAACTGGAAGTCCTTGTTCCAATAAGGGAATATGATCGTCTAATATGCGACGTCCAGATGAATTTAAAAAGAAATTTTGGAAATCTAGGCTTTCAGCTTCATTCCATATCCACGAAACCAATTCATTCGCATATTGATCAGAATTCTGCTCACGTTTGAATGTAGCACCCTCTCCAGCAACCATATCAAATAGTATTCCAAAAGATAATTTTTCATCAAGAAATATTTGAGATACAGCATAATATCTTGATCCAATGAGCCAATCCCAACCATTAATACCTCCTTGATCCTCAGCATCAAAGAAAACTAGTTGGAAATTAGGAAAATTATGTTCCACTAAGAAAATTCTACCTAATTCTAAAATTATTGCGACTCCTGATGCCCCATCATTTGCTCCTGGAACAGGTAATTCTCTTTTTTGAGAATTTGGATCTTTATCTGCCCATAATCTTGAATCATAATGAGCTAATAGTAAAAATGAAGGCTCATCTTTATTTCGATTGATCGGATCACAAATCATATTTACACATGTGATGATTTCATTCTCAATCCAATTCTTTGTAAAGTTTTGATAATAAATATTCCAACTGCCATAATTGAGCAGTTCAGATGAGATCAGTTTTCTGGTATTTTCAATTCCAACTGAACCTGGATAACGTGGGCCAATATCAACTTGCTTTTGAATCAAATCATAGACCCGAGAGGTATTAAACATGAGGGTTTGGGATTCAATCGCATTTACTTCATTCATTAGCTTGGTATTTTTAGAGGATAAGCTTGGATATAGAAAAAGAGTTCCCCAGAATATTACCGAAATTATTAATAATTTAATTACCAGAATCATCCTGAACTTCATTATCTTTTGACTCTTCCCATTCAGTAACAATATTACGTGCCTCTGTTGCATATTTTACCGCTTTTTCAGATAGTACTGAATTTATATCATCAGTTGATTCCATTTTTCTTATATTATCAATGTTCTCATCGACAGCTTCAGTATATTCTTTGAGATTTTCTTTCTCTGCTGCCTCTCTAGCGATCTTTAAAGCTTCTATCGCTTCTTGGAATTTTTTGTTTTTTGCTGAAATTAACCCTTTAGCAATTAGACCAGATATCATGGCTTCTATTTTTTCAGAAGCTAGTGAACGTTTAAGAATATCATCGATATCTATCTCTTTATCTTTAACAATGAGATTAATAGAATTTTTATCCTCTGTTTCATCTATTGGCTCTAAAATATTCGCAGTTTTAGTTGCTTCACGAATAAAAGTGATAGATTGATTTATTGCATGGGTTAAATCATGAGAAGATTTAATTATTGTTCCAATTTCTTCAGCAATTTTTTGGCTACCAGTACCTAATTTTTCAAAAAAAGATCCTACTGTAGATGATAATTTAGTCTCCTTAACAGCGGATTCACCATAATTACGAATTAATTCTAATAAATATTCTGCAGAAATATCAATAGGTTCAAAATATACTTCAACACTAACCTGTTTTTTTATAAACTCTATTAAGACTCCCTCTTTTTTTCTAAACCATTCTCTAAACGAAATGATTGAGGCACTACTGAAATCTTTCAAAGCATATTTTCTGTCTTTAATTTCATCTATATCCATTGAACGAAAAAATATTTTATCTTTCTGAAAAATTAATGTACCTTTAGCATTATTAATGTCCGTAGGAGGATTTTCTCGCTTGAGAATGACACGAAATTCAGTAAGATTTGCTTTCTCTACCAAAAGGCTATCTCCAATAACTATGTTTCCCTTTTAGGAAATAATAATAATCTTTGTTCTCAGAAGCTTTAATTGATTGATTAAACATAATTAGGAATTAAGTAACTTCAATTCGTAGCAATAATATAGATTTTTTTATTTTGCTCATTTGGAGAGGAATAATATTGGTATCCCCAAATCTAGATAGGAATCAACCCTTTGATGAAATTTCTTGTGGAGGAGTACCAATTTATCAAAGTAAAATCCCTCTTTTTCTATTAGTTTTACACAACGGTCCATTCGAATATTGGGCATTCCCAAAAGGGCGACAGGACGAGGGTGAGACATATAAGCAAACTGCAATTCGTGAGATCCAAGAAGAGACAGGATCATCTGATTTTAAGTTGATTAAAAGACTTATTAGTGATTCGATCTATTTTCCGAAGCGGGGATCAAAAACTATTGTGAAAAAGGTGGTATTTTTTTTAGTCCAGTTTTTTTCAAAGGATATACAACTTTCGGGGGAACACATCAGTTACAAATGGGTCACTTATGAACAAGCATTATCAATGTTGACATTTGATGATTATATACGAGTATTAAAGGAATCAAATGAAATTTTAAATTCAGAAGAAGGATTTCTGAAGTAATTTTTTTTTATTCAATAAAAAGAACTTAATCAGGAATTTTCTTTCCAGATAAGAACAATAGAACTCATTTCAGAGGATTCTGGCTAGAAAAAAAGCTATATTCATGTAATTAGAGAAATTAATAAAAAAAAGTAGAAAAAAAAAAGAATTTGACGATTTAAAATCGTCTTGAGATAAATTGAGCTGAATCCTGTTTTGATTTCTGTTGCTCAATGACAACTGTTTTAGCCCATTTTTGAGTAATCCTTTGTTCAAGGTTGGGGACTTGGGATTCATCGCGAGATATCCAGCCTAAGAATACGTCCAGAGGTAGGAAAAAAGCTTTACCAGCAGCTGAGATAGCTAATTCACCGATAGTAGGGCGTTCTCCAGTTCGTTCAGAAACAACTTCTAGATTCAAAACCATTTTCCCTATTGTTTGACCCTCATAATAGTGTTCCATCAGGACGAAATAGACAAAAAGGAACAAGGATGAAGGACCAAAGCTAAAAATCCATTGGAAAGGACTCCATACGCCAAACGACCAAAAATCCCAATTACCTATAGTAAAGAATAATAATGAGCTCAAGACATTTGTTACCATACCAACAATCACGACATCAATTAACCATGCCCAAAAGCGAGGCCAACCTTCAGCGATGACAAGTTTATTACTTACAGGTTCTGATATCTCACTCGGTCTTCCCTTAACTGCTTCTTCCACAGTTTTACGATCCTCATAAAGAAGAATTTCTCCACACTGAGAGCAAAAAGCACTATCCTGCTCATTACTTGAACCACAATTGGAACATTGAAGTTGGAACGAAGCAGGAGGTTTTTCAACAGCTTCTATTCTCTTTGCAGGTACTCCTTGATAGTATCGTACTCGCTCTGGTCTACGTTTTTTTGTACGGAACCCGCTCCATACTATGATAATACCTAGTAGAGTAATTAATCCACCAAATACGACAAGAACCCATCCTATTGCGTTTATCAAGGGAACTTTAGCCCCTATACTGAAAATAATTGTTATACTGCTATCAGAATTCCCAGTGAAATCCTCATAATCTGAATTCATTACGATCACTGAGAGAACATCTTCTTCTAAATCGGCTGCTGTGGGTTCCCAGATAAAATTATTACCAACAGATCCTCCAACGAGCCAATTAGGTGATGAAACATCTGGTACTTGCCAGGTTGTTGCATTAGGAACAAGATCCCAATATATTGTATATCCAGGGTCACTCTCACCAAATTCCCAATCATCAAAATATTCTAAATTGGTAATTTTTATATAGGAAACACTAGCTAGAAACGAATCTGCGTCATCCCCTGTAGTTAAACCTAAAAATACATCAGATTGAGTTTCTGCCTTTATTGTCACAAATTTCGAAGGATCTATACGTATACCACTAAAATCCACATCTAGAGGAATATCAAAACGTGCCGCAGCGGCTCCAGGTTCTGATATACTAACTCTTTGGGTCATGAAGTACCCATTATCATCAGCGAATATCGGTGTAATCAGAAGAACTACGGATCCTCCAATGAATGTAGGGAATCCAATAAAAACAATAATTAATCCTGCGATTACCTTTATTGCACTAGCCATTTTTTTTCACTTCTAATCAAATATTAAGTCAAGTAAAATTAAAGCTATTAACTCCATTTATAAATAGAGCTTGCGGCATGATATTCTAGATATATAGAATTGAAAACATCGAAATCAAGGATTTTCAAGCTTTCTTTGATTATTGAGTTCATTATCTCGGGATTCATATTTATTTAGAGTTTTATTTATAGCAATTTCTAGATCTATACCATAATAATTAGTTAAACAAATCAGTGCAAATAGGATATCTCCTGATTCTTCCTCAATTAATTTTTTCAACGAGTTTTTCGCTATAGAGTCGTCTCCAAGTCGAATTCCTTCCTTAAGCTGCATAATTTTAGATAATTCCCCTAATTCTTCTATTAAGGCAGCTAAAAGCCATGGAGGATCCCAATAACCGCCTTGACTCTGAATAAATTTGTCAACATTAGTAGATATATGTTCAAATTCCATAAAAAATCACTCCAGAGGAAATAATAATAATTCCCGTTTGATATAAAATTTCCAATAAATGTTCTTGATTGAGAAAAATTTATACTTTAAATCAGATAATTACTAATATATTTGAGGAAATATGAATTAAAAACTATATTTTTGAGGAATGATAATGAGCTATGTAGAAAAAGCATTTTGGGACTATCTGAAATCACAGATCTTCGGTGGAATAAGAATTCTATTTTCTAGGAGATTAATCCTGTTTTCAGTTGTATTATTTGTAATTTCAGCAATGACAACTATGACGGTTGTATTTCAAGATCAAACATTGATTACTGCTGAATTGATTGATTATGTGTTCATCATCCAAATTAGTATAGCAATTGGTATGATCATTTGTGGATTAGTTTCTAAAAAACTAAGCATTTTAATTCGTTTTCTTCTTTTAATTGCAATTGTTATTATAATTCAAGGTATCTACATAGTTTCTCAAACTGTACCCTCATTAGAACTAATTTCTGAGTTTTTGATTGACTTCTTCCCTCTATTCGCCTTTTTTAGCTGGGCTCTCTTGGTACCTTTAGCTTCATTTGCTTTTTCAAAAGGAATGTTTTCAAATAAAATTACAGGAAGTGTTCTATTCTTAGGAAAACCTAAAACAGAGAGAAAATCAATATTTTCAGGTATTTTTGCATTAATTGCTCTAATATCTGTTTTATGGAATTTAGCTATGATTTATACTGGTTTTACCGAGGATAGAATGAGTTACATGGTCTTGGGTACTATAGGAGCAATAGTTGCATTTACGATTATTTTAGTAGTTCAAGGCTGGATATTTTCTGATGATGTATTCAATACAACACTTGGATTCTTTTTCGTAATGACTTTACCCAACCAATTTATGATCTTTTTCACCTCTGTAGGTGGTACAGAAAATATAATTAACACCTTTGATTACATTTTTGTAATCTTCTCCCTTCTATATAGCGCTCAAAATATATCACGCCGAGTAAAAATGAAAGGAGTTATGATTGATCAAACAGAGCAATCTAAAAAAGGAAAAAAGGAGGATCCTTTTCGTATTGGCAGATTTATAGGATTTATTGGTGGAGAAGGCGTGGTTTTGATTTACTTAGGATTAGCTTTAGGATTTCATCTAATCCAGTTGCAGGTTATGGGTGGATTAGATTCTGCGTTTAGTGCAATATTTGGAGCATTAGAGTTCTCTGAAGTGTACCATGATGTCACAATGATATTCATGGTTGTAGTACTTATCTTAGTAATGATTTTTTACATAATACAAAGAGGAAAGGGGTACTGGGAACCTGGTATTTATCGTTTTGACTTTCTTCCCCCATATGATGACCTAGTAGACTATTTAGAGAAATTAAAGAGTGGAGAGATTTCTAAAACGGATCTAGCGTTAACTGTTGGTAAAAAAGCTGTTTCTGCAGGTGGAGTGGGATTATTTTCTGCAGCAAAAGTATTTCGTGACAAAATGTTTGGAGAGAAAAAGAAAAAAGAGTAAAAATCAGTTAAATCATGACGTATTATTTATGATTCTTCCCCTTGATATAATATTATGCTTATGGATGGATTCTTGAGAAATTGCAGTTGCTTGAATTTCTAGAACTCGATTTTGAAATTTTTTCGAGGCAAATTCCAATAAATTACGGGTGACATCCTCTACAAATAATGGATTTTCCCACATTCGATTAACCAACCACTGTTCGTCTTCTACTTTGAGAAGAGAAAATGTAGGAGCAGAGAAGCTGCTATCCAAAATTTTAGAAACCTCTTCCATATCAGGAATTTCATCTGTTTTTCCTTTTAAGCTAAGTTCTGCAAAAGCTCGTTGGATATGTGTGTGTCTATCTGGATTCTGGGAAAGAGCATGAGGACAAGCTGTGTTTCCATACGTTCCTAATGTTAACTCATGTAATATTCTACCCTGATCCCACCAAGTGGTCATGATGGCTTGATAATTTTCTATTGATGATTTACGAGAGACAGGAGTAATCCTTGTTGTGAAAAAAGTAAATTTTAAAGTTATAGCAGCTTTTTCAAACTCATGTTGTTCGTTTAATTTATTCAAAAGATGTATAGACATCTTTTCTAGAGAATAATGAGTATGAATTTCACTTGAGAGAATTTCTGATAAAGATTCTACGAAACGAGACATGTGAACACCTTTTTTCGTGGAAGGTAGATTTATAACAACACTAACATCGGTGTTATAAGTATAAAGCTTTGTTCCCCTTGTAATAGAAACTTGCGTCTTAAAATCTGTTAAACCAACCTCATCAAGAGATATTGGGACTGAAGGCTCTTTGTCTTGAGTATCATTTATCATTCAGGTCATTCATCCTTTAATAGGAAATTACTTGACGTTACATCTGTCATATCTATAAATATAGAAATGGACACAGATATTTTCTCCTGCAATATTAAATTATAA
>SDBT01010012.1_pt1 | contig 15342 bp, 15 predicted proteins | sample 2277101 | NCBI WGS metagenome assembly SDBT01 (sample SAMN10404973, study PRJNA504765) | marine sediment metagenome | isolation source: marine sediment core GS10_PC15, 103 cmbsf | place: Arctic Ocean: Southern Knipovich Ridge | collected 2010 | reverse complement strand
TTTCTATTATATCAGTAGTAGTGGACATTATAGTCTGTCCGTCTTGTCTATCTGTATCTAATGTATCTAAACTATTTGGATAATTACATTGTAGCTTCGCCAATTAAACCATCTCCTTTAATAACAATCCTAATAATATTGAATTATCAAAACTTTCATTCTTTTTCAAATTCTTTTCTTTTGTCAATAGTCTTAGATTCCATAAACTCCAACATTGTTTAAATTCTTTGTCTTCTGGTTTATTAAATGTAAAAGCTCTTATCGGAATTATATGGTCAATATGTAAAGCTCCATTCAAAAAATCCTTCCAAGTATAATTCTCTGGTATAATATTGCTTTTGTGTTTTTAATATTTTCTCTCTATTGTCAATATAATATTGTTGCATTCGTTTTTGAATTTTTTCTTTATTCAGTAGACGATATTGTTCATCATATTTCGCTTTAGCTAATACGCATTGTGTTTTAGCCATTTATACTTTACTCTCCTCATCATATTCTACTCCCCCCTTGTCTTTATCTTTTTCATCCCAAATTGCAGTCTTCTTGGCTGCTCCCTCCCACATTTCCGTTGTGTCTGTTTTAATTTCCTCTGTGTGGGTTGCAGTCTTCTTGGCTGCTCCCTCCCACATTGCTACTGCTGCGAGATACCAGTCAACCCAACGTTCTTTACTTGAATCATATAAATCAGCCCAAGTCCATTCATATTCCCAAGTAAATCTGTCTTCAAGGGTTATCCCATCATCCCAAATTGCAGCCTTTTTGGTTGATTTTATCCATATCGCTAAATTTTCGAGATACCAGTCAACCCAACGTTCTTTACTTGAATCATATAAATCAGCCCAAGTCCATTCATATTCCCAAGTAAATCTGTCTTCAAGGGTTATCCCATCATCCCAAATAATTCCACGTTTACTCATCTATTTCCTCCCACGTTTCCGATGCTTCTGCTTTAGTTTCTTCTGTGTGTATTGCAGTTTTTTTAGTTTCCTCTATCCACATACTAACGGTTTCTTTAACATTTTGAGCCCAATTCACACTCTTTCTAATAGCATCAATTAACCCTACTGCTTCTGCAAGTCTATGTATCCCAGATGTTACTATAGTATCTGCCATACCGACAGCTTCGTTGAGATACTTATATTTTCTCTTCAATACACTATCTGCTAAACCCACTGCTTCTGTAACTGTCTTTGTACCAGATTTAACTATAGTATCTGCTACGCCAATTGCTTCCGTAAGGAAAAGCAGTAGTGTAATTGCTATTGTATCGGCAATACCCATAGCTTCACCTAAAGACTTAGAGCCTGCTTTCAATACACTATCTGCTAATCCTATAGCTATCGAAGCTGTTTTTGTGCCAGTTTTTGCTACGGTATCTGCTAAACCCACTGCTTCTGCTATTAGAAGTATAATAGCAGCAGCAATTCTTGAATCTGCCATACCGACAGCTTCGGCAAGTGCAGTAGAACCAGTTTTTACCAAACTATCAGTAGCACCCATAGCGATAGTGTCAGTTAATGCAGCAGTACCGTAAAGACAGTTACCATAGGTAGTCTCACCATATACGCCTGCAGGAGTGTATTCTGGCATATCATCACCTTAGCCTACATCAGAAAATGTTAATGTACCAATTACTTGCATACTGTCAATTGTAACAGCGTCATACCCAGCAGTATTAAACATACTACCAGCAGCACCAGCATTGAATAATCCGTACTCCGTAGAGGCTACAACTACAGTAAATGTTGATGTAAATGTGCAGGTTAACTGTCCTGGCGTATGTGCAAAGGCTGCAGTTTCACGTTGGTCTTCCGTTGTCAATGTGGTATCGCTGATATTCCCCACTGCTCCACTACCAATAGCCATGTGTGTTATATCGCTTGGTTGAGCATTTTTACCTAAACAATCAAACATCAAATCAAAACCAGCGTAGGTAATTAGATTCTCATACGTTCTATCGAATACTTGTCTCAGTACGCCATCTTTGTCATAATTGCTACCAATCAATCTTACGCTACCCTTAATCCCAAGTTTAACTTTCACTGGCGTTCCTGATTTTTGAGTAAATATTTTCTTTATTCCTTCAAGCAGTTGGTTCATTGTATTTATCTCCTTATTTTATTTTATATCGGGTTGTTGGTATCTTATATCTGATTTTCTTTATTTTATATTCATTTGTTGGCACTTTGTATCTGATTGTTGGCACTCTGTATTTCCCAGATGGTGCTGTAATATCTAATTCTTTGCCTTCTCCCGTAATCAATCCATAAAGTCCAGCTTCACCCTTTTTCCCTATAAGATACTTTTTCATATTGTCTACAGGTACACCCTTTAGACTGCCAACAGTAGAGATAGTATCAGAAAGGGCTTCTAAACCTGTAGTCTTCCACTTTAATTCACCCTTTTTTGCTCCAGACTTGTATTCTTCTTGTGAGATACCTTGCGTAATTGTTTGTCCTATCTCTGTCACAGCGTCAATTGTCATATTAAAGAAACTTGTAAGCGGATTACCTATATCATAACCACCGTAAGCTCCCTTTTTGAATTTGCTTTTTATGCTCGACACCACTTCTGGAAGAAAGTATAGATTACCGACTACCGTAGTAATCAGAGTATCTATTGCAAAATCTAATGTTGTTCTACGTCTTTTTGCCCATCCCTTTCTAATCTCGTTAATGCCTTGCATAATCAGAGCATTAATAAGGCGTACTATAAATATCGCCTTAATAAGTTTTCCTTTGTCTCCGATTGTCTTATTGCTTCTATTATAGTGAAGTGCTGCTCTCTTTAATATCATAACATTCTTGTTTCTTTGAGAAGTATATTTTGTAAATATTCTGGTAAACACACTTCTGCTTCTTCCAGTCAAGCTTCTATCTTTTGGATGGAATGTAGGCTGTGTTCTTCTGATTATTGATTCTGCTCTGGGTGCAACTTTTTCTGCAAGTAATTGTCCCCTTTCCATCTCGGGATTAAGCTCTGTTTGTTCTACTATAACCGCATTCCAAATTTCACCAACAGCTAATTTATCCATAGCTCTAATCCCTACCATCCATTTTGCACTGGAAGGGGGCTTGTGTAAGAATAATTGTCTTGTTTTCCCTACATTGCCTAATTCCCCCATTTCTCTATTGAGCCTCCCTTTAAATCTGTCATAAAGTTGTGGGGAATAGACTTCCATTTCTAATGTGTTTACTTTCCCAATACCTTTTATAAGATATTTAGCGTCTATTTCCGTATTGGCAGCACACCAAGAAGCAAGCTGTTTCCCAGATACATAAATATTGGCACCTAAAATTGCAATGTCTAATTTATTAATTAAATCCGTTGATAACTTATCTAAGTATTCTGTGTCGGTACTGTCGGATTCTATTCTTTCAAGATATTCAGTAAGATTATCAATGTATTTCTTACCATAAACCTGTATTACGTTCTCTTGAAACCGAGTATCGTTAAGTAATTTTTTTGCATTAGTTAATGGTTCGATAAATCCAACATATGAACTTGCTTGTTCTGTGTGTTTAGACACTACATGAAAGGCATCGTTCAATATCAATGCCCCAGTAGCAGTGGTCTGTTCACTGGGAGCCACAAAGTTTCCTAATGTAACATTTCTATATGTTCTGCTTTTGTCTGCTTTATGTTGTCGGCTAAGTTCAAGTGTGCTTATGGGGAAAAAGTTCTTTTCTTCCGCAATTTCTTTCCCTTCCCCCCTAAAAGATTCCTCCTCTATTCTTTCTTTTAGATATACATTGATAACATCGTCAAGTATGTCGGCTACTTTCTTTTCTTCTTCTGTCATGCTTTCTAAAATTTCAGATAGGTTATCTTTTGTAATTTTATGCACCTTAGAAATATCTGTTGTTAGTCTAAATCCATTTTCTATAAGATAGCTTCTATTCTTTTCATTACGAGAGTGAAGATAAAAAGCTATTCTTTCACCCTTTGAAATCTTGATAGTTCTTTTTCCTATTTTTCTCCCATCTGGTAATGTGATACCAGAAAATTCAACTTTTTGAAAATCAACATCCTTGCTCTTTGCATTAAATGCTTTACTCCAATTATCTATTTTTATACCTTCAAGTTTCTCTGTCAGGAATTTTTCTACAAATTGTATTGCTTCTAATTTTGTTGTTTGTCCTTTATCAATTCCTTTGTATAGATAGTCCTGTATAACCCCGCCATCTTTGCCATCTAATATTTCAGTTATAAGCTCTGGGTTCCAACTGTCTAATCTCCATGTATCAATAAAAAAGCTTTTCTTATGTCGTTTGTCTTTTAAAATACTACTATCTATAATGTCATCTGCTTTTACTTTAGTGCCTTTAAGAACATTGGCTCTTGTAACCTTTAATACTTCTTTTAAGTCTTTGGCTTTACCATCAAAGAAAATCTTATTTTCTCTTTCTGCCTTAGCTTGAGCATCTATCTCGGCAAGTTGTTCCCTTCCTTTTGCGTCTAATATACCTCCAAGCTCTCTCCTTCCTTCTTGCCATTTCTTTAACTCATCCATAACAGCAGAAGCAACATTTTTCTCGCCAACTTTTTCTCGTCTGGTCGTTCTAATAAAGATAGATGAGGGTGATTCTCCGAGTACAGGTTTTTCTCCGAGTATTGGTTTTTCTTTGCCTTCAGGTGTGGTCTTATGGACTTTTCCACCTGCCATAATGTCTCCTTCTTTGACAAGTTTACCTTTTAGTTTTCTTAGTTCCCCCGTATAGACAGTAACTTTTTTTCCGTCTTGTAGAGTTACTTTATTCGGTACGACATTTCCTTGTGCATCTTCTACAGGATATACTCTATATTCTTCACCTTTGGGTAATGTAATTTCTTTGCCTTGTGTATTTTTTACTTTCGTGGCTTCATCCATACGGAATGTTTCTACTTTTGAAGGATACGGTGCAGCTTCCATTATCTTTAATTGTTCTGCTAAATCTTCTTTGTCAAGTCTATCCCTTTCTTCTTGTGATAGTCCTTGTTCCGAACGTCTTATAATAGGTTCTTTGACTTCTACCTTAGGTATCGCCTCTTTGGCAGGTATTTCCACTTCACCTTTTTTAACTTCTGTGGGTCTTCCTTTATGAAGAGGAATGCCATACTTTTCAGCTATTTCTTGTCTTTCAACCAAACGGTCTTGTAAGTCTTTAATTTTTAGTTTAAGGAATTTATCTCGTTCTTTAGGTATGATTGCTTTTGCGGGTTCTTCTACCTTTTCCAGTTCTTCTACCTTTTCCAGTTCTTTTCCTTGTTCTGATAGAATATCCTGTGCCTTTTCCGTTACTTCTTCTATTACCTCTTTTGAAAGATTTTTATTTTCAACTGCTACACTAACATCCCCACCATGAAAAGCATCATCTAACCTAACCATTGACGGTTTAACTTTAACAGCTATTACAGATTTACCTTGTCCACTTGCCCGACCATCTATTTTTGTTGAAAAAAACGCTTCATTGAGCCATTCATTCCTTCTTAAATCACCAGTCTCCATCATCTCTGCCGCCCTTGCTGGATAAGTCCTACGATATAAAGTAATTGTCCCGTCATCATTTAATTTAACGGGGTTATTGTCTATATCAATTAATTTGTTTCCTTGCCTATCTACGGGTGCTTCGACTTCCTTTTTAGGCATAGGTAAAGTAACCTGTTCTGGCATCACCCTTTTGAGTTCTTCTCTTTCCTCTGGAGTTAGACCCGATGGTTCTAATACTTCTTTTTTATAAATTTTATCATATACTCTACGGAATAACTCGTTTTCTTCAAACGTTGGTACCTTTACTTTAGGTGTTGGCTCTGTTGGTTCCATTGTTTCTTGTATTTTTTCTACTGTTTCAATAAATGTTCGTTTTTTTTCTATCGCTTCTCCTATAATTGCTTTGGTTTGTTGAATATTGCCACTCATACCCAACAGACCATACATTGCTGCCCCACCTTTAAACGCTTCCCACGACCTCTTTGGTAAAGTGCTCCAATCTACATCATAGCCAAGTGCCTGTTTTAGAGCCATACTTGTAGGTTCCATAACTGCTTCTTGTCTTCCTTCTCCTATCATCCCTTTGAGATATGCAAATCCCGCTTTCCCAAACTTTTGCCAGAGACTTTTCGCAACCATATCAGCACCTTTAAGTGCCTTCTTATCTAACATTTTTGCAAATCCAAGATAAATCGGTAGTTCAGACATGCCTTCTGCTACTCCAACTGACACTCCATAAATAAGTTTTGTAAGATATGGTGCTTCTTCTCCCAATGCTTTTGTTTCTTCTTCTATTTCTATTGTTCCACCTGCTCCTGCTACTGCCATAAATGGAATCATTCTTTTTGCAGCTATTAATGCTTCTATTAATTCTTTGCTCTTACCAGCTTGTTGCATTAGTGGCATTGTGCTACCAATTGCTCCACCCAGAGCAAATGCACCACCTAACTGTGGTAAGTTCTTTACAACACCTGCAAATAGGTTTTTAGCTGCATTATCCGTTACTATTTCCTTATCGTATTTTTCACTAATCTTCTTCGACTTTTCTACTTCTTTGGTAAGAAAATTTAATAGCCAATCATTTTCAGGATTATAAAGATTAATACCAAGTTTAGTATCAAAATATTCAATAAGATTCACTGCACCCTCTTGTATTATTTTAGGGATTTGAAGTAAATTTGTTTGATAACTACCCATACCACTAAGAGTTCCATACGCTGCTATTTTTCCCCATGAAGGTTCATCCTTAACTTCTTGTGGAATACTTTTCATGAATGTTTGTGCACGAATACGATTAGGAGTGCTCACAGGTTTAGGTTTATACTCATCTTTTAAAGAAAGACTTCGTATTTTATATTGTGAAGGAAGTCTGGTTAAGGTAGCCCCACTATCCACTGCTTTAGCACCCATACCTAATGGAGTAGGTACAACAGGTTCGGTAGGTTGCTCTACTTTGGTTACAGGCTCGTCTAAAGGTTTGATACCAATACCCCTCATACGACCAGCAGTGCTCTTAGGGAGTGTTGTAGGCACCTTAATAGGTACTCCTGGTTCCTTAATAGTAAGTGTACCAGTCTGTTTATATTCTTCTCTATAGTCATGCGTATTCTTAGGGTCATCAGGATTTAATGGTAAACCGTGTTCGCTTGCAAACTTCTGATAAACAGCAAGGAATAATTCTTCGTCAAAATCTATTATCTTTTTTATTTTTGGAATTAAGTATCTCATTATAAACCTTTCCTTTTATTTATAAATTTTTCCTTTATATTTACTTCCAATCCCAAGAAAACCGCCAGTTTTCTTTATGCTACTCATTTCTTTGATTTGTTTATATCCACTTATGCTTATTAAGCCTTCTTCGAGTTCCCCTAATGCGTCATAATAATTCTGACGTAATTCTTCAAGTATGTCATAATAGGTTACTTCTTCCTCATTTAGGTCTTTATCACCTGTGTCAATGCCGAGTGCTATACGGGTAGTTTTCCCTTCTTTTAGTGAACCATCTTCGTCTAATAACATTTCAAATAGACCTGCATAGTAGTCTGCTTCATTTATTCGTTGTTCATAATAGAAGCTTTCAATATCTTCTATACCAAGTATATCTCCATATTTTCTAATACTGTTACCATAAATCCTTTTAGCTTCCTCCAATGAAGTGGCTTCTTGTATTAAGCTTCTTATGTCTTCTGCCTTATCTGGTGTGGGTGGAGTTTTTGTTTTTGTTTCTTCTTCTATACCCTCTCTCATATCTCTCCCATATATTTCATAAGTAGTATCAATACCTTTTTCTTTTACGTAAGCATCAAAGACCCTTTGTCCTAATGGGAAAATATTATCCAATATAGCAGTTCGTTCTTGAATACCTTCTAATTCTGTTGGCTTTGCTTTAGGTATATGAACATACATATTTAATGATGCGTCATATTGTGCTATTGCATCCTCACCATATTTGTCTTTAACAGCTTGTATAGATATAAATGTTTCTGCTTGTGGTTCTTTAGTCGCAGCTTGTTGTCTTAGTACTGCTTCAAAAACAAGTCTTGCTTTTGGGTCATCTACATAATCCATAACTATATCAAATGTTTCCCTACCAGATGTAGTAGAAAGGTCTATTCCTTCAATTAACTCTAATGCTACGTTTTGTCTGTCTATCGCTTTATTATATGCTTCTACGTTACCTTGATTAGCTGCTTTCAGCCAGTCCTGATGGTTTGCATATACGTCTTTACCGAAACCCAAGACTGTAGCGTTCATATATTTAGCATCTTCCTTTGAATAAACCTGGTCTTCCATCAGAAGTTTGTATTGTCTTTGAATTTCATTGGAAGCAGTTTCCATCTTGAGTTCTAATTCTTTGCCTTTCTTAATAGCATCCTTTTTCCATTTCATTTCTTGTTTCTTTTGCACCATATTAAATCCTGTGCTTAGCCCACCTGCTAATCCTTGTAAGAAAAATCCCCATCCTGCCATATCTATCTAACCTCCTTTTCAAATATCGAATAAGCTTTAAAATAACCATATTCTCCCATTTTTCTTTTAATAGCCTTTTCGCTTCTATTGGTCGTAAAGCTTATTCTTTTCACTTTCAATTTTTTTGCTTTTTCTTCGGCAAAAACCATATATTCCTTCCACAGTTTAAGATAATGTGAGTCTATCCATTGAAAGATAACATATAAAATCTTATCACCACTTATATCTTCTGTCACAAAGTATACAACACAACCGTTCATTTTCTTATCATCGCCGTTACTAAAACAAACGAGAACGTTTGGATTCATCATAAATCCGTATAAACCTTTTTTGCTTAATCTACAGTCTTTTACTTGGTCTAATTTATCGCATACTTCTAATAATAAATTATAATCTCCCGAATGATTTTTCATTTCTTTTATCATATTATTTACCAAATATAGCCCCTAATATTATTCCAATAATACTTCCTATGCCTTTTGTTGCTGCTACTTTTTCTTGTGCTTCTAATTCCATTTCAGCTAATTCTATGTCCCATATATGTTGTTGCTCGGCTACCTCCGCTGCTACTATGGCTGCTTGAGCTGTATTACCAGTTTGGTACATTTGATTAATCTCCATCTTGTATATATCCATCTTTGCTTGCCAAGTTTGCATAGTCGCTAACTGTTCTGCTTGCCAAGTGGCAAATTTACTACCTTCTTGCATTCTCCATTGCTCTAATGTTCCACCTGTATTAGCTTCCCAGGCTGCAAAATCTGCTTGATTTTGAGCTCCCCAAGTAGCGAATCCAGGTGCATAGGCAAGTTGGCTTTGCTCTGATAGATAACCTAAGAACATACTTGCCGTTCCCATAGCTCTTTCAAAACTTGCTATCTTCATCATTTCGCTTTTGATTTGAATGTCCGAAATTGCACTTGCTAATGCAACAGAGGTTGCAGCATGAATATTTGCAGCGTAAGCGTCTATATAACCAGAATTAGTGATTCCCCTTCGTTCCACATTGATTTTCATAGTACGGAGATATTCCTGTTCACGTGCTTTTAGCATATCAGTTTGTCTTTGAATCATCATATCTTTGGTGTCGTCTGGAATACCCTGTGGATTTAATACCCAATCAGTAAGTTTTTCGCCAAACATTTCTTCAAAAGCTAACTGTGCTGCACTAATTTCGTACTCTGGTGCTGGAGTAACCTCGACTGGTGATATTTTTGGTGCTGGTGCAACTTTTGGTGCAGGTTCTACTGTAGGTTTAGTTACTTCTGCTAACGTACCTTCACCGAAAACTGGTAGTGTTGCTGGTGCAGTTGGTGTTACACCTGGTTCAGTCATTCCTACTGTGGAAAAACCAGCTGCTTCAAGTAAAGCTATGTGGTCTGCCCAAGTTCCTGGTGCATTTGGATTATAACCAGGAACCGAACCTATACTAACCCCAGGGTGATGTTCCTCAGCATAAGCGATTTGTTCTGGTGTAAGACCCGTATATGTTGGTGTGGTAGTCGGTGTGGTCGTGGGTGTAGTAGTTGCACCAGGTGTAAAAGTGCCTTCTCCACCCATAGGTGCCCTGCCTGTTTCTAAATATCTATCATAACCAGTCCGTATTTGTTCTGGTGTTGCATAAGGGCTTGCGTATAATTCTTTATATCGGTCATAAGTTAATTGTGCCATGTTATCATCTCCTTAAATACTGTTTCCCCTTTATTTTTATAATCTATCTTTTACCTTGTCCTACCAAGTTGCTATCCCCGCACGTTTCCAAGTATTTGTTGTTATGCAAACATAAGTATAAGAAGTATCCCAACAAATATCGCCTGTTGTTCCTGTCGCTGATGCACTTGCAGGAGTTTTACTTACTGATTGATTAAGCAGTCCATTTATGGTTAATTTTTGATTTGCTGCTGTTTCTGCCATTACTCCGTATAAAAGTGATAAGGATTTGTCTCCTGCTGTATTGGTTCTGTTTTGATTGTTAACATAGAAGGCATTTGAGCCAGTCTCGTAAGCTCCTGCCCAATAACCTATTGCTATATTGTCATTGCCCGTTTCATTATAGTAAAGAGATAAATACCCTATCGCCGTATTTTTTATACCTTCTGTATTATTTCTGAGAGAACTTAATCCTACTGCCGTATTCTTATCGCCACCAATGTTATCATACAAAGCCTCGTCTCCTATTGCCGTATTACTATGACCAGAAATATTATTATAAAGAGGTTTATGCCCTATTGCTGTATTGTTATAACCCCCTTCATTAAGACGAAGAGACTGATTCCCTACTGCCGTATTGTAATCTCCTGTATTTTTATATAGTGAATAATATCCTACTGCCGTATTGTAATCTCCTGTCTTATTCGAATAAAGAGAATAAAACCCTACTGCTGTATTAAAATTACCCAAAGAAGTGTTAGAATAAAGAGATTTATACCCTATTGCTGTATTGTCGTTGCCTTTTGCGTTCGAGAAAAGACTCTGATATCCTACCGCTGTGTTCCTCCGCCCCAGAGTATTAAGTCTGAGACTCTGATATCCTACCGCTACATTATAACTACCTTCACTATTATTAAAAATACATTGATAACCCAATGCAGTGTTATAATGACCTCCACTATTAGAATATAAAGCTTGGTAGCCAAATGCCGAATTATTTTTTCCCGTAGTATTAGATTTAAGTGCTTCAGTGCCTATTTTAGTATTATATAAACTATCAGAAAGCACTCCCAAAATAGCACCTTCTCTTATGTTTGTATGCCAGATACCACCTTCAAGAATATCTTCAAAGCGTTGCAATTGATTTCTTATAAATGAATCCTTAGTAGCTTTTTCTATATCAATGAAGTCATTGAATAACTTCATATTCTCATAATTTATTTTATATTCAGCCATATTCTTCTCCCATACGTTATACTTTAGGTTTTTCCCAGTCATATTGTATCATATAACCACAAAGGGTAGCGTCATACTTATCACTTATATAGGGTTTAATTGCCAATGCCCTGGCTCTTGTACCCTTCGGCAAGCTAATCCTATACCATTTGGTTGTATTTGCAGTTGTAGTAAGTGTAGCAGTTAATATAGCGTCTCCTTCTGCCTCTGTTGTTATTTGTCCAGTAGCTAATGTTATAGTAGTTGCAGTCAAAGATACGATAGTTACCGTTTTATTATTACTATCTGTACCCGTAATAACTAATACATCACCTGCTACGAATTGTTCAGTAAAATCACCATCTTCTGTTGTTATAGTATCTGCACCAGAACCACCCTCTACGAAAGCCACATCATCATATTCTAATTGTCTTTCGTTTGATTCCTCATCTAAATCATCTCGTGTATAATACATTGTCAGAGTAGAGGCAGTGGTAGATTTTATTTTAACATAAATACTAAACCATTTTTTATATATATCTGGTGCACCTAAATCAAAGGCTTCTGGTGCATCCCAAGCAGTTATAGCACTACCATTATCTGTTGTCCCGTCAAACACAGAATATACTTGTCCTATCGTGCTGCTACCACCTTTTAATTGTAAACCATCTGTTCCCCTATCCCATTTACTAAAACATCCGAAGGCAAAGGAAGATACCCCATAAGTTTTGTTTTTTAAATCAACCCATATAGTTTCTGATGGTACAGTTCCCGTCTTGGGATAACATAATATATATTTATCTTTCCAGTAGACCGCACACGACAAGTGTCTATATGCATCTACAATATTATCTTGAATATATTTATTTAATGCTTTACTGAATATTCCAGTTGTAGTACCATCGTGCCAGTTAATACCATTATACCCTAAGTATACCAATAGATTTTCACAATTAACCAGTGAACGAATAGCTATATTTCCTTCTGTTGAGTAGGCATTTCGAAATTCAAAGTTCCGATAATCTGTACCTATTAATCTTTCAACAGAATCATCTGTAAATACAGGAAGTGCAAACAATTGTTCTAACAACCCTGTTATTTTCTGACTATTTCCTGTTCTCTTTCTCCAGGCAAGTGGAAAATATTCTACATTTGAAGTTTGTGAAGGATATAAATAATCAGCGTCACCCAAGTATAGTTTGTTTCTTCGTTTTGTAATTAAATGTGGAGTAGCAGGGGGAGCAGTGCTAATTTCAGATAGTATAGTTCCCAACGTATCGTCTGCTTGAACTGAATTATGAGTAGTCGTTGTATTATCTGCTACCTGACCATCATAATAGAATATCTCTCCATTAAGAGCAGTACGGTAGATATTGCGATATACTATCTTTTTATCACCAGATACAGGGATATTTAATACTACTCCGTCAGTAGGATGGGCTTCAACAGCAATAGTTACAGCAGTTCCGCCATTACTTTCATATCCATTTTCGTCTACATAGGTTATTCTGAATTGATAATCACCTGTACCCAATGCTCCATCCATAAGTGTATTTAACGTTCCAGCAGTAGGCACGGTTATTCCTACGGTTCTTACCTTAGCGATTTTAATACGGTTAGCACTTGCGTGCAGTGTTCCTGTTATGGTTACTGTACCAGCATCATTATCTGCTATAACAAGCCAAGTTCCAACCGTTGGAACACCGCTAACATAGGAAAACAGATATTGTCCTATTAAAGAGTCAACAGCCCAGGTTCCAGCGGTTCTTGTGAATATTGTATCAGATGTTCTTGTTCCTGCAATTGCATCGGTAACGCTACATTTGAAGACCCCATCTACGCCATTGACGAAATAAGTATGGTTAAGGAAATCCACAAAGTATGTATCATTACCAGAAGTCAATCCTAATTTAATTAAGGTTGCTCCATAAGGTGTGGTATTTGCTTTCAGGTATATACCTTCGTGCCAGGCTGCATAGAATTCTTTAATCGAAGTATCTTGACGATAGGCACGGTGCATACCTTTAATCCCATAAGTTCCACCTATTGAAGCACCATAGGTAGAATAACCTTTTCTTTTCTCTAACTGTCCGAATTCATTATAGAAAAAGTTATGTAGTGCACCTGGCTTACGAGCCAATTGAGATAGTTTTATCCTTGATGGGGAAAGGTTATCTAAAATTTTAAGCATCTGTTTCATTTTTTTTGCTCCTTATCATCAGTCAAAACTCGATGTGTCCCCGTAATCAATATCGTATTCATCATCTGTTGCTGAACGTACAGGAATGAGTTTCATCCCTTGGTTCTTATCCCCGTTTAATATTGCATTAGCTTCATATAACCCTTTATTGAATTTTGCCATCCATCTATCACCTTTACTATCTTCGCCCTTACTATACCAACACATAGCTATAGCATAATTTCTTATGTGCCTTCTAAAAGCTACGGTTCTGTAATCATCTGATAATGGAACTACAGCAGCAGATAAGGTTGTTGCTCTCTCGATTCCGTAATATTTAATAGTATCCCCAGCAGTAGGCTTAGGATAGAATCCTAAATAATCACTTCTTTTATAGAAGCGTGTAGGTGTACCCGTTGTATCTCGCCAGTTCTTTCCACCAAATTCATCGAGCACTGCCAGTGATGTCTGCTTTAGCGGTTCATCATTATAAAGGACACCACCTTCATCTAAGGCAACAAAATCAGACGGCAATCTTATTTCTCTTTCATTTGATATGTCAGCAGCAAGTATTACATATTTATAGAATTTAGATAGGCATTTAGTTTCCGTAGAAAATGTTTCTTGACCTTCCTGAATATAGGATTCAATCTCGGCACCACTCCAAAAAGAATTTGCATCATCGGTAGGTTCCTGTAATTGATATCTTACACTTGTAACTATTTTTGCTAAGGTTTCTAACATTTATATCACCTTATTTCTTTTATTTTTTCTTTGCGTATTCTATAGCTAACTTTTGAATTCTTTTTAGCTCTTTAATAACAAATACAACATTATTGGTATATGTCTCTAATTTATCCATTATTCTCTTTTCAGTTTGCAATAATTCTTTCTTATATATAGGGATTCCCATTAGGTCTCCTCCTTCCCTTTATTTTACTGTTAGGAAAACTTCCCCAGCATTATATTCAATGTAACACCCTTTAGCAAATTTAATACCTTGTTCTGGTAAAGGCACATCATCTACTAAATTGTAATTCTGTACTGTCTTCATTGCAATTTTCTTTAATGTAGCAGTAGGGCTACCAGCAGTAGCACCTGCTTCGTCATAGATATCAGCGGTAGTAGTATTATTATGTACTAATCTTGCACCGTATATAGTTACAGGCATCTCTACAGCCATTTGTGTATCACTCGCTATTCTTATAATCCTCATAGTTTACTCCTTTAGTTTACGATTAGAAAAATCTCACCAGCAACGTAAGCAATATAACATCCTTTTGTGAACTTGATACCTTTTTTAGGCATGCGTGCATTATCTTTTAAGTGATAATTTGTTAAGGTTCTTAGTGCAAACTTTTTCTTTGCAGCAGTTGCAGAACTATCTACCTCGTCATAAATATCGGCAGTAGTAGTTGCGGTATGGCTTAACCTTGCACCATATATTGTAATGGGTAATTCTAATGCTAACTGTGTGTTCGTAGCTATTCTTATGATTCTCATATATTCTGCTCCTTATCTCCTTTTAAATTTTTAATAATCTTTATGTATTGATTGACAAATTCATCCTCTGTATATGTTTTCTTCATAAAATTGCACATAGAACAACAAGAAACCATGTTACCTTTTATATATCCTATCGAATTATCCCATCTATCAATCCCAAAACCATCTCCACCGCAATAATAACAGGGCTCGCTTATGATTTCGGAAAATTCGTCCAGAGTAAGGTCAAAAATAAAACCTTTAATCCTTGCATCTCTTCTATATCGAGAAAATTTGCCTTTTGGGGTTTGGAGATAGTTTTTTTCTCTTCCTCGACCGTATCCAGGATGTTCACTTCTCCATTGTTCCATATATT